>Ga0182027_10000194_pt1 | contig 100832 bp, 84 predicted proteins | sample 712E1DmetaG_FD_121300 | JGI IMG/M metagenome (GOLD analysis project Ga0182027, IMG submission 121300) | Permafrost microbial communities from Stordalen Mire, Sweden - 712E1D metaG (Illumina Assembly) | ecosystem: Environmental > Terrestrial > Soil > Wetlands > Permafrost | place: Sweden...
CCACATCGACGAGCGCGAGCTAGCCGATGTGATTTACGAATTCGGTGAGGAAAGGAGGTCGCGGAGAATCGCCAGAGCCATTGTCCGGTCGCGGCCGATACGCACGACGAAGCAACTTGTCGAGGTGGTATCAGCCGCGGCCCGGTCAATGAAACATGAGCGGATTCATCCGGCGACCCGAACCTTTCAAGCTCTCCGAATCTTCGTAAACCGTGAACTGGACGATCTGAAAGCACTGCTGGAAGCGGCGCCCCGGGTGCTGAAGCCGGGCGGAAGGCTGGTGGTGATCAGCTTTCACTCGCTCGAAGACAGAATCGTCAAGGATGCGCTTCGCAATGGCGCGAGGCAGGGCTGGTACCGGCTGCTGACGAAAAAGCCGCTGACCGCCAGTGAAGAAGAGACAGATCGCAATCCGCGGTCGCGCAGCGCAAAGATGCGCGCCGCTGAAAGAGTTTGAGTTGGATCGGTGTGGCGGCTTCGCCCAGGTTAGCGCCCAAAGGACGGGCGCGAACCTGGGGCACCGTCGTCATTCTGTGGTGGAGTTTTCCCGGATCGGCCAAGAAGAAGTAAAAAACAAGGCCGCGTCCGGGAAGAAAAACTGGAACATTCAAAATGACGTTTACCGGCAATCTTATTGAAGATCTGATGGCAAGAGTCGAGCGCGCGGAACAGCGGGCGCAAGCGGACAGAGCCTTGGCCGTCGAACCCATGACCGTTGGACCCTGGCTTGCCTCGGCTCAGCAAAACAGAGACTACGAATCCAAATTTCTTGGAGTGGCATAAATCATGAGCGCCGTGGCAATACAAAGCGCAGGTCCTTTCAGCCGGCGCAATTCCTGCTGGCTGGGCACCCCGGAAATTTATTTCCGCAAGACCATCGATAACTCGCGCCTGGTCAAGGTCGAGGATCCGCGGCGCGCGCGCGAGATGCGATTCTTCGGGCTGGCGCTGTGTTGTCTGTTTCTGCTGGTCATGGGATACGCGCTGCAGCACTTCCGCGCCATTGAGTATGGGTACAAGATCGAGACCCTGCGGTCGCAGCGTGACGATCTTACGGAAATGAACCGGGCTCTGCGCCTGGAAGAGGCGTCGCTGCGCGATCCGGAACGAATTGATGTGATGGCGCGCAAGCTGGGGATGCAATCGGCACAGCCAGGGCAGGTGCTTCGCATGGATGCCGCCAGCGATGCCGCTACGCCGGTGATGGCCAGTGTGACACCGGTCGCGGTAGTGTCGGCGAGATAGGGGCATTGTGGTGTGGCGACGGGCCTCCGGCCCGTCACCACGCGAGACAACCACACTCGGCACGCGGACAACTTTCCCGCGCCACATTTTTCGCGGCGGCTCTTCGGGGCCGCCGAAAGTTTCTGAGGACTGGAAGTGGCGGCGAGTACCTCTGCGAGCGGCGCAAGATTCAGGCTGTACGCCTTATCTGGATTGCTTTGCCTCTGGCTGCTGGCGATCTGTGTGCGGCTCGTCTATCTTCAGATTTTCTGCTATGGCGATTTCGAGCGCCGCGCCCAGCACCAGCAGCAGCGCAGCTTCGATCTCTCACCGAAACGCGGCGTCATCTACGATCGCGCGGGGCGCGAACTGGCGATGTCCATCCAGGTGGACTCGGCTTTCGTCGTGCCCTCGGAAGCTCCCGACCTTGCCAATGCCATCAGCCTGATTACGCGCATTACTAAGGACGATCCGCGCGTCGTGCTGGCGGACTGTAGCGCCCACAAGTTTTGCTGGGTGGCGCGCAAGGCCGATGCCGACGTGATTGACCGCATCCGTGCGCTGAACCTGCAAGGCATCCACTTCCAGAAAGAACCGAAGCGTTTTTATCCCAAGCGTGAACTGGCGGCGCAAGTTCTGGGCTACGTGGGCACCGACGATCAGGGTCTGAGCGGACTGGAGCGGCAATTCAACCAGCAACTGCAGGGCAAGCCCGGCAAGCTGATGATTTCCGTGGACGCGCGCAAACGCTGGTTTGCCAGTGTTGAAAAGGAACCCGAATCCGGCAACAGCGTCGTACTCACCATCGATCAGAACATTCAGTACATTGCCGAGCGCGAACTCGAGCGCGGGATGGAAGAGACGCACGCGATTGCGGGCACGGCGATCGTGGAAAATCCGCGCACCGGCGAAATTCTTGCGCTCACCAACCGGCCCACGTTCAATCCGAATATTCGGAAGGAAATCACGAACGATGCGCTGAAAAACCGCGCGGTGAGCGACGTTTACGAACCCGGCTCAACGTTCAAGACCGTGACCATTTCGGCCGGCCTGGAAGAAAAAATCACGCGCCCAGAGGAAATGTTCGATTGCCAGATGGGATCGATCGTCATCAACGGCATGCGCATACGCGACAGCAGGCCGCACGGCATGCTCTCGGTGGCCGACATTCTCGCCGAGTCGAGCGATGTTGGCGCGATCAAAGTTGCGCTTCGGCTGGGCGACGAGCGGTTGTACAAATACATTCGCGCCTTTGGATTCGGACAGCAAACCGGCATCGAACTTCCCAGCGAAACCCGCGGCCTCACCAAGCCCGTGAGCCGCTGGTCAAAAGTTTCCATCGGCGCCATCTCCATGGGCCAGGAGATCGGCATTTCCGCGGTGCAGTTGGCCGCCATGATCTCGACCATCGCCAACGACGGCGTGCGCGTTCCGCCCCGCATTGTTGCCGGAACCATCGTGCCGCAGAACGCCCCGCAAACCGTGGCTTTCCAGCCCGTCGAAGGCACGCGAGTCGTTTCATCCCTGACCGCCGCGCAGATGCGGCAGATGCTGCAGGGCGTGGTGCTCCACGGCACCGGGCGCAAAGCAATCCTCGAAGGCTACAGCTCAGCCGGAAAAACTGGCACGGGACAAAAAGTTGACCCGGCAACCGGGGCCTACTCGAAGACGAAATATGTCGCGTCGTTTGCCGGATTCGCTCCCATCAACGATCCGCAAATCGTGGCCGTGGTAATTCTCGACTCCCCCGTCGGTCTGCATCAGGGAGGCCAGGTATCAGCGCCAGTCTTTCAGCGGATCACGCAGCAGGTGCTCGAATATCTGCACGTCCCGCATGACGTTCAGCTTCCAGCTAGCCGCCAGGTTTTGCTGGCTCGTCGCGACGTACCGGACGCGAGTCTGGAAGAAAGCTCGCCCGATCACCTGGGAGCCAGCTTGGATATGGCCGAGGCTAATGAAACGCCGGCGATTCCGGCAGCGGTCAAGCCCGGCGCAATTGGCGCGCAAGTCGTTCCCGCGGCGCAGACTACCAGAGAGCCAAATCGTCCGGCGCCAGTTGTACCGACGGCTGGGCCAGCGAGTGGGGCGACGCAATCCAGCGTGCAGTCCGAGAACTTGCCCACGCAGAAATTGCCAGTAGGAGGCACGGTGGTTCTCGACGTGGAAGAGGGAGGAATCGAGGTGCCGTCCTTCCTCGGCAAGAGCCTGCGGGTTGCCATCGAAGCCGCTGAAGACGCCGGTCTCGACCTCGACGCCGTCGGCAGCGGTGTGGCGCGCGAACAATCGCCTCAGCCCGGTGCGCGCGTTCCGGCAGGGTCGCGTGTCACCGTGCGTTTCGGTAAATAGGCTTTGTCTTTCCCCAGTGCGCCTCCGTGTTCCCTGTGGTTGAGAAAAGAGCTTGAACCACGGGGGGACACAGAGGTTCACGAAGGAAACCTAAATGTCGGCTGTTTATAATCAACTCCAATGACATTCCAACAACTCCTGCAGGGCGCCGAGGTCCTCTCCCAAAGCGGAAATGCGGGCGTTGCCGGTGTGGAATACGATTCCCGGCGGGTGCACCCCGGAACTGTTTTTGTCGCCATGAAGGGTGAGACCAGCGACGGCAATCGGTTCATTGACCAAGCCATCGCTGCCGGAGCGGTTGCCATCGTCACCGACTCGCCGGTCGAAACGCCGCGTCCCGCCGTGGCCTGGGCGCAAGTCGTGAACGGACGCCGCGCGCTCGCCCGGCTGAGCGCGAATTTCTACAAACGTCCTGCCGAGCGAATTGCGAATACTGGAATTACAGGCACCAACGGAAAAAGCACGACTGCGTTCTTGATTGAATCCATATTTCAAGCGGCCGGACGCAAGACCGCGCTGGTCGGAACCATCGAATATCACGTTGCCGGAAAGATTCTTCCAGCGCCGCACACCACGCCGGAAGCGCTAGAGTTGAACCGGCTTTTGTCGGAGGGCCTCGGCCAGGGAGTCACCGAAGCGGTGATGGAAGTGTCGTCGCACGCGCTGGAGCAACAACGAGTTTTCGGAATTCCATTCGATGTGGCGGTGTTCACGAACCTCACTCGCGACCATCTCGATTACCACGGCACGATGGCGAATTACTTCCGCGCCAAGCAGGTGCTCTTCGAAGGCTGCGGGACAGAGCCGCCGCGCGCCGACGTTCTTAACCTCGACGATGAATACGGCCGCGAGTTGCTCAAGTTCTGCAAGAAGAAGAGCGCCGTGGTGCTTTCCTACGGTCTGACGTCCGGCGACTTCCACGCCGAGTCGGTTGAAGTCACGCCGCGCGGAACCCGTTTTCAAATGGTGACGCCCTCGGGGACGATCGCTATGTGGTCCCCGCTGATCGGCAATGTAAATGTGTACAACGTGCTCGCCGCTTGTGCCGCGGGGTATGCGCGAGATTGTTCCACTGAGGCGATCGCTAAAGGAATCTTCGACCTCACTAGTGTTCCCGGCCGCTTTGAACGCGTGGATTGCGGTCAGCCCTTCACCGTGGTCGTGGATTATGCGCACACCGACGATGCGCTCCGCAACCTCACCGCGCTGGCTCGCGATTTTGTAGTTCGCGCCGGCCTTAAAGGCAAGGTGATCACGCTGTTCGGCTGCGGCGGCGATCGCGATCGCGCCAAGCGTCCGCTGATGGGAGAGGCCGCGGGCAAGGGCAGCGACTTCGTCATTCTCACTTCCGACAACCCGCGCTCCGAAGATCCGCTGGCCATCATGAACGATGCAGTCGTTGGATTGCAGAAGGCCGGCGCAAAATATTCCATGGAACCCGACCGCCGCAAGGCCATTGCTTTCGCTTTGCAACACGCGAGCCCCGGCGACATCGTTCTGCTCGCGGGTAAGGGGCACGAAAAAGTACAGATCACAAAAGAAGGAACCATTCCGTTCGACGATGTGGAAGTTGCGCGCGAGAACCTGGCGGCCCTCGGCTACGACTGCAAGAGCGCCGCGAAAGCCGGGAAGGCAACATGAAACTTCTTCTTTCCCGGATCGCAGAATTTACGGCCGCAACTGGCCAATACGACGGCCGCGCCACGGCCCAGGGATATTCCATCGACTCCCGCACCGTGCAGCCCGGCGAGCTTTTCTTTGCGGTCAAGGGCGAACGCCTCGACGGTCACGACTTCGTCGAGCAGGCGCTGAGCCGGGGCGCAATTGCTGCGGTGGTCGAGAAAGCGCGATTGGCTGGCTATTCCAGCTCCGTCGGCCTGCTTGCCGTGGACGACACACTCGCTGCGCTCCAGACGCTGGCGACGGCGGTGCGAAAAATCTGGGGCAAGACCGCCATCGCTATTACCGGCTCCATGGGCAAGACCACCACCAAAGAAGCGATGGCCCATTTGCTCGCCATCAAGTACCGCGTGCATCGCACCAGGGGGAATTTCAATAATCATTTTGGCCTGCCGCTCGGGTTGCTGACTCTGGAGCCGGAATACGACCTCGCCGTGGTCGAGATGGGAATGTCCCACCCCGGCGAAATTTCCGCGCTCGCTCGCATCGCCCTGCCGAACCAGGCTGTGATCACCAATGTTGCCCCGGTGCATCTGGAGAGCTTCGACTCCATCGCCGGAATCGCGCGCGCGAAATATGAATTGATCCAAGCTCTTCCCCGCAACGGCACAGCCGTGTTGAATGCCGACGATGAATATGTGTGCCAGTTCGGCCGTGACTTCAAAGGCAAGGTTGTCCTGTTCGGCATGAGGCCCACGGCAGACGTGCGGGCGGAGAACATCGAGGTTCTTGGACCCGAGGGCACGCGCTTCGATCTCGTCAGCCGCGAAATGCGGCAGCCGGTGCAGAGTCCGCTGCTCGGCAAGCACAACGTCTACAACGTGCTCGCCGCCGCCGCCATTGCGCTGGAGCACGGCATCGCCCCGTCGGAGATCGCCGCAGCTCTGCCGTCCCTCCAGCCGGCCGATAAGCGCGGACAGGTCGTCCAAGTGGGCAGCATCACTGTGTTGTACGATTGCTACAATTCAAGTCCGAAGGCGCTGATGGCTGCCGTGGATACTCTGGCTGCCATGCCCGCCCGGCGCCGGATTGTAGTCGCCGGCGAAATGCTGGAACTCGGCGCGACCGGCGAGCAACTGCATCGCGAGTGCGGACGTTACATCGCAGGAGATAAGGCCGGAAGTAAACTTGACTTCCTGCTCGGAGTGCGCGGCTTGGCGAAACAGATGGTGGAAGCGGCGAGCGAGGCTGGGCTGAACGCGGAATTTGTCGCGACTCCAGAAGAAGCCGGCGAATGGCTCGCGCGCGAAACTCGCGAAGGCGATGCCGTATTGTTGAAAGCGTCGCGAGGCGTGAAACTGGAAAAGGCGCTAGAGACGTGGCAAAGGAAGATCGGGGCGCAGACTAACAAGCAAGCATCAGGGCCCAACGACTAACGACCAGCGGCCAACGGCTGATTTTCGGAGGAGATTTGCTCTACTGGCTCTTATATCTGAAGCTCTTCCATTACTTCCCGCCGTTCCGTATTTTTCGTTACCTGACGTTCCGCACGGCGTTTGCCAGCCTCACCGCGCTCTTCACGGGCCTGATCGTTGGGCCGCTCGTGATTCAGCGGCTGCGCGATTTTCAGATCGGCCAGTACATTCGCGAGGAAGGACCGCAGGCTCATCAGAAAAAGGCGGGTACTCCGACCATGGGCGGATTGCTGATCGCCATCGCCATCCTGGTGCCGACCTTGCTCTGGGCGGACCTGAGCAATCCGTTCGTCTGGATCGCCGTGTTTTCCACGCTAGCCTTCGGTGCGATCGGTTTTGCCGACGACTATCTTAAAGTCGTTCATCGCCGCAATCTCGGGCTGACGGCGCGCGCCAAGATCGGCTATCAGGTCGCGGCCAGCATCCTGATTGCCATCACACTGATCGTTTTGCAGCATCGCGGAGAATATTCCACCCGGCTGGTGGTCCCATTCTTTAAACAGTTTCACCCCGACCTGGTGATCGAGAGATGGGCGGTTCATCCGCAACTATGGCCGCTGGCCTTCCTGCCGTTCGTGGCTTTCGTGGCGCTTGTGATTGTCGGATCGAGCAACGCCGTGAATCTTACCGACGGCCTGGACGGGCTCGCGATCGGCTGCACGGTGATCGCGGCTGGCGCGCTTGCGGTTCTCACCTACCTCAGCGGCCACGCCACGTTTGCGACCTACCTCGAATTGCAACGCATGCCGCAGATCGGCGAGCTCACCATTTTCTGCGGAGCGATGGTCGGCTCCGCCATTGGATTTCTCTGGTACAACGCGCATCCGGCGGAAATATTCATGGGCGATGTCGGCTCGCTGGCGCTGGGCGGCGCGATTGGCACCGTAGCCGTTATGATCAAGCAGGAGCTGTTGCTGCCGTTCATTGGAGGTGTCTTTGTTATCGAGGCGCTCTCGGTGATTTTGCAGGTCGGTTCCTACAAGCTGCGCAAGAAGCGTATTTTCAAGATGGCGCCGATCCACCATCACTTCGAGCTGCTGGGATGGTCGGAGTCGAAAGTGATTGTGCGCTTCTGGATCGCATCGCTGGTGTTCGCGCTGTTCGCGCTGACCACGCTGAAACTGAGATAAGAGAGGAATTTGCAATTTGTGATTTGTAATTTGTAATTTCAAAACTCAAGACTAACTGACACGCGAATCGTCTAAATTGCAAATTACAAATTGCCAATTACAAATTGAACTTTATGGATCTCCACGATAAACGCGTTCTCGTCGTCGGTCTCGGCAAATCCGGCGTGGCTTCCGCGCTTTTTCTGAAATCGCGCGGCGCCCGCGTCACGGTGTCGGACACGAAGCCAGAAACCGAGCTTCGCGATGAAATCCTTCTCCTGCTGGAGCATGGCATCACGGTCGAAACCGGAGGGCATGGCGACCGCACTTTTCGCGGGCAAGACTTAATTGTCGTTAGCCCGGGCGTGCCGGTGGACGCGCCGCAACTGGTGCAGGCGCGCAATCTGGGAGAGACGGTCATCGGCGAAATCGAACTTGCGGCGCAGTTTCTCGCCGGCCAGATCGTAGCCATTACCGGGGCCAACGGCAAAACCACCACTACCTCTTTGGCCGGCGAAATTATTGCCGCCGGAAAATTCTCCACGCTGGTGGGCGGTAACATCGGCACGCCGGCCATCAGTTTTGTGGATCAGGCCGGCCCCGCGACCTGGACCGTGCTGGAAGTATCGAGCTTTCAGTTGGAGACGATCGTTGAATTTCGTCCTCGGATCGCGGTGATCCTGAACATCACGCCCGACCATCTGGATCGCCACAAGACTTTTACAAATTACGTCAACGCCAAGGCGCGCATCTTCGAGAATCAGCGTCAGGACGATTTCACTGTTCTCAACGCCGATGATCCCACCACTGCCGGATTGTCGGACCGTACCCGCGCACAGTTGTTCTGGTTCAGCCGAAAGAAGGAAGTTGAAAAAGGAGCTTTTGCCCGTGGCGCGCACATTCATTTCCGCGACGGCCACAGCGAACGCGAGATCATGCCGCTTGCCGAAGTGTCGCTGAAAGGCGCGCACAATCTGGAAAATGTGCTGGCAGGAGTCTCGATCGGCATGCTCGTCGGCTGCCAGCCCGAACAGATTCGCCATGCTGTACAAATTTTCAAGGCTGTCGAACACCGGCTGGAGTTCGTGGCTAAGGTCGCGGGCGTGGATTACTACAACGACTCGAAGGCCACGAACGTGGACGCCACAATCAAAGCGCTGGAAGCGTTCCCGGAGGACATCCCCCCGCATCTGCACCTGATTCTCGGCGGCAAGGATAAGGGTAGCGACTACACCGTGCTCCATGACTTGCTGCGGCAGCGAGTGAAGCGCGTGTACACCATCGGCGCCGCGGCCGCCAAGATCGAATCGCAGATTCAGGGCGCTGCCGAAATCGATCATGCGGAAACTCTGGAAAACGCTGTCCGGCGCGCCAGCGAATCCGCTGTGCCGGGCGATGTCATTCTTCTGGCTCCGGCCTGCGCCAGCTTCGATCAGTTCCAGAGCTACGAACATCGCGGCCGGGTGTTCAAAGAGGTTGTGCATTCGCTGGCGTTGTCGCGATCGACATAGGTCAATGGAGCGACGGGCGTCTCGCCCGTCCAAGCGGTTCGTCCGGCCGGGGGGACGCCCGGCGCTCCACTGGCAAATCTCGCTGGAACCAACTCAGTTATCCCCTGCCGGAAATCCATCGCGGAAACTCCTCCGGTCTCCTTGTCTCCGTGGTGAAATGGATTGTCTATGGCCAAGCGCGTCAGCGTCGATCGCTGGATGTTCACCGTGACCACGATTCTAGTTTTTATCGGGCTGGTCATGATCTTCAGCGCCTCCGCCGTGATGGCCAAGGAGCGCTACGGGTCGGCTTACGAATTTTTGCTGAAGCAACTTGTTTGGGCGGTCGCCGGGCTCGCCATGATGGTGCTGGCGATGAAGGTGGACTACAAACGCCTGCAGCATCCGGCGCTGGTTTTCTCGCTGCTGGGTCTTACCACGCTGCTGCTCATCTCGGTTTTTTTTCTTGATCGCGCGCACGGCACGCACCGCTGGTTTCACGTTGGTCCGATTTCGTTGCAGCCATCGGAACTGGCCAAGCCCGCGCTCATCTTGTTTCTGGCATGGTTTCTCGAAAACAAGACCAAGGCCATGGTCATGGACGACTGGCGCAACACGCTGATTCCCGCTGTCGTCCCTACTTTAGTTTTTCTTGGACTGATTGTTTTTCAGCCCGACCTGGGCACGGCCATCGCCTGCGCGGGTATTACCGCTTGCGTTCTGTTTGTTGCCGGCATTCGCCTGCGCTATTTCGCCTACGCCTTCGCGGCTTCGCTGCTGCCGCTTTATTTCCTGATCTTTCACGTGTCGTATCGGAAGGATCGCATTCTGGCGTTTCTCAATCCCTACGCTGATCCGAAGGGGTTTGGCTTCCACATTATCCAGTCGCTGATCGCCGTCGCGACCGGCGGCGTGACCGGACTCGGCTTGATGGAAGGGAAGCAGAAATTGTTTTATCTCCCCGAACCACACACCGATTTTATTTTCGCCGTTACCGCCGAAGAGTTGGGACTGGTTGGAGCGCTCGCCGTCATCATCCTGTTTGCGATCTTCCTGTGGCGCGGAATGCGCGCGGCGTTGCGGACGCAGGATAACTTCGGACGCTTGCTGGCCATTGGAATCACCAGCATGATCGTGCTGCAAGCCTTCATCAACATCAGCGTCGTGCTCGGGTTGATGCCTACCAAAGGGATTCCGCTGCCGTTCGTCTCCTATGGCGGATCGTCGCTGTTTGTGACCCTGATGTGCGTGGGCGTGCTGCTGAATATCACCAAGCAGGCGGAGTAGTAGGCATCCCACTCATCGCAAAGAACGCGATGAATGGGGCACCCGGACGTCTGTAGTTGCCAAAGGCCAGGTAATGCACTACACTGTAGTGCATGAGAACGGAAGTTTATAGCTGGCGTCTGTCGGACGAACTCAAGTCGGACTTGGAGCGGGAGTCGCGTCTGCGCCAGGTGCCGGTTTCGTCGGTCTTGGAGGCCGCCGTCCGCGATTGGCTGGGAAGGCGCGATGCGGACGCTTCGGAAGACGAGACGCAGCGCAGACTTCACGCCGCCGCCGAGAGATGTCTCGGAGTCCTCGCTAGCGGCAACCCTCGCCGCGCCGAGGCAGCGCGCGCCGATCTTCGCAAGCGCCTTGGCCGCCGATATGCCCGCTAGTGCGAATGCCCTCATCGATACGGGCGCCATTCTCGCGCTACTCGACCGAACCGATCGCTGGCACGGCGCCTGCGTTGACGCATTCCATCAACTGCGGCTGCCGCTGCTGACCTCCGAGGCCGTGCTCACGGAGGTTTTCCACCTGGTTGGCGATAAGCGCAGCGAGATGGAAGCCGCCTGGAAATTCGTCCGCTCGGGAGCGCTCGTTCTCGGCACAATCGAAGATGTGGAACTGGCGCACCTACACGGTCTGATGTCGCGCTATTGCGATTGTCCTATGGACTTTGCAGACGCTACGCTCGTGTATCTGGCGAAGCGCGAATCTCTTTCCGTCATTCTCACGGTCGATCAGTCGGACTTCGCGACTTATCGGATTGAGGGGAAGCGTCAGTTCAGGGTGTTGCCGAGGAAACGGCCGTAGACGCGGCCAGCTTCTCACTTGCCCCATGCAAAAAGGGAAGTACATTGCCCCCGGCAGAGCAAATCAATTTCTTCCTTCTGGAACGATTCTCTCGACTGGTATGGTTGGAAGAGCTTCGCACGATACCTCGGCTGTGAACGTAAAGGAATCGAATATTCCAACGCCCTTCCGTGGATCCCCTCTCGAGTAGCGCTGTACACATTGCGTGATCTTTAGAGTGGTCCCCGGATAAATCACATCATCCACTTCACCCCGAAAGATCACCCAGTCATTATCCGACACACGCAAGGGGAGACCATAGTTCCCGTTCCCGTCTAGCCCGTAAGGGAATACGTTCAGACTGCACTCGGCCCGCTTGAAGCGAGCCCCTGGAAATTTGGCTAATCCCCGACCAGTATTCGTAAGACCGAGCCAGAAGAACCGATGCGGAACTTGGTCATATGGTATTGGACCAATTTTGCCGGTTGGTTCTAAATATAGTTCTAGCTTTGGCTTTGGTCGCTGTCCAAACAAATCAGCGATCTGAAAATACTCCATTGGAAAAGTGCCCGAGCCGATGCGAGGTAAAACTTCCAGTCCTTTCGGGAGCGTCTGGGCAATCCCTCAGAGGCGGGTATGTGGACTATCACGAATCCAGATTTTGAGTCAGTTGATTCTCTAACCTCAACTGCTTCGATGCCGTCAATGCCGGGCTCGACAAGCTGCCCAATCAGATCGAGTATTCTAGACTTTACCGCGCTGGTGTCCGCCACCGGAGCGGCCGAGACTACCAGGTCGGGTTCATCCTTTGAAGTCGTTTTAGCCTTCATGCCAACGACGAGTACGCCCCCTTCGGCGTTGGTCAGACCACAGGCCGCCTTCGCGAATACCCTCTGTGCGTCACCATCATTGGTAGGCCACTCTTTACAGTCAAAATGCACATCTTCGCTCTGGCCGATCAAAGCGAGAATCGCGGGGACGCTCTTGAGCTGTTCAAAAAGCTGTTCCGCGCGTCCTGACATTATGACTGTATGATAATCGAAAAATTGTGCATAGTGCCGTGCCTCCCAACCGGTAGAGTGAGCGCGAGGAGTCGGCCGTCCCTCCGGGACTTGAAACATTTGTTCCACTTTTCCGAGCGATGAATCGCTGGGCTAAGTTCGGTCGCCCCTCCGGGGCTGGATTCCTTTCGGCCTGCTCGCACTCACGGTTCTTGTTCCATCGCTAGCAACTGCTCCTTCCGCTCGACTCCCCAACGATAGCCGCCTAGCTCGCCATCCTGGCGCACTACGCGATGGCAGGGAATTGCGACTGCTACAGGGTTCGTTGCACAGGCGCGGGCGACGGCTCGCGTCGCTTTTGGCATGCCTATCTTTTTCGCTACGGCGCTGTAGGAACGCGTCTCTCCTCGCGGAATCTTCTGCAGGGCTTCCCAGACTCGACGCTGGAACGCTGTGGCTCGGATGTCGAGCGGAAGCGAGGGATTCGCCTCGCGTCCCTCCATCAAGTTAGTTAGGCTCACTCGCCATTCGGCCATGGCGGCATCGTCGCGGCGGCGTGTGGCGAAGGGAAATTCGCGCATAAGTCCCTGCTGCAGTTGCTGATCGGAGTCGGCGAACTGAATGGCGCAGATGCCTTTGTCGGTGGCGGCGATCAGCATTCGTCCGAGAGGCGAACTGGCGATGGTGTAGCGGACCACGGCGGCCACGGCGCCGCGACGGTACTTCTCCGGAGTCATGCCCAGTTGCGAGGCCGTGCGTTCGTAGAGACGGCTGCTGGAGCCGTATCCGGCGGCATAGAGCGCGGTGGTCACGGAGTGGCCCGCCTGCAGATTCTGTTTTACCTGGCGCAGGCGGACAGCGTCCATGTACGCCTTGGGCGACACGCCGAGGACCGACTTAAAGGTCCGCTGCAGGTGGAAGGAACTGCGGCGGAATTCTTTCGACAGCAGTCTGAGCGTCAATCGGTCTTCAATATGTTGATCGACGGTATGTTGTTCTATGTAGCGGCACATGGCGCGGACCAGCGCGGATTGCGGATTTCCATCGACCGCCTTGGGACGGCAACGCAGGCAGGCGCGATAGCCGGCCTGCTCGGCGGCGAGCGCATCGTCGAAAAAGCTCACGTTCTGGTGGCGCGGACGCTTCGCGGGACACGAAGGACGGCAGAATATACCCGTACTCGATACGCCGAAAACAAACGCGCCGTCGAGGGCACGGTCGCGATCGACGACGGCTTGCCAGCGGCGGGCGTTGATCTGTTCCGGTATTTGCTCCGAGACTGGTTGTGCAGTTTGCTTCATTGCTTCGTCTGCTGAGAGTATCGCATTGGTGGCCATGCAGGTAACATAGGACAGTCGGGCTGCGCGGACTATCCGAATGTTGCGGTTAAACGACTTTTTTCCCGCAGGCGGCATAGAAGTGAATCTAAAATGGTGTTTCATCTCTGGATTGTCAGACTTGAGGAGGATGTCTATGAAATGCAATCGCGGGACGATGTGGCTGGTTGTGCTAGTGGCGCTGGTGGCGCAGGCTGGCGCGCAAATTCTCACGGGCGAGCAAGCGAAGAAGATTGCTCCGAGCACGTATTACTTTGCCGGCCAAAGCGCGGCCGTGCAGGCGCGGAATACGGCTGGCTTCAAGAACTCCGCTGGCAAGGTGGTGCTGGCGGGGCTGGTGGATACATCGGGATACTCCACTGCAATCCAGGAGAAATACCAGGGCTTCCTGATCACTGAAACCAAGCTCAGCTTTGATGGCGCGACTCTGGAGCCGGGAGAGTACGGATTCGGCTTCAAAGAAGGCAAGTTTATCGTGATGAACGTGGCGTCGACGGACATCTTCTCGATCGCCAGCCAGAGCGACGATCAGCTCAAGCACCCGGTTCCGCTGAAATTTGAAAAAGATGGCGCTGGGTACCGGTTGTACGCCGGTAAGAAGTATGTGGTCGTGAAAGCGGATTAGAAAGCCAGGTTTCAAAAAGTCAGGTTTCAAGAAGGCCAGGTTTCAAAGTCTCAAGGTTTCAGGGTTTCAAAGTAAACCGGGCGTCTCGCGAGCTTGCCCTGAGCTAAGTCGAAGGGTATGGGGTGGGGACGCCCGCCGCTTCCACCGGCACCGCCCGCCCGCACGTCTCTGAAGTCAGGGCCCAAATTAGGGCACAGCTCCAAAGGCCATGTCTGGCGCGGAGTTCCGCGTGATTGTCGCTGAGCGGAACTCACGGTCGCAATGCTGGGATCGTTACTCATAAAGTGCAGATGCTTGCACCCGCCGCTTGATCCCGATCCCGTTTCGGCATGCTAACTCCATGCGCAACAAACACTTGCAGCATCCCTTCCATATGGTTTGACGGGTGCACTCATCCTGAATGAAGCCCGGAACGTACAGGGCGATTTGGGGGCATCCGTGTCCGTCATTTACAGCGCTGAGAGCGTAGCTCCTCGAGCAACGTCGCGGCCGGCAGCCATCCTGCCGCTCCTGGTGATTTTGTTCATCGTCTCCTACGGCATTCTGACCATGCTGGTTTTCGAGCAGGGCCAGACCATCGAATCGCAGCGCACGTTAATCCGCGAAATGCTGAAGGACAGCACCCAACTGGCGGCCCTGAAAGACAAGCTGGCCCGTGACGACGGCAAGCGGCTGCAAAACAAGGCGTCCGCGCAGGCGGATCAGAAAGGCGCGGATGCCGGCAATCCCGCAGCGGGCGCAAAAGGATCGGACAAGGAAACAAAACGACCCGGTAAATCGGCCCACGCCACCAAGGAAGTTCCTGGCAAGCCGGCCGCGGATTTAGAGGATGTGCGGCGCTTCACTGGTGTGATCTAGCGCGCTCGTGTGAGTAGCCGAATCGGCGAAAGCGATTCGGGTCTTAAAAAGAGAAGCTTCAAAAAAAGAATTTAAGAAAAAGAAACGGTTCTGTGAAACGCGGCCTTTGGTGGGGGCCGCGATGCAAGCGAGGCACATTGATGAAGACCCTAGCCCTAGCCCTGGTATTGTCTCTCCCCGTCCCCAAGTTTGCGCCGCCAGTTCAGCCCACCCCCACCCCCAGCCAGCAACCGGCAAAGCACAAGGGAGGGAAATGGTACTTCGCCGCGACCGGCCACGCCGTGTATTGTTACGGACCGGTCATGACCATGCCGCAGGCGCCAGGAGTCCTATTGAAGGTTGCAACTTTCTGCCGCGGCGATCAAATCATGGTCCCGCTGAAAGACTAGCGTTGTGCCCCATATTGACCTGCCGCCGCGACTCTTCTGCTGATTCGTCAATCGCGCGCCGCATGTCCCGCCGTTGTCCTGACAAGTCGATCCAGTGGGAATCCGCAGTTGACACCGGAAGGGGAGGTGAGTAGCATTTTCTAAACCGACCGGTCGGTCCGTCGTTGCCTTCAGACATGATTTAGCATTTCATCCGAACACTTTCAGCGAATACAGATTCATCGAGCACAGACCATTAAGGAGCTTTCCAGTGGCGACAGTTTTTTATCAGAATGATGCCAACCCTTCCGCGCTCAAGGGCAAGACCATTGCCGTTTTCGGCTACGGGTCGCAGGGACATGCGCAGGCGCAGAACCTGCGGGACAGCGGATACGACGTTATTATCGGACTTAACCCCGAGCGCGGTTCGGCCCACCAGGCGATCGCCGATGGCATGACCGTCGTCGCTCCCGCCGAGGCCGCCGAGCGCGCCGACTGGATTCAGATTCTCACGCCCGACGAAACCCAGGCCGACTTCTACCAATCGGCGATCAAGCCGCATCTCCGCAAAGGAAAAATTCTCGGCTTTTCGCACGGCTTCTCGATTCACTTCAAAACCATCAAGCCTCCAAAAGATGTGGACGTGGTCATGATCGCGCCCAAGAGTCCGGGCCATTTGCTGCGGCGCGTGTATGCGCAAGGCGGAGGTGTGCCCTCGCTGCTCGCGATCCACCAGGATGCCAGCGGACACGCGCATGAATACGCGCTCTGCTATGCGCACGGCATCGGCTCGACGCGCGCGGGCGTGCTGCAGACGACGTTTAAGGAAGAAACCGAGAGCGATTTGTTCGGCGAACAGGCGGTGCTCTGCGGCGGGTTGACTTCGCTGATGAAAAAAGGTTTCGAGACGCTGGTCGAGGCCGGCTACGCGCCCGAGATCGCCTACTTCGAGTGCGTGCACGAGATGAAACTGATCGTCGACCTCATCTACGAAGGCGGCCTGAGCCGCATGCGCTATTCGATATCGAACACCGCCGAGTACGGCGACCTGACCCGTGGCGAAGTGGTGGTAGGAGATGCGACGCGCAAGGCGATGAAGAAAGTGCTGAAGCAAATTCAAAACGGCCGATTCGCCAAGGAATGGATTAAAGAGAACAAAGAGGGCGGCAAGAAGTTTGCCGAACTGCGCGAGGGCGAGAAGCAGCATCCGATTGAAAAAGTGGGCGAGCAGTTGCGGGCGATGATGTCGTGGCTGCCGTCGGATAAGAAGAAAGACTCGGAAACGACCCCAGAGCCGAAAGCGGTCAACGCGTAATGCGCAAATTGAGCGTTGGGCGTCCCCGCGCGGCCGCCGAACCGCTGGACGGGCGAGGACGCCCGTCCCTCCATCGTTTCAGTTAGACTTACGTGTTCCGCAAAACTCCCATGGACCTCAAACATCGCAGTCGCAGTATCACTGACGGGCGCGACCAGGCTCCGGCGCGCGCCATGTTCAAATCCATAGGCTTCACCGACGACGACTTGGCGAAGCCGCTCATTGCTGTCTCCAACACCTGGATCGAGACCATGCCGTGCAACTTCCATCTGCGCCGCCTCTCGGCGAAGGTGAAAGAAGGCATTCGCGCGGCGGGCGGCACGCCCATGGAGTTCAATACCATCGCCATTTCCGATGGCGAGACCATGGGCACCGAAGGCATGAAGGCGTCACTGGTAAGCCGCGAAGTGATTGCCGACTCCATCGAACTGGTTTGCCGCGGGCAGCTTTTTGACGCCGCGGTTTGCATTGTCGGTTGCGACAAGACGATCCCGGCGGCGGCCATGGCGCTGGCGCGCATGAACCTGCCCGGACTGGTGCTTTACGGCGGAACGATTGCCGCCGGCAAGTACCAGGGCAAAGACGTCACCATTCAGGATGTGTTCGAGGCCGTGGGCGCGAATGCGGCGGGCAAGATGAGCGACGCGGATTTGCTCGCGCTGGAAAACGTGGCGTGTCCGGGAGCGGGCGCGTGTGGCGGGCAGTACACGGCGAACACGATGAGCACGGTGATGGAACTGATCGGCCTTTCGCCGATGGGATTCAACAGCATTCCGGCGATGGATCCGCGCAAGGACGAAGTCGCCTTCCGTTGCGGCGAAGTGGTGATGAATATCCTAAAGCGCGGCATTCGTCCCAGCGATATTTTGACCCAAGCAGCGTTCGAGAACGCGATCGCGGGCGTGGCCACGACAGGCGGCTCGACCAACGCCGTGCTCCACCTGCTGGCGATTTCGCGCGAAATGGGGCTGCCGCTCGACATCGACGATTTCCAGCGCGTCAGTGAACGGACTCCGCTACTAGCTGATTTGAAGCCTGCGGGAAAATTTGTGGCGGCGGACGTGGACGCAGCGGGCGGGATTCCGGTGATAGCCAAGAGGCTGCTCGACGGAAAATTTGCGGATGGATCGGCGATGACCGTGACTGGAAAGACCTTCGCCGAAGAGGCGAACGCCGCGAAAGAAACCGCCGGACAGACGGTGATCGCTCCCTTGAGCAAGCCGCTGAAAGCCACGGGTGGACTGGTGATCTTGAAAGGCAACCTCGCTCCCGGCGGCGGGGTGGTGAAGATGAGCGGCCACGAACGCGGTTCGCAGACCGGGCCGGCGCGGGTGTTCGATTCCGAAGAAGCCGCGATGCAGGCGGTGACCAGCAAGCAAATCAAGGCTGGAGATGTGGTGGTAATCCGCTACGAAGGCCCCAAGGGCGGACCTGGCATGAGAGAAATGCTGAGCGTAACCGCCGCAATCGTAGGCGAAGGCCTGGGCGAAAGCGTGGCGCTGATCACGGATGGAAGATTCAGCGGGGCAACCCGAGGCCTGATGGTCGGCCACGTAGCGCCGGAAGCGGCGCTGGGCGGGCCAATTGCCGCGATTCGCGAAGGCGACCGCATCACCATCGACACCAAGGTCCGAAAGCTGGAACTCGAAATTTCCGATGCCGAAATCGCGCGGCGGATGGCGGAATGGAAGCCTCCGGCGCCCCATTACAAAACCGGCGTCTTCGCAAAGTACGCTGCGCTGGTCACTTCAGCGTCCGAAGGCGCAATCACCGCTCCCGCTCACCCGAGCCACTCCCGGGCCTAAAGCGGTTCGCGTGATGGTGTGTAGAGTGCCATAGAGCGCTGCCCTCAGCGGCTAAAGCCGGAACCCGTTGCAGCCCTTGGCGGCACGGCTGAAGCCTGCCCTTCCCGTTTCTGATTTCCCCATACAGCAAATCGAGAATGCTCTAGTAGTCCGTGGTGGTTGGGAATTTCTGCGGGCGGAGAATCGCGCCGGTGCCCGAATCTCGCGGGGCGAAACCTGAAGCACTCTTCTGAATTGGGATAAATCCGGAGCGCGGATCCCCTTCTCGCGCTCCGGCACCGTCAGCCAGGAGACCAGCTACGGTGAACCTGTTTGGCCGCCAGTCTGCGCGCTTCACGGTTGTCGGCGTGAACCGCGCGCAGCCCTTCAATCTCCGGAGCGCATTGCTGTCCGCGCTCCGGAGTCAAAGATTTCGCGTTTCCCTGTCAATCGATCGTCGTCAACTGATCGTCGTCAATTGATCGTGAACGTCTTTGCCGCGCTGGTGCCGCCTCCCGGCGCTGGGTTCACGACGGTTACGCTCGCTGTGCCTGCCGTTTTGATGTCGGCGGCCGGCACGGTCGCAGTCAACGTCGTACTGCCGACGTACTTAGTGATTAGCTTCACTCCGTTCCACTCAATGACGGAGTTCGACACATAGTTCGTCCCGGTAGCGGTAAGGGTGAAAGCAGCGCCGCCATGGGTTGCCGAACTCGGCGAGATTGAGATCAGCGTTGGCACTGGATCGTCGACCACGAAGTTGGAGGCCGCGGACGTGCCGCCTCCGGGTGCGGGATTAATGACCGTGACTTTGAACGTCCCGCCTTTCGCAATGTCGGCGGCGTTGATGGTGGCCGTAATCTCGGTCGCGCTCACAAAAGTCGTGGCGCGAGGAGATCCAGCCCAATCCACCACCGAGGCGTTGATAAACCCAGTGCCATTCACGGTGAGCGGGAATCCGGCACTGCCCGCGAGCGCGCTGCCCGGTACGAGCGAGGTGATTTTCGGCGCCGGGTTGGCGATTACGAGCTGGACGGTTTGCGTGCCGACGCCGTCGTTAATGGAAAGTGTCGCGGTCTGCGCACCGATCTCCGTGGGTTTGGCGGTCACCGTAATCGTGCATTCCCAGCCAGCTTTCCGGGCAGATCCGCAACCCGATTTCGCGCTGAATTCGGCCGCGTCTGTTCCTCCCAGCGTAATGCTGTCGATTGCCAGCGAAGTGCTCTGGTTGTTGGTGAGAATGACGGTCAGCGCCTTGCTGGCGCCCACAGCCACGCTGCCGAAGTTCAGGTTGAGCGGCGAGACGCTCACCGGTTGCGTGCTGTTTGGCATCACAGTGACGAAGCTGATGTAAGTGCCGACGCCAAAATCGTCATTATTTAATACGGCGATGTCCGGGGTGCCGTCGCCGTTGAAATCGGCAACCACAGCCGCGTGGCTGGTCGCCCCGACATAGAACTCGCCGACACGGTTAAAGGTGCCATCTCCATTGCCTTGGAGCAGCGCCGGACCGGAGATAGTCCCGTACTCCTCCAGCATGGGGATGAACGCGTCCAGCTTCCCATCTCCATTGAAGTCGCCGACCAGTGGATAGACGGGATCGTCGCCACCCACGCAGACGGGGGAACCAGCGGTAAACGTACCGTCGCCGTGGCCGTGGAGAAAAGCGTAGGCGGCAGAGCCGTGATAACTGGAAGAACACTGGGCCTCGAAGGTGACGAGCAGGTCCATCTTGCCATCCTTGTTGAAGTCGCCCGCCGCCAGCGTGTTGGTGTAGCTGTACTGCGGGCCAGCCGCAACCGTGATCGGCGCCTGGAACGTGCCGTCACCATCGCCCAGCAGGATATACACGCTGTTGCTGTACGAGCCCGGATAATAGGATGCGGCCGCGATGTCGAGCCTTCCGTCGCCGTTAAATCGGCAATGGCCAGAGCATTCAGATGGGGGCTGAGCGCGGCCACGCTGCTGATCAGCGCAGCGGTGCCGAACGTGCCTTTGCCCTTGTTGAGCAGCACGCTGATGGTGCCGTCCGCGCTGGAAATGACGATGTCCGGTTTGCCATCGCCATTCACATCGGCCAGGAACACATCGTTGGATTGCGCCGACGCGCCCGTCGAATAGAACACAGGCTTGCTGAATTTCCCCGTGCCCAGGCCGGTAAAGACAGCGACTTCGTTGATGGGGCAGCCGGTGTTTTGGTAGTTGTTAATGGTTGCCACGATGTCGGCTTTGCCATCGCCGTTCACGTCGCCGGTGGCAATCCACACGGGGTAGCTGCCGCTGCAGGTGGCCGAGAGGAATGTCGTGTAGGTTGGCGCCGCCAATGCACCGTGCAAACTGCCCAACATGACTCCGAACGCCGGCACGTTGCTGATTCGCGCGTAGGAGAACGCCACGTCCGGAAAGTGGTCGCCGTTGAAGTCGGCGGTGACAAGATTGTTCCCAAAACCGGTCACGCCTCGCCCATAAGCCGCGTTCGTTTGGAACGTGCCATCGCCGCGCCCCAGTGTCACCTGGCCCTTCAAATAGTGGTCGCCCGCTTTGAAGATATCGAGCGCACCGTCTCCATTGAAGTCGGCGAGAATCACGTTGCTCGGCGCGACGTCCCAATATTGCAGGGGGTAGACGGGCCCGGCGGTAAAGGTGCCATTGCCCTTGCCATAGAAGGTGAAGGTCTCTCCCGCGAAATCGGTGACGACGAGGTCAAGTTTCTTGTCGCCATTGATGTCCGCCATGGATACCAGCCAGGTGGGCTCCGTCAGCGTGGCGACCACCCCCTTTACCGCAAACGTGCCGTTGCCCTGATTCTGAAAGACCACAACATCGCCGAGGGAGTCCGTGGTCACGATGTCGTTCTTCTTGTCGCCGGTGAGATCGCCAATCGCGATGCCCATCTGACTTTGCGAGTTGATTCCGGAAGCGTAGTACGTGGCCGTTCCGAGGGTGCCGTTGCCGTTGTTGAGCAGCACGGCCATTCCGAGGCTTTCAGTAACCGCGATATCCGGCTTGCCATCGCCGTTCAGGTCGCCGACCGCCATGCCCACAGCGGTGTAGTTGTTCGGATGATTTGGATCCACGGTGGAGTAACCGACGGCGGGCTGGAATTTTCCGTCGCCATAGCCCCAGAAAATGAAGACGCCGTTGTATTGAGTGAGCGCGGCCAGATCCAGGATGCCGTCGCCGTTGAAGTCGGCCACGTAGAGGGCGTTCTGGCTCTCGGTATAGTCAGAGCTGTTTGGAGCCGCATACGTGCCGACCAAGTTGAAGGTTCCGTTACCATTGCCCAGGAAGATCATCATTTCGCTGGCATTGTTCGCGGCATAGACACCCCACACGGCAACGTCGAGGTTGCCGTCGGCATTGAAGTCGCCCACCGCCATGGAATAGGGCGTATATTGGCCGGGCGAAAAGAGGTTCTGGACCACCGGGTATTGGAAGGTACCGTCCCCGTTGCCCAGCGCGACGTCGATTTCAAGGTACCCTCCGGGGGCCTCCATGGAGACGATGTCGAGTTTGCCATCGTTGTTGAAGTCTCCCACTACGGCCGCTTCAACAGCCGAGATGGAACCGCCGACATCGTTGTTCACAATGAAAGTTGAAGGATCCGGAAAACGCACCGGATAGGTTTGTGCCTGCGCCGGGATCGCCATCCCGGCCAATATCACAGCGGCGAACATGGTGAGCGCGATCGCGGCCATGCCCGTATGCCTGACTTGCCTATGGATTAAGTTCATATGATGTCTCCTGGGAATCAGACTGCTTTCGGTCTTTCTGGGAAGGATCACGTTGTCGGTGTCCGGGCCGACTTTGCTCCCAAGGATGTGCGGCGGTCAATAGTCCGGAGGTCACGTGTGTGCGACCTGCATGTGACGCGATAAACATTTTTCTTACATGAACTTAGAAAATCTTCTTGTCTGGCGTGGAGGCAGGAAGGGCAAGCCCGAAAGTGCCAGTCCGGAGAGATTCGTCCGGGTGTTAGAATATCTGTCTCCCCCGCAAGCGTGTTGTACTATGCGCTCTACGCAAGTGTCTCCGGCCCTTGTTCGCTTTGGTGTGTTCGAGGCCGACCTTTGTGCCGGTGAACTGCACCGGAGCGGTGTCAAGGTCCGGATCCAGGACCTGCCGTTTCGCGCCCTGACTGTTCTGCTGGCCCGCCCCAACGAAGTGGTTACCCGCGAACAGCTCCGCCAGGCACTCTGGCCAGACGACGTCTTCGTGGATTTCGACCGCGGGATCAGCAGTGCCATCAAACGCCTGCGCGACGCGCTGGGCGACTCGGCCGACAAACCGATCTTTGTTGAAACGATTGAACGCCGCGGCTACCGCTGGATCGCCCCCGTATCGCAGATGGAATCCGCGATCGCGCCGGATTCCTCGTCTGCGGGAGGTGCGCCCACGGAAGCAGCCAGCAGCGAATACGACCCACGGGTCTTACCTTCGGCCCAGAACTTGACGATTCGCAAACGCCGGCTCCTCGCCACGGGAATGTTGGCTGCGCTCGCGGTGACGGCCTTGGTTTTCCTTGCCGTGCGCCAGAACGCTCGCGCATTCCGTCCCGGTTCTGTCCGTTCCCTCGCCGTGCTACCCCTGGCAAATCTATCCGGCGATCCTGCACAGGACTATCTGGCCGAAGGCATGACCGATGAGCTGACGACCGACTTGGCCCGCATTTCTTCCCTGCGCGTCGTCTCCCGAACCTCGGCGCAGCACTACCGGGACACAACCATGTCGCTGCCCGCGATCGCCAATGAACTCGACGTGGACGCGGTCGTCGAAGGATCGGTCAGAAAAGAGGGAGATGTCGTCTCCGTGAACGTGCAACTCATCGACGCGCGCAACGACCGTCATCTTTGGGCCGACGTGCTGCGCAGAAATCTGGGCGGCGCACCCTCTATTCAGGATGAACTGACCGAAGCCATCGCGCACCAGGTTGGAGTGCAGCTCACGCCGCTGGAGCAGCAATATTTTTCCGGCCGCCACCTGATCGACCCGGCGTCCTATCAGAGTTATCTGCTCGGGCGCTACTACTGGGACAAGCGCACGCCGGACGCGCTCGCCAAGGCCGAAGGCTATTTCCAGGATGCCGTCACTCGCGACCCGAAAAACGCGCTCGCCTTCGCCGGTCTCGCTGACACCTACGTGCTCGATGCGCTATTTGCAGTCAATTTGCCCCCGGATGAGGCGGCGCAGAAGGCTCGCGAGGCCGCCCTGCACGCGATCGCGCTCGACGATTCGCTCGCCGAAGCTCACTGCTCCGCCGCCTACATCCGCTTTTTCAAGGATTGGGATTTCGCGGGTGCCGAGGCGGAGTTTCGCCGCGCCCTGCAACTCAATCCCAACTTCGCCACGGCGCACCAGTGGTATGCGGAAATGCTCACCGCGCTAGGACGGCACGACGATGCCATCGCCCAAATCCGTCAGGCCGAAGCCCTCGATCCCTTCGCCCCAGTCTTGCACCACGTCGCCGGGCAAATTCTCCAGGACGACCGGCAGTACCCCCAGGCTCTCGAAGAGTATCGCAAGGCGGAAACCGAATTCGATTGGTCTTGGACCTATGTCGCCGCGGCACTTGCGCACCGGCGCCTGGGAGAATACGACCAGGCGCTGAAGGAACTGCACGCGGCATCGAAATTGAATTCAAGCGAGTTGGCTCCAAGCGCAGTGGATGCTCTAAATCGTGCCTACGCGAAGTCTGGCGCGCGCGGATTTTTCGCGCAATCCATCGTCGCCTTCCGGCAGTATCCGCACCCCGCCTATGACCGCGCGCTCGACTACGCGGTCCTGGGTGAAAAAGAAAACGCCTTTGCGTCGCTCGAAGAGGCCTATCGCAATCACGATCTGGATGTGCTCTCGCTGCTCTCCTCACCCGAACTGGACCCACTCCGATCCGACCCCCGCTACCTGGACCTCAAGAAGCGCATCGGCCTGCCGTAGGAGGGTGGTTTGACGTCAGCCGCTAGCGCAAGATAACTCTCGTTGAATTGGCGCCGCCGTTTCCCGCTATAGCGCCTACGCCTTGCACTTGGATAAACTGCTCTTTCTTACCGGAAGGAGCAAACCATGTCGAAGTTAATCGTGCGGTTTCTCGCCATCCTAGGCGCTCTGTGGCTGATCGGAATGGTCATCGTGCTGGTAGCCGTGATCGGCGCGAAGGGCAAAGTTCCCTCCAAGACAATCCTCGAAGCTAATTTCGAGCAGACGTTCCTGGAAGACGTGCCCGACACGCCGTCGGCGCAGTTGCTGCTGACCGAACGGCAACAGACGCTGCGCGACGTGGTGGACGCCATCGATCGCGGAGCCAGTGACGATCGCGTCGTCGGCATAATCGCCAAAATTGGCGCGGCTCCGATGGGCATGGCGCAGACCCAGGAAATTCGCGATGCCGTCCAGAGATTTCGCGCCCACAAGAAATTTGCCGTCGCCTACTCGGAAACTTTTGGCGAGTTTGGTCCCGGCAACGGCGCTTATTACCTGGCGACGGCCTTTGATCATATCTATCTGCAGCCCTCGGGCGACGTTGGACTGACCGGCATCATCATGGAATCGCCGTTTGTGAAAGGAACTTTGTCCAAGCTGGGCGTAACCTTTCATGGCGATCACCGCTACGAATACAAGAACGCGCTCAACTTCTACACCGAGACTAAGTACACAGGTCCGCACAAAGAAGCGATGACCGCGATCATGACTTCATGGTTCAACCAGATAAAGGATGGCATCTGCCAGGCACGGCAGATCGCGCCCGAGAAGTTTCAGGCGGTGGTGGACGCTGGGCCTTATCTGGGTAAAGAGGCAGTCGCGGCAAAACTGGTGGATGCGATTGCTTACCGCGACGAGGTCTACGGCGACGTAAAGAGCAAGGCGGGCGATGGAGCGGAGTTGCTCTACCTGGATAAATATTTAAGTCGCGCCGGGCGTCCGCACGATCGCGGGAAGACGGTGGCGCTGGTGTTCGGTGTCGGCGGCGTCACCCGCGGCAAGAGCGATTACGATCCCGTGCAGGGCAGCCAGAATATGGGCTCGGATACGGTGGCGGGCGCGATTCGAGCGGCGGCGGAAGACAAGGACGTGAAGGCAATCTTATTTCGCGTGGATAGTCCGGGCGGTTCGTATGTCGCCTCCGATACGATTTGGCGCGAAGTGGTGCGGGCGCGGCAGGCGGGCAAGCCGGTGATTGTTTCGATGGGAAATCTGGCGGGGTCGGGCGGATATTTCGTGGCTATGGCGGCCGACAAAATTGTCGCCGAGCCGGGAACCATCACGGCTTCGATCGGAGTGCTCGGCGGAAAGATGCTGACCAGCGGACTGTGGGACAAAGTCGGACTCTCCTGGGATGAAGTGCATCAGGGCGAGAACGCCACCATGTTCACCGGAACGCACGATTACACACCCGCCGAATGGGCTCGATTCCAGGCGTGGCTCGATCGCGTGTATGTGGATTTCACCAGCAAAGTCGCCGATGGCCGCAAATTGCCGAAGAAAAAAGTGTTGGAGATTGCGAAGGGAAGGATCTGGTCGGGGCAGGATGCGAAGAACCTGGGCTTAGTCGATGAACTTGGCGGCTATGAGACGGCGCTGAAACTGGCGAAGAAAGCGGCAAGAATTCCGGAGAGCGACGACGTAAAAATCGTAGTCTATCCGCAGCCAAAAACTTTTTTCCAAAGCGTAATCGAGCGCCGGGGTCCGGAGAACAGCGATAAGGAAGCCGTAGGGCAAACGCTGGCAAAGATCCTGCAAGTGGTGCAGCCAGTGGCGCGGCAACTGGACGCGGTCGGGATCAAAGCGAGGGCTGCCGATCAGGACGATGTGCTGCGGATGATGGAGTTTGAGGCAGAAAAATGACTCTGTCAGCCGTCAGCTATCAGTTAATAACAAACTGATAGCTGATGGCTGATAACTGATGGCTGGTTACAGCCCCAGCTTCTTCACTTCATCGTTGTAATACTTGCGGTAGAGGATCGACCATTCCTCGGAGCCTTCAATGATGGTGCGGCGCTGGCTTTCGATTTTCTGCCGCGCGGCCTGGTCGATGCGGGCCTCCTGCATCAGGAGCTCTTCGAGAATCTTGCGGACTTCGAGTCGGATCGTGTTGCGGTCCTCGATGAACTCGACCTCATCCATCCCGGCTACGGCGTCGGTGACAGCGTGGGCGAGTTGGTTAACTTTATCGCGGCTCAATCGCACGGCAGGGGCGTCCTCATACTTTTGACTCTGCTCTTGGTTCTAAAGAACAGCCTTATATTTCTTAACCAGTTCGGTCTTCACTTTACGGAACATTTCCTGATAATTGGCGCCGCTCTTCTGCATTTCCTCGGAATATGCTTCCAGGATGACGCGCACCTCATCGTTGATGCGGTCCTCGAGCGCCAGTTCCTCGAGCAGAGCGGCGTGCACCTTCTCGTTGAGAGCAGGCATCGCCTTGGTCTCAACGAGACCGCTCGCCACCAGTTTTTTGGAAACTTCGCGGGCCAGATAGCCCACATATTCTTTGGAAAAGAGCATGATTATAGCGCTGTTTGTAAGCAGAAAGTTTAACACAAGGAGCGCTGTGGACGGGCGGCGCTGCGAGCTTCGAGCCACGAGCTTCGAGCAAACCGGTTTGTCTCGCAGCTCGTAGCTCGAGGCTCGCAGCTTGCTCGCACATTGGCGGTTGACTGGTCCAAGCCGTACAATGAGGGCACTGCATGTCTCCACATCCAGACGACCTGACGGGCATGAAAGACGATATGACGGCCTTCATTGAAGGTCTGGGCATGCGCCGTTTCTTTGGCTATGTCGAATGCGAAGAAGTTCCCAGCGTGCTCTGGGACGCGGCGCAAAATCCGGATGGCTGGAAAGATTTCGTCGAGCTCGCTAAGTCCACGGGTGTGCCCTTCCTGACCATGCATTCCTGGGCGCTTGACCGCGAAGAGTTGAATCGTTTGTCGCAGCAGCTCGCCGACAGCGATTACAGAAGCGAAGAGGATCTGGAAGAGAGCCGATGGCTGAAGTCTTACGTCGGGAAAACTGGCTTCGTGCAACTCGGATGGGCCTACCAGGGATGCGTCTTCGTCTACGAAGCTGGCACCGAATGGTACGAGCATTATCAACACCTGCGCGAGCTGGCCGATGACGGCAGCGGATTCATGATCGACGAGCCGGACCAGGACGACGAACTGTAGGGCAGGTCTCAGGTCTCAGGTGTCAGGTCTCAGGAAAACCGTGTGACCTACCCGCGCACAAGATTTCCTGATACCTAGGACCTGACACCTGAGACCTGCTTCATGCGGTGGATCTCCAATCCGTTGAACTCTCCTAAGGCGACGATCCTGGCTGCGGCGCTCGGTGACTCCAAGCTGAAAATCTCTCCTTCTGCTTTGCCTGTGCTTGCCGATCTGCTGGTGGGGCGTGGCATCGACGAGCCGGAGGCGGCTGCGCGTTTTCTTTCGCCTGCGCTTAGCGATCTTCACGACCCGCTGCGGATGAGCGGGATGAAATCCGCTCTGGATCGGCTGGAAGCGGCAGTGGAGCGCAAAGAGAAAATTCTGATCTACGGCGACTACGACGTGGACGGTACGACCGCGATCGTCATCCTCAAAATAGCCATCGAACTTTGCGGCGGGGCGGCTGATTTTCACGTGCCGCACCGCATCCGCGAAGGCTACGGCATGCGCGACGAAGTAATCGAGCGCGCGGCTGCCGACGGCGTGCGGCTGATTGTCAGCGTGGACACCGGCATCCGCGCGTTTGCCGCCGCCGAAACTGCGCATCGCACCGGCGTGGACCTGATCGTCACCGATCATCATTTGCCGGGGATGGACGGCGTTCCGCATGCGTTCGCCGTCATCAATCCCAATCAGGAGGGATGCGATTATCCCTGCAAGCATTTGTGCGGGGCGGGCGTGGCTTTCAAGTTGGCGCAGGGATTGATGCAGCGGCGGCTGGATGAGAAAGATCAATCGCGCCTGCTGATATCGTTCATGAAAGTCGTGGCCATCGCCACCATCGCCGACGCCGTCCCCTTGCTGGGCGAGAATCGCGTGTTTGCGAAGCTGGGATTACAGGGACTGCGTCGTCCGGTGAACGTTGGGCTGAAGGCGCTGCTGGAAGTTGCGAAACTCGGCGACGGGCGGGCGCTGACCGCGACCGAAGTTGCCTTCCGCGTTGCGCCTCGTCTGAATGCTGCCGGACGCATGGACGTGGCTCGCGACGTGGTGGAACTTTTCAACGAGAAGAACGTTGAGCGCGCCCGGCAGATTGCCGGCCGGCTCGACCAGTTGAACGCCGAGCGTCAGGAAGAAGAGCGGCGCATCATGGACAGCATTTTTCATCGCCTGGAAGAGGAGCCAGCGTTGCGCGAAGCCTATTGCGTGGTGGTGGATGGCGAAGGCTGGCATCGCGGCGTGATCGGCATCACGGCGTCACGGGTGGTGGAACGCCATGGGCGTCCAACGCTGGTCATCTCGCGTGAGAATGACGAAGCGCACGGTTCGGGACGATCGATTCCGGCGTTCCATCTGCTGCACGCGCTCGAATCGTGCCACGAGCTGTTCTCCCGCTACGGCGGACACGCGCATGCGGTTGGTTTTGCGCTGCCCAGCGCCAACGTGGAGAAACTGCGCGCGCATCTTGATGCCTACGCGCGCGCCCGCCTCACTCCCGCCGATTTCGAACCGCAGCTTGAGTTCGATCGCGAGTTGCCGCTGGGAGAAGTCACGCCGGAACTTTACCAGGCGCTGCTTTTGCTCGAACCCTTTGGGATGGAGAATCGGGAGCCCATTTTCGCCGCGCGGGCAGTGCGGCTGATGGCGCCTCCGCAGGCGGTGAAAGACAAGCATGTGCGGCTGCGAGTGTCGCCGGCCGTCAATGGTAAGGCGGCGGCAGACTTCACTCCCCGCTGCCATCCCGACGCGGCGGCGATTCCGAAGAGACGTGGCGAAGCGACTCTCACAGCGGATCCCCCGCAGAGTGGCAGCGCGTCGACAACCTGGCGCGATAACATCGCGTTCAAAGCGATGGGCTGGGGCCTGAAGGACTCGTGCGACCGCTTGCAGTTGCTGGCCGGGGACCGCCTGGATATCGCCTACTCGCTCGGCATGAACGACCATCCTGAATTCGGCGGATTGGAGCTGACGTTGCGCGACGTGGTGCGCGCCCGGTGAGCGCGCTTGCTTCGGCTTTTACTTTCTCCGGTCTTTGCTGCTTTCATCTTGTCTGTTTTCATCTTTGACAAGGAACCAATCTATCTTTATAGTGCCGGGGCATGAACGGAATTTTCTTTTGCAACAAGTGCGGCGCGCAGAATGCCGCGGGCGCTCAATTTTGTAATCGCTGCGGAGCGCCTACGACCCCGGCGCCCGCCGTCGTCCCAATACCGGCAGGAGCGCCCGGAGCAGTTCCCTACTCAGTCCCAACAACTTCGTATCCGCCAGCTGTGCCGGTGGCCGGAGTTGGCTACGGAGGGTTCTGGATTCGGGTAGTTGCGGCCATTATCGACGCCATCATTTTGCAGGTTGTGGTGTCTCCAGTTCGCTTTATTTTTGGCGGTCTCGGTCTGGCCGGAATGATGAGTGGCGTTCCCCATATTGGGCTGGGTATTTTAGGCGGAGGCGTTACGTTCGTCGCGCTAGTCTTCGCGTCCTGGCTGTATGAGGCCTTCATGGAAAGCTCGTCGTACCAGGCCACGATCGGCAAGATGATCTTTGGGATGAAAGTCACCGATCTCTATGGCAACCGGATTTCGTTCGAGCGCGCGACGGGCAGATATTTTGCCAAGTGGCTTTCCAAGATAATCCTGGGCATCGGCTACATCATGGTTGGGTTCACGGAGCGCAAGCAGGGCCTGCACGACCTGCTGGCCGGGACGCTCGTACGGCGAGGATAGAGCGAAGTAAGCTCTCCTGATACGAAACTCGCGCGAAGCGCCATAAATTCCCTCCCCCGCGACATTCCGCGGACTGTAGTGTTCCTATACGATGTGGGCTGGTGACGCTTCCGTGATGGGGCGCCCTCCGGCCCATCCGACCGCACAATACCAGCTTCGAGGATGCCTCATGCACTTCCGCCTGCCGCTCACTTCTCTTGCCTTACTGGCCAGCTTTTTCCAACTCTCGTCCGGAGTCGGTGTCACTCAGGTGTGCCAGCCGTCGGTGACGAAGCCTATCATCGTCGCCTCGCCGAAGCAGCGACTGGAAGCCGGCCGCAAGGCTCAGCCGCCGCTCACGGACACCTATAACGGCTTCGCCTGGCCCGACACGCCCCTGGGAATCATCAAGACGAGCACTGGCTACGAGTTTTTTGGCAGCGATGGCGGGGCGCACTACCGGCAGATGTGGCAAGGCCATTGGGTCGGCAACAACAAGTCCGGATCGATTGTCACCACTGTGGGCACGCTCGACAACCCGCTCGGTTCGGGTGATCCTCAGGACGTCAGCGTTTCCCTGAATCCCAATTCTTCGGTGAACCCCAACTATCCCAGCTATGGCTACATGGGCGGAGGCCCCGTCTTTCAAGTTCCAGCGGGCATGACCGGCGCGGGCAACCTGCTGGCCACCTATCACGCCGAACTCCCCGACGATGCGCTCTACGCGGTCCTCGGGCTGGCCGCGTCTTCGGATAACGGGTTGCACTGGACGGACCTCGGCGAGATCATTCGCCTGAACCAGGCCTATGCGGTCGGGCTGGATGGATTCGAAATCGGCGACGGACCGCTCGTGCTCTCGCCTGACGGCAAGTACTTCTATTTGTATTTTCCGGACTGGATCGCCAACGGCACGCCTCACACCACGACGACTACAAATGTCTCGGTTGCACGAGCGCTGGCGTCATCCGTGCTGGACGCCGCGTTCGGAGTTGCACCTCATCACGCTATCCCCTTCGAGAAGTTCTACAAGGGCAACTGGCATTTGCAACCAGGGATCGGCGGAGCCTCTACCGACCTCAATCCCAACTCGGCGTATCAGGGCTATCTCGATATCCACTACAACAGCGCGCTGCAGCGCTACGTGATGATCATCTCCAACGACACGACGTTCGGTTACGCCGAATCGACCGACGGCCTTAGGTGGACGCTTCCCATAGCGCTTGGCACCTACGGGCCGATTGCGGCCTATCCCACCGCTGTCGGACTGGGCGATGACCCGCACACACTGGGGCAGAGCTTCTACATTTACTTTACGCACTTGCCGACCGATGGCACGGGGTGGAAGAACGGCGAGTTGCGGCGGCTTACGCTCACCTGCAAGTGAACAAAAGTCGCCTGCGCGTCGCTTGTCTCGGGCAGCACTCGGGTTGCACCCCACGAGTTACACTAGCCTCTGATGGCCTCCCCGGTTTCACGTCTGCGCCGCTGGTTCGCCTTGGGCGCGATTCTTATGATTGCGATGGTCGCGGGGATGTATTTCTACGCGCGCTGGCGGGTGCGTAAAGTCGTCCACGACATTCCAGCGAAAGTCGGCCTGGACATTCAGCAGACTGCAGAGGGCTTCTCTGTCTCCAAGTCGGTGGAAGGCCGCACTCTGTTTACCGTGAGCGCCTCCAAGGCGGTGCAGTTCAAAGGGGGCGGACGAGCGGAATTGCACGATGTCAAGATCATCGTCTACGGCAAGGATGCCGGCCGCTTCGACCAGATTGCCGGGGATGATTTCGAGTACGATCCGGCGTCGGGCGATGTGAACACCAAGGGCACGGTGTTGATTGATCTGGAAGCGAATCCCGAGGGGATGCAGCATTCGGACCAGACGCCGCCGGCGCAAACCAGAAACCCAATTCATCTTGAAACCAATGGGCTCGTCTTCAACAAGAATACGGGGGATGCTTCCGCCAGCGGGAAAGTGGTGTTTCAGACGCCGCAGGCATCCGGTTCGGCGGTGGGCATTGAATATGTGGCGAAGACCGGCACGATGAATTTGCTGTCGGCAGTCGCGATGACGGTCAACCGGCCGAAGCCGGTCCATCTGAATGCAGATCGTGGCGTAATTACGAAGCAGCCCCGGCAGGTCGTGCTCACCGCGGTGCGCATGGCCCGCGAGCGGCAGCAAATGCAGTCCGACCAGGCGACGTTCTTCCTGCGTCAGGACAACACGGTGGACCGTATTCTTGCCGAGGGCGATGTGCGGACCGAGCTCCATGGGCGCGCGTCCAACTCAGCAAAGCCCAACTCGGAGACACACGCGCGTTCCGATCAGGCCGAACTGTGGCTGACTGGGACGCGGAACCTGCTTACCACGGCCATTCTCAGCGGTAACGTGCAACTCGACACTGGAGAGGCGGCAAGCTCCGTCTCCACGGCGCCGCAAGCCCGGGGCGCGCAGCCCGCCGAGGCTTCCGCCGGACGCGTGACCCTGCACTTTGCCGGGTCCTCGGCCGGCCAGCAAATGCTGCAGACGGTTCATGCCGAAGACGGCGTGCGGCTATCGCAGAAGAACAGCCAAGGCGGAGCTGTGGTGGCGTCGCCGGTTGTGTCGCCTTTGTCAGCGAAGGGAGGCGCGCAAGATATCGAGATGACCGCCCCGGTGATGGACTTCATCGTGAAAGACGGCCGCCTGCTGGAGCGTGCCGAGACCAGCGGACCGCCGCAGATCGTGATCACGCAGCCGGGCGCGAATCAGAAGACCGTGGTCACGGCCGCCAAATTTACTGCGAAATTCACGGAGAAGAATCGCCTGGCCACGCTCCACGGAGAACCGGACGCGAAGATTGTCAGCAGCACGATCGACAGCAGCAAGATTGTCGCTAATAAGAGCGGCACCGTTCCGGGACAGACCGACAGAGTATCGACCAGCAGAATGCTGGATGTCGTCTTCCTGCCGGCGGGCGGTATTTCGTCGATCACGCAAACCGGCGACCTCGCCTACTCCGATGGCATACAAAAGGCTTGGGCGCAGCGCGGCGAGTACACGACTGCCGATCAAATGCTGGTGCTGAGCGGGTCGCCCAGGGTAGTGGACAACGGCATGACCACGACGGCCCAGACGATTCGTATGAATCGCACGACGGGCGACGCTATTGCCGAGGGCAACGTCAAGAGCACGTACTCGGATCTGAAGGCGCAACCGGACGGCGCCATGCTCGCCTCCTCCGACCCGATTCACGTGACCAGCCGCAGCATGACGGCACATCGGTCGCCGGCGATTGCGGTGTACGCCGGAGATGCCCGCTTGTGGCAGAACGCGAACGTAGTCGAGGCGCCCACGTTGCAATTCGATCGCGATCATCGGTCGCTGGTAGCGCAGGGAGTAGCGCAGACGGCCGTGGCTCAACCGGTTTCGACCGTGCTGGTGCAAATGGACAAGAGCGGGAAGACGACGCCGGTCCACATCACATCAGCGCGGCTGACCTACACCGATGAGGAGCGGAAGATCTTCCTCGATGGCGGAGTGACCGCAAGGGGGTCGGACGCGACCATGGCGGCACAGCAGATGACGGTGTATCTGCAGCCGCGGAGCCAGTCGCAAGCAGGGCCCGGCCCGGCAATGCCTGGACAGATAGAGCGGATCGTGGCCGAAGAGAGGGTTGTGATCACGGAGCCCAGGCGTCATGCCACCGGCGAGCGGTTGGTATACACGGCAGCCGAGGACAAGTTCGTCCTGACGGGCGGACCTCCCAGCATTTTTGATGCCGAACGAGGCAAAACCACGGGCGATTCGTTGACTTTCTACAGACACGATGATAAGGTGCTCGTAGAAGGCAAAGAAACTTCCCCAACCGTCACTAAGACCCAAGTGGCACGATAAATGCACACGCTGGCCACCGACGAAATCGGAAAGTCTTATCGTGGCCGACGCGTGGTAAACGGAGTCAGCCTTCAGGTTCTGCAGGGCGAGGTAGTGGGCCTTTTGGGACCGAATGGCGCCGGAAAGACCACCACGTTCTATGCAATCGTAGGCCTGATTCCTCCCGACACCGGTAGAGTGCTGTACGACGACGAAGATATCACTAACGTTCCCATGTACTTACGGGCGCGCCAGTGGGGACTGAGCTATCTTCCCCAGGAAGCTTCGGTTTTTCGGAAACTGACGGTTGAGGAGAACATCCTAGCCGTGCTGGAAGTCCAGCCGATTTCCTGGCATGAGCGCCGGGAAAAGACAGAGAAGCTGATCGACCAGCTCGGGCTGGAGCACATACGGCAGAATCGCGGGTATGCGTTGTCGGGCGGGGAGCGGCGGCGGGTGGAAATTGCGCGGTCGCTGTGCATCAACCCCACATTTATATTGCTCGACGAGCCGTTTTCGGGCATCGACCCCATTGCCGTCTTGGATTTGCAGAAGATCATTTCCGACCTGCGGGCCAGCGGGATCGGGATTCTGATCACCGACCACAACGTCCGCGAGACGTTGTCGGTGACGGATCGGGCATACATCATTAACGAGGGCCGAATCTTCCGCTCCGGTACGCCCGAGGAGTTGGGCAGTGATCCGGAGGTAAGGCGAGTTTATTTAGGGGAAAGCTTCTCATTGGTGTGAGAGGGCAGCTCTCAGTTCTCAGAAAAGCGGGTTAACTGAGAGCTGACAACTGATAGCTGATAACTGCTTCTGGTTACCAAGGCGTGGCCACATTGACCTTTCGTGTCCATGCGATCTACCTAGGTGCATGAGAAGCTAAGTTTTCCACACCCCGCTGTACTGGAAAGTTAAGAGCAGTGGGTTGACTTAGAACTTAGAACCGGGAACTGAGACCTTTTTTAGGGAGAAATGGTGCTTCTTCAGCACAAACTGAACGTCAGGTTGTCGCAGCGCCAGATTCTGACGCCGGGTCTCGTGCAAATGGTATCGGTGCTCGCGCTCAACAAGCTCGAGCTCAAGGACATGATCAATGCCGAGATGGTCGAGAACCCTGTGCTCGAAGAGCTGGAAGATGCCGTCCCCCTGCTCGACGATGTCGGACGCCAAGAGGAAGAACGCGACCGTCTAGCCGCCAAGGTCGCCACCCCGGAAGAAGGTCCTGCGACCCTCGCGGATGAAAAAAAGGATCCGTTCGAGGAGATCGATTTTGGCTCATTCTTCCAGGATTATCTCGATCCCGGCTATCGCAGCTCGGGAGAAATGGAAGAGATCGAGAAGCCTTCGTTCGAGAACTTCCTGTCGAAGCCGGGGAACTTGAGCGATCACCTACTCTGGCAACTGGGCTCGATTTCGGTGCGACCGCCGGTGCACCGGGCCGCGGAGCTGATCATTGGGAACCTGAACGAAGAAGGTTATTTGATTGCCAGCGACGAAGAACTGCTGGGGATCGCTCCGGTGGCGCCTCCCGAGGCCGATGTGGAAGTCGCCGCCAAGATCGTTGGCGAAGCCGAGGCGCTCGGGCTGGCTGTCGATGGCGCGCAAGAGGCTTCCGACTCCGAAGGTTCAGACCACGACCTTTCTGGCCTGGAAGCTTCTGTTCACGCGCCAGAGGACCACGCCGGGGCAAACTTCGGTTTTGCGCAGTTGGCGGAGGAAGTCGCCGGATCTGAGTTGTGTGATGACGGGGCCCTGCCCCGCCACCACACGAGTGCTGCGCAGGACGTAACGCCGGATATTCACCATGGCATGGCAACGGAGGCTGCGCTGCCCGCCGCGCGGAGCCACGGAACCGACGCCACCGGAGCGCCGTCCAACGGAACCGCGGCCACGGCAGCAGCGGCGGCGCCAGCCCGGATTGCGCCCGAAAACTTCACGGTCGCCGACCTGCACGAAGCTCTGGAGGTGGTGCGCCAGTTCGATCCGCCGGGTATCGCCTGTCGCGACCTGCGCGAATGCCTGCTCTATCAACTGCGCTACCATCTCGGGCAATTGCATTTGCACAGCAACGGCAGCGCCCTGACCGAGCAAGTGGTGAAGGACGCGATTGCGGTCGTCGACCAGCATTTGAAGGCAGTGACGCTAAAGCAGTTCAAGGAGATTGGGCGCGCCATCGGGCGTCCAGTCGAAGCGGTGCAGGCGGCGCTCGACTACGTCCGCACACTCGATCCCCGGCCCGGCTTGCGCTACAACAAAGTTCCAGCCCGATTGATTGAGCCCGATGTCGCGTTCGTGAAGCATGGCGACGAGTGGCTGGTCATCATGAATGACGAGGACATGCCGCAGTTGCGCTTGAATCCCGCCTACAAGCGCCTGCTGACCCGCGACGGCAATGACCGCGACACGCGCAACTACGTCAAAGACCGCTACAAGTCCGCCATCCAGCTCATCAAGAACATCGAACAGCGCAAGCAGACGATCACCAAGGTTTGCTACTCGATCGTGGCACGCCAGCAGGATTTTCTCGAACGCGGAATCGATCAGCTCAAGCCGATGATGATCAAGGAAGTCGCCGAAGAGATCGGCGTGCATCCTTCCACCGTCAGCCGCGCCGTCGCCAATAAGTACGTCCACACCCAGCAGGGCGTATTCGAATTGCGGTATTTCTTTTCGGAGAGTGTGCAAGGCCCCGAGGGCGGCGGCACTTCGCTCCTGATTTTGAAACGCCGCGTCAAGAAGCTGATCGAAGATGAAGATCCCAGCCGTCCGCTGACGGACGAACAAATCACCCGCATTCTGCAATCGCAAGGCATTCAGGTAACGCGCCGAACGGTCGCGAAATATCGGGAGGATATGAAGATTCCCAGCACGCATCAAAGAAGAGTGAAAAAGTGAAGTCAGAAGTAAGAAGTCACAATGAAGAAGTGTTGGCACGAATCGGTCTTACTTCTTCATTTTAACTTCTGACTTCTGATTTTTTGCATCTCGACTCCGACCTCACTGGAGAGTGCAATGAACGTGGAATATACCGCGAGAAAATACAAAATTACTCCCGCCATCCGCAAAGAAGTTGAAACCGGCCTCGACAAACTCCGCAAGATTCTGGGCGACCGATTCGAGACCAAGGTAATTCTGGCCGTCGAAAAGCGCCAACATAAAGCCGAAATCACCATCGACCCGCCCAACGGTCCGATTGTGGGATTGGCCCAGACCGACGACATGCTCTCGGCGGTCAATGAAGCGCTCGACCACCTGCAGAAGCAGGCGCTCAAACATAAGACGAAGTGGCTGAGCAAAAAGCGCAAGGCGGTCAAGAAATTCGAGGGCCAGTCGCTGCAAGAGAACATTGAGGCGGCGCTCGGACTGGCGGAAAATACCACCGTTTCCGTGCTCGTTCATAAATTTCCATCGGTGGCGCGGACCACCGAAGTGCACCTGGTTCATGCCAAGGACTCGGTTGCGCTTCGTCCGATGACGCTCGAAGAAGCGATCAAAGAGGCGCATTTCCGCGACAAAGATGTTTTCGTATTCCGCGATCCCTCCGGCAAATTGTTTGTGCTGCACCGGACCCGCGACGGCAAGATGGAACTGATCGAAGCGCCGTAGAAAAGCCATCAGCCATCAGCCGTCAGCCATCAGTAAAACCGACCTGGGTTCACCGATGGCTGACGGCTGATGGCTCTCTCACACTCCGCTTGCTTCTTGCGCCCACTGCAGGGCCTGCCACCAGGTTGAGGCCACTTCCCCTTCTGGTAGTTCTAACTGTTTGGCGAGTTCGCTCGATTCCGACCACTTCCCCGATTCCTGGGCCAGCATGAGTTGGTACAGCGGCCGCAGGCTGCTGCTCTGGCCGAGGAGCGCCGCTTTGGTTTCGCGGTCCACGGGCAGTTGTTCCAGAAGCACGTCCATGGTGACCTCAAGGATGGCGTCCATGATGGAGAGCAGTCCCATCAGGAACAAATCGGTGTCCGCTCGCACGCGGTTGGAGAGCAGTTCGCAAAAACGGGCGCGAGCCAATCCCATCAGCACCAGTTCGTTGCAGGTTTGCTCGGCCGCACCCACGGTGACCACGAGCCGGATCCAACGCCGCATTTCCCGTTCTCCCAGAACCGCCATGGCGTGGCGGATCGACTTGATCTCGAGGGCAAATCCAAACACCGGGGAATTCAGATACCGGAGCAGGCGGTAAGAAAGCGAGGCTTCCTGCTTGAGCATCCTCTCGAGTTCGCGCATGTCCATTTCCGAACGGGACACCATTTCGAGCAGACGTATATAGTGCAACCGGCTGGCAGGGACTTCATGGCCGATGACGATTTCGGGACGGCAGAAAAAATATCCCTGGAAATAGACAAATCCCATGTCGCGGGCCTGATGAAACTCGTGGGGCGTTTCAAGTTTTTCCGCCAGCATCTTGCATTTCGGCGACCCAAACCGGCGCATCATGCGAGCCCGTTCCTCCGGCCGGGTTGCCCGAATGTCGACTTTGATGATGTCGGCAAACTCGACCAGGGGCAGGCGCGGATCGTTGGGCGCGAAGTCGTCGAGGGCGATGAGGTAGCCAAACGACTTGAGCCGCTTGCAGGCAGCGATGACGCGGTCTTCAGGCTCAACCGTTTCCAGAATTTCCGCCACGGTCTGGTGCGGGGGCAGCAGCGTAATCAAATCCTTGAACAGGACCTCACGGGTGCAGTTCACAAAGGCGCGGCGCTTATCGCAAAGCGTATTGATACTGAAAAGCAGGGAACTATCCAGAGTGGAGCGGGCGGCAAGTTCCGGGTCGGCGTTGAAGTAGTCTTCGACGCCGTTGCGGAACAGAATCTCGTACCCGTACACGTTCTGCGCCCGGTCAAAAATTGGCTGGCGGGCAACGAAGCGCTGCCCCGGTAATGCAAGCGAGTTCGATGCAGAGGCTTCTTCGCTGGCGGGAGCGGGTTTCACCCCTTTTATATCGGCGTTTTAGGGATGGAACTTCAGGGGGAACTGCGCGGACCCTCAGCGGCTATAAAGCCGCTTGTGTGGGGGGGTCTAACGGCATGGCTGAAGCCATGCCCTTTCAAGGCTCTCCGTTAAACGACTTAATCAGTGGTTCCTTAGGTCCATCGGCCACTTTGGTAATCTCCGGATGTGGAAAACTTAAGGGCAGCCCCCTTGCGCATTTGACGGTTTCATGAGTAACATCAAGATGTTCCCAATGGCCACGCTTCCAGGCTGGCCGTTCGCGCCAAGTAAAACTCCAAGGCGCCAAGTTTGCACAGCGACAGTTTGAACAACGACAGTTCTGACTTCGATAGTTTGAATATCGTTCTCGAATAGCATCCAGCCGATGTGGGGTTTGGTCTGCCAGTAGCCGGTTTGCAGTAAGCCACGCGCAGTGAACCACGCGTTGTGGCTGGCGTTTAACGTGGCGACCGCAGGGAAAGACGAAACGATCGGGCCTGTGATCCAGGCCGGATCAACTTCAAAGCTCGACCAGAGAAGAAAATATGAATGCAGGATCGGGACATTCCTCCGCAGGAGGAGGGAAACACAAACGGCGCCGTGGACGGCGTCCGCCGAGACGAGGCGCGGGTGGCCCGATGGGCCGCCAGCGTCAGGAGCAGCAGGGAATCTTTACCGCTCCCATGGACCATAGTTACCGCGCCAATATGGGCATGAATAATGGCAATGGCAACGGCAATGGCGGCGGAAGCCGAGCACCGCGACGGCCCGGTTTTTCCGCGTCCTACCCCGTGGTCGATCCCGAGCCGCTGCCCGCTCCACGAGAGGATGCGGCTTCGCGTGTCTTCGCCTTTGTCGAAGACCTGTTCTTCCTGAGCAAGATTCAGGATACCGGCCGCAAGATGAACGTGAAGGTGGAGTTCGTCAAGAACGAGAAAGAACTCACCGAGCGCATGAAGAGCAACGGCGAGGAAAAGCCTTCCCTGATCATCTTCGACTTGAACAACGCCAATGCCAAGCCTTTGACGCTCATCCCAAAACTGAAAAGCAAGCTGAAGAAGGGGACGTCGATCATCGGATTTCTCTCCCACGTGCAGGGCGACTTGAAGCAGAAAGCGCACGAAGTGGGCTGTGACATGGTGCTGCCGCGCTCGGCATTTTCGCAAAATCTACCGCAACTGCTGCGCCGGCATGGCGCCATCGAAGCCGAACCCGGGGCAGCCGAGTAGGATTATGCGGTGGAGGGACGGGCGTCTCGCGAGCCTGCCCTGAGCGAAGCCGAAGGGTCCAGCCGGGCGGGGACGCCCGGCGCTCCATCACGCATTGGCATTCCCCTGATACAATTCCGCCGTGTTCCCTTACAAGAGTTTGATCCTGACCGCGGTCGTCGCCATGGCCGCGCTGGCTTCCGCCCAGCAGCCTCCCGTAAAAGTAAACGTTCTCAATGTCTGTGCGCCTTCCGCCGACGAGCAGAAGGAACTATCCTCAGCGCTGGCCAAGGTGCCCGGCAAACCTGCGTTCAGCAAGGATTTCGAAGTAGCTCGCGGGCATTCCACCCTCGACCCGACCACTCCCATCCCCGGCATGCAGCCGTTGCCGCCCGGTGCGGTCTCGGCGGCCGACTGGGTGCGTGTGCGGCGCGAGTTTCCCGACGCCACCCTCTTCAGCAATGTCCAATACTCGTTTAGCGTGGACGCGCAGAATATGGTGGAAACGCTCGTGCTGCGCGTGCGCGATCCGAAGGACATGATGCAGGTTTCGATCGAGGACAGCGCTTCCGCGGTTGCTTCTGCGGCTGCGATGTTGTCTTCCACGACGCCGGTTTCGCGCGTCAAACTGGAGCGCTTTGGAAAGGCATCCGTGGTGCTGGCGCGGTGCACGGGAGTCGAAGGAAATCCGGCGACGGATCAGACCGCGTACGAACCGATCTTCCACGCTGCCTCTTCGATCATGGAGCGCTATCGCGACGCTCTGGGCGCGCGCAAAACGGTGCCTCAGGAACTGGAGCACCTGGGCGTGAAAACTTCGAGCGGAGCTACGACCAAGGCTGGCGCGGGCAGCAAGAAGAACAGGTAGCGCTGGCCTTGAAGCGAAATCTGTTTTTCAGAATCTATCTACTAACGCTGTTTTCTTACTCCTATGGACATACGCAATATCGTGATCATGGGCTCCGGATGCGCCGGTCACACCGCTGCCCTCTACGCCGCGCGCGCCAACCTCAAGCCGCTCGTGATCGAAGGCCACGAACCGGGCGGACAATTGTCGATGACCACGCTGGTGGAAAACTTTCCCGGCTTTCCCGATGGCATCCAGGGACCGGAACTAATCGAGAACATGCGCAAGCAGGCCTCGCGCTTCGGCGCCGAGTATCGTATCGGCCACTTGGTCAAAGCCGATTTGAGCAAACGTCCGTTTGAGTTAAGCGTCGGCAAAGAGACCATTCAGACCCGCACCCTCATCATCGCCAGCGGAGCGTCAGCGCGCTGGCTCGGCCTGCCCAACGAGCACGCGCTGATCGGCCACGGCGTTTCTTCCTGCGCTACCTGTGACGGCTTCTTTTTCTCGGGGAAGGAAATCGCGGTGATCGGCGGCGGCGATTCCGCCATGGAAGAAGCGACATTCCTGACGCGCTTTGCCAGCAAGGTCACTCTCATTCATCGTCGCGAACAATTTCGCGCTTCGAAAATCATGCTCGATCGCGCCCGCTCGAATCCCAAGGTCGCGTTTCTTACCGATACCGTGGTCGACGACGTTCTCGATGTCAACAAGAAGGAAGTCACCGCCCTGCGTCTGCGCAATCTGAAGAGCGGCGAAAGCTGGGACCTCCCCGCGAGCGCAATGTTTCTCGGCATCGGCCACATCCCGAACACCAAAGTGTTCGAAGGCCAGCTTGAAACCGATGCGGATGGCTATCTGGTGACGCAGAAGAACGTCTTCACGCGAGTGCCGGGAGTGTTCGCGTGCGGCGACGTGCAGGATCGCCGCTACCGCCAAGCCATCACCGCCGCCGGTTCCGGCTGCATGGCCGCTTCGGAAGTGGAGAAATATCTGGAAGAGGAAGGACACTGACAAGCAGGTGTCAGGTCTTAGCTCTCAGGTATCCGGAAGGCCTTGGATCTTTCTGAAACCCTGACACCTAAGACCTGACACCTGAACTTTCTGGATCGCGACCGGCATGAAACGAATCCATACCGACATATCCACAAAGATTTTGAAATCCTGAGTTGAACGTCCTGAGGTGAACAATGAAGTATCGACTACTTGGAAACAGCGGGCTTCGAGTCTCCGAAGTGTCGCTCGGAACTATGACCTTCGGAGAAGACTGGGGCTGGGGCTCGGCCAAGGATGAATCGCGCAAAATTTATGACGCCTATCGCGAGGCGGGAGGAAACTTCGTCGACACCGCCAACCTCTACACCAACGGAACCAGCGAGAGTCTGGTGGGTGAGTTCATTCGCGATCACCGGCAATCGGTGGTGCTGGCTACGAAATATACCAACGCGATGGCGGGAAACGATCCGAATGCGGCCGGCAATCAGCGCAAGAGCATGGTGCAGGCGCTGGAAGCCTCTCTGCGGCGCTTGAAAACGGATTACATCGACCTGTATTGGCTTCATATCTGGGATCAGTTGACTCCAGTCGAAGAAGTGATGCGGGCGTTCGACGATCTGGTTCGTCAAGGCAAGATTCTCTATGTTGGTGTTTCGGATGCGCCGGCATGGTGGATTGCGCAGGCTAACACACTGGCTGACCTGCGGGGTTGGACGAGCTTCATCGGTCTTCAGATTGAGTATTCGCTGATCGAACGCACCGTGGAGCGTGAACTCATCCCCATGGCGAAGGCTTTCAAACTCGGGCTGGTCGCGTGGTCGCCGCTGGCCGGGGGGCTGCTGAGCGGCAAGTATCATTCCGGAGGCGCGGCGGACGGAAGATACTCGACCGATACGGCGAAGTCTTTCATGCGCACCGGAGAGCGCCCGGATCGGATTGTGGCCGCGCTTAAGAAAGTGAGCGCGGAGGTGGGCCGCTCGCCCGCTCAGGTTGCGCTGGCATGGCTGCGGTACCGCGATATTCCAGTCATTCCGATTGTCGGCGCCCGGCGGATGCCGCAGTTAGAAGACAACCTCGCCAGTTTGGAATTGGAGCTGACGCGCGAGCAGATCTCAACTCTCGATCAGGCGAGCGCCATCGAAATGGGCTTTCCGCACGATTTTTACGAGAATGAAATGGTGAAGACGTTCGCGTACGGAGGGTTGCGGGACAAGATTCTGGCCGCGTGATTTGTATTGGTTTGAACTCGACCTTGCGGACAGGGCTGGCAAGACTCCACGTATCGGACGCGGGCTGGCATTCAATTGGGGAATTTTGAGTGTAATGGGGATATTACGCCAATTGACTAGGGCTGCGGCGTTGGCTCGGCTTTACCGGGTTGAGGATCCGCGTACGACTCGCAATGGATGGAAGCGTCGGCGGCAGATAAATCTTTGACAGAAATCGCAAACCTCGGCTGTTTTTCTATCTGTCTGATGGCCGATGCGAGATGCTCCTGCGTCCATGTGCCGCCAAGCGGAGGGTCTACAAAATCAACACCATGAGGCCCATCCTTCGACAAAACGAAGCTGGCATTGTTTTGAATATTGAAGTCTTGAAGGCCCTGATGTTCGGTGAAGACGATGGCAAAAACTAGCCCATTCGACCGAGTGGGAGCCGCATACATTACTACGTAAATTTCCTTGTCGGGTGCATAGGATTTCTCATCAAGAAAATAGCCAAAAGTCAGCCTTGTGGCCCTAGAGGATGGCAGGAAGTTCTCGACAGCTAGACAACGAGCGGCACGAGACAAGAGCTGTGGAGTGGTTTGGGCGGCACTGCCTACAACAACGACTGTGCAGATGAAAAGCGCCAGAACGGTCGCATTCCGCATGACATCAGTGTAACGCCAACACACATGGAGGATGGTGCCGTAATCGCGATAGGTGTTGTAACTAGGCGACTTCACTCCTTGACCCTGTGATCGTGGTTTTGAGCGAATCGCGATGTTACGCAAGTTCTGTTTTAAGCTAGCAGAGGCGCGGAAAATCGCAAACTACTGCGGTTTTTCCTTTGGGAGAGTGTCGCGATTCGCGCCCATCTCTGTGAGCTTCTGCCTCGCCCACGCGTTGTTCGGGTTTTCTTGCAGGGAGAGTCTGTAATAGCGGATCGCCTGCTCGACATTGCCACGCTCAGAGTATGCCCTCGCAAGTGCATCGAGTTGATTCCACGGAGGTGGGTAAGCCTTGGGATCGCGCAGCAGGACCGTCGAAGCCTCTTCTAAGCTACCTCTTCGGATTAGACCAGCAACTACGAGCGAGAGGGTGAACGGTGGCGTAGTACGGTCATAGCCGGCTCGCTCGCCACCGTCGCGGAAATGCTTGTCGATTGCTTCGATGCCGCCCTCGTCAAAAAGGCGTAGCGGATCCGTGACGTACCAACCATCAAATATTGTGCAGAGTCCCGAATAAACACCGCGCAGCGGAATCGACGCGTGAGTCTCGTCCTTCATCCATTCAAACTTCCAACGAAGGCCCTTCAATGTGCTAGCCTCCAATGCCGCAGCGAGTTGCTGAACGTCGGGCGTTGCCCGCCCAAGATCATTGGCAGCGGTGATGAACAAGTCAGCTCGGAGATCCTTCAACTCGGAGAGAATGTGCTGTACCCGCACAATCTCAGCTCCATTGTTCCATCCAGCGGTAGGATCGATCGCAATGTACGCGTTAAACAGCGAAGGTTTTGTAGTCAGAGCGTGAACGGCGAATAGTCCGCCGAAAGAGTGACCGACCAGGATCCTGTACGGCCGAGTGCGGTAGTTCCGTTCGACATATGGGATGAGTTCGCCGCTGATGAAAGCAAGAAAGGCATCGGCTCCACCGTTTCCCGGTGAGAAACGGTTTTCGATCTCCACCTGCGACGGAGGCGTGAGATCGTGCGTGCGTTGCGCAACCTCGCCGCTATCAATCCCGACTACGATCATATCGGGGATACGTTCGCTGTCAGCCAGAAAGTGGACGATTTCCGCGGTGAAGTTGAAATTGGATTCGCCGTCTAGCAAGTACAGCACCGGGTAACGATCGGTTCCGGCCTCATAGTCGTTCGGCTTGGAGATCGAGAGCGACCTGGACTGCTTCAGAAGCTTGGATTTTATTTGGACCCTTTGCCCAATTGTGACGGTGTTGGATTGGCCCTGACCAAGAGAAAATCCTGCAGAAACCAGAAGCACGATACCTAGCGCGCAGCGCATGTGAGACGGCCTCGATTTCGTCGGCATCCGACGCATCAATTCGCCGCAATACTAAATCAAAACCATACCTGGCGAAACCAGGCGTTCTCGCAAGCGTGCTCTGTTTGTTCGCCCGCAATTGGGGGGGGTGAATGTAATCGAGATGTCTCGCCAGTTATCATTGGAACACAATGGCAAGCACGAAGGTCTTGCAAAATCGATGAAAACAAGCGTTCTTAACGCTTTTCTTGTTTGCGGTGAATCCGTCTCGGAGCAGTTGCAGCATAGGCCAGGCCACACCCCACTTCCAAGCGCGCTCGGGCCCGGTCCAGACCCCGATGTTCCAGTGATGTGATGCAGTCACGTTAGCCTGTGACCAGCATCACAGATCGTCGCTCTCCCAAACCGTATACGGGTTGTTAGTAGTCCTCCTACCAAAGCTCTTCTTTAGCTCTTCTTTCATCGCTTACGTGACTGGCTATGGTAATGCGAAAAGCTCCGCCGAGATTCAAGGGGCCCGTTCTTTATGGGCTTATGTACTGCGTTCTGTCCGCACTTTGGATCGCCCTGACTGACAAGTTGGTAGCCCAGCTCCACCTCCCTCGACAAACCGTCGTGCAACTGAGTATCGCCAAGGGGTTCCTGTACGTCATCGTCAGCGGTGCCTTGATCTATGCCATTCTGAAGCGGCTCCAAGAGGTCAACGACAACCTGGAGAGCACGGTCGCTGCCCGTACCGCAGCACTGGAGCAAAAGAAGGAAGCCCTAAAAGAGCAGGCCGACATTCTCCGGACCTTCATCGACTGTGCTCCGGTTGGCTTGGCCATGTTTGACCGCAACATGTGCTACATCGATGTAAGTAAACGATGGTGCAAAGAATATGGTCTCGACCGCGCCTCGATCCTCGGCAAATCCCAATACAGTGTCTTTCCCGATCTTCCCGAGCGTTGGAAGGAGATCCACCGCCGCGGCCTGAGGGGCGAGGTCTCGCGCAGCGAACAAGACTCCTTTACCGACCAAAATGGCAAGGAACATTGGCTGCGATGGGAGGTCAGGCCGTGGGGAGACGCTGATACCGGAGCTGGTGGCATCATTATCTTCACCGAAGACGTTACGCAACAGCACCTGTTGGAGAGTCAACTCCTGCAGGCCCAGAAAATGGAGGCCATCGGTGTACTCGCAGGTGGCGTGGCCCATGACTTCAACAATCTCCTGATGGTCATACGGACTCGGACGGAACTGATAGAGCGGTCCGCCGCTGATCCCGAAACGGTCGTTAGTCATGCGCATCGAGTCCCTGAAGCCAGCGACCGAGCCGCTTCTCTTACCGCGCAGCTCTTGGCCTTCAGCCGCAAACAGCCACAACAGCTGGCGTACGTCGATATCAATTCCGTCGTCACCACCGTCTGCAAGATGCTGCCCACGCTGGTCGGCGAAGACATCGAACTTACTGTCACGCCCATGGCGACGCCGGGTGTTGTCCATGCCGACCCATTCCAACTCGAGCACGTCATCATGAACTTGGTGGTGAATGCCCGCGATGCCATGCCCCATGGCGGCCGGTTGCTCATCGAAACCTCCCTCGCCGAACTTGACGAGGAAGTCTGCCGCCGCCACGGCGCCCAGGTCCCGTCCGGACGTTATGTTGGTCTTTCCGTCACTGACACCGGTTGCGGGATGGACCAGCAGACTCGCGACAGAATTTTCGATCCCTTCTTCACAACCAAAGCCGTGGGCAAGGGCACCGGCCTGGGTCTGTCCATGGTCTACGGAATTGTGAAACAGAGCGAGGGTTTCGTTTGGGTCTACAGCGAGGTCGGACAGGGAACCACTTTTCGCATATACCTGCCCCAATCTCAATCCCTGCCATCTCCAGCCCCCATCCAGGATGTTCCTTCATCCCCAGTAAGGGGAACGGCAACCATTCTTCTCGTAGAAGATGAGCCCGGATTGAGGGAGGTCATGTGCGAGTACCTGCAAACCTGCGGTTACGATATTCTTTCGGCCGAAGATGGCAAATCCGCCCTGCAGATGGCCGAGGCGCGAAAAGACCCCATCCATATTCTGCTGACCGATATCGGAATGCCCGGCATGCGAGGAACGGCCTTGGCGCCGAAAATTATCCAGATCCATCCTGAAGCAAAAGTGATCTGGATGTCCGGGTACCCGGGCGATGTGCTAGACGACTTGCCCAACGCATCCTTCATGCAGAAGCCCGTTGACCTGCGCCTCCTAGTTGCGAGGATCCAGAACCTCCTCAACCTTTCCTGACTGCGCCCAGAGACTTTCCTAGTCTCACGCGCACACTCCCGCAGGCACTCTCCAGCACCTGCAGGTGGACTCATTTTGGACTCGCGAAAAACACGCCTGCGGGCCCGATGTGAGCCGCTGTGCCTTGTTTGGCTGGAAAACCTATAACCACAGGTTCCTCTGTGTGCCCCGTGGTTAAAAGTTCTTGACTCTAAACTTTCCCCCACAACTCGGCCCGCGGGTCCTCTGGATTCAGCTTGGCCAGTTCGCGCAGCAGTTCTTTGGTCTTCTCATCGCGAGGCATAGGCACGGTAATCTTCACTTCGACGATCTCGTCTCCACGCACTCCGTCCTGGGTTGCCGAGGGCACGCCCTTTTCGCGCAGCCTGAGCTTCTGGCCGGACTGCGTTCCCGGAGGAATCTTCAACATGCTGCGGCCATCAATGGTGGGCACTTCGATTTTCGATCCCAGCGCCGCTTCTACCGCCGTCACCGGCACCGTGATGTGGATGTCGTCGCCCTCGCGGTGGAAGAGCGCGTGTTCGCCCATGCGGATAATGACGTAAAGATCGCCGACTCCGCCCCCGCGCAGGCCGGCATTGCCTTTGCCTGCGATGCGAATGCGCTGCCCATCGCGCGTTCCCGCCTTGATACGGATCTCCAGCGGATCGGTGCGCTCGACGCTGCCTTCGCCGTGGCAGACCGGGCAGGTCGAAATATTCTTGCCCGTCCCATGACATCGCGGACAGGTGACGTTGAACTTCATCCGTCCGCCCGTCTGTTCGATCGTTCCTTTGCCGTGGCACTGAGGACATACTCCCGGAGCTTCGATGAAGCCATTGCCATGGCAGTTCCCGCAGACATCGCGCCGGGCGATATTCAACTTCATTACTCCGCCGCGGATCGCAGTCCAGAACGGCACGTTGACTTGATACTCCAGATCGCTGCCCGGCTCCGGGCCTTCCTCGGCCGCCCCACCGTGCCCGCCGCCACTGAAAATGCTGGAAAAGATATCCTTGAACCCGCCGCTTCCGCCGGTCGGACTCTTTCGTCCGCCAGCGCGCGCGCCTTCGAACAGATCGGAAAAGTCGAAGCCTCCGAAATCGACGTTGCTTTGCGCACCGGGCTGCCGGCCTCCTCCCGAGAAGCCTCCGCCAAAGTCGCCGGGGCCGGCGCCGGGTTGGCCGCCGCCGCGCGCATAGGCGTCCGCCGTAGCCGCATCGATGTTGTCGGAGTAGAACCCAAGCTGGTCGTAAATCTTCCGCTTCTTGGGATCGCTGAGGACGTCATTGGCCTCGGAGAGAGTCTTGAACTTTTCCTCAGCGGTTTTGTCGCCGGGATTGACGTCCGGATGATACTTGCGCGCAAGCTTGCGGAACGCCTTGCGGATGTCCTCGACCGAGGCGGTCTTCTTTACTCCGAGAACGCCGTAATAGTCTTTGTCTTTGGTTTGGGTGGCCATGTCTAGGTGCGAATTTACATCAAGAGCTCAACCTTCAATTGTGTCATCCTGAGCGGAGCTTTGTCATTGGCGAAGCCGATGACAAAGTGGAGTCGAAGGACCCCATGCCTGTCAATACGACCAGCGGCAACGCAAGGCGTTCTCACCGCGCTGTAATCGACTGTCCAGCAAACACCATTTCCGCGCCCGCCTTCTCCGCCAAGTCTTCCCATCGCGGATTCACGGACTCGATCAGAACGATCTTCTTGGTCCGCCGCCATCCCTTGAGCTGCTTCTCGCGATCGATGGCCTTGAGAACGTCATCGAAACTCTCCCAGTAGACTAGACGGTCGCAGTGATATTTGCTGGAGAAGCCCTCGATCTCTCCGCTCTTGTGCTGCAGAACGCGGACGTACAAATTGTTCGTCATTCCAATGTAGAGAGTGCCAGTGCGGCTAGCGACCATGTAGACCCAGTACCGCTTCTGGTCCGTCACCGCTTACTCCTGTCGCCTTGGGCGGAACATGGTCATCGGCGAAGTCGACGACAATCGCGTCAGGGAATTCTTCCCCGCGACGGCGACGGTGTGCCACCAGCACAAGACATCGACTGCATCGAGAGAACGTCCTGTCGAGTTCAATCGCAGCTCACGCGGGTATGGAGTCCTTACGACTCCGCAAGAGCTTCACTTCGTGAAGGTCTTGCTCCGCTCAGGATGACAATTCTGAAAAGCGCGCCGACAACTCAGTTCACCACTTCCTTCGCTTGCTCATCCACCGCCACGGTGAACGCCTCAAATGGCGAGGCATCCATCGATACGGGAATCCGCTGCACTCCCGTCGCGGTTGGCGCGAAGCAGTACCAGCGCCCCTCTTCGGGGACAAAGTTCACGAAAAACATCTGACCATTCACTTCGAATCTCAATTCGCCTTCCTCTTTCCTCGCCCAACTGCAGATCCCTCACTTCGTGAGGGATGACAACTTCTAACGCTTTAGATGCAGCTTGGGGGCGCTCAACGCGCCCCCTGAAAGCTGATGGCTGATGGCTGACAGCTTACTTCTTCTCGTCGACATCCACATACTCAGCGTCGATCACGCCTTCGTCCTTCTTCTTGGCCGCGCCGTCCGTGCCGGACGCCGCGCCTCCTCCGTCGGTCGGACCCGCGCCAGTCGCGCCCGGTGCCGCCCCAGGAGTTGCCTGCGTCGCCTTGTACATCTGCTCCGCCAGCTTGTGCGATGCCGTGGTCAGCTTCTCGCGCGCCGAATCCATCTGTGCCTTGTTGCCGCCTTCGATGGCCTTCTTCGCGTCGGCCAGCGCGTTCTCCACGTCGCCGCGTTCGGTGCCCGAGATCTTGTCGCCATGCTCCTTCAGCATCTTCTCGATGTTGTAGACCATCGAGTCGAGCTGATTCTTGGCCTCGATCTCTTCCCGCCGGCTCTTGTCTTCGGCCGAGTGCGCGTCCGCTTCCTTCGCCATGCGCTCGACTTCTTCCTTCGACAAGCCCGAAGACGATGTAATCGTGATCTTCTGATCCTTGCCCGTGGCGTTATCTTTTGCGGTCACGTTCAGGATGCCGTTCGCGTCAATGTCAAACGTCACTTCAATCTGCGGAATCCCCCGAGGGGCTGGTGGCAGTCCCGTCAAATGGAATTTGCCCAAAGTCCGGTTCTGCGCCGCCAGCGGACGCTCGCCCTGCAGCACATGCACTTCCACCGACGTCTGACTATCAGCCGCCGTCGAAAACGTCTCCGTCTTCTTCGTCGGAATCGTAGTGTTCCGCGGGATCATCGGCGTAGCCACGCCGCCCAACGTTTCAATCGACAAAGTCAGCGGAGTCACGTCCAGCAGCAGCAGGTCTTTGACCTCGCCCCCAAGCACGCCACCCTGAATTCCAGCGCCGATCGCCACCACTTCATCCGGGTTCACGCCCTTGTGGCCTTCGCGTCCAAACAGTTCTTTTACAATCTGCTGAATGCGCGGCATGCGCGTTTGTCCGCCGACCAGCACCACTTCGTTGATCTTGCTGGCGTCGATACCCGCATCTTTCAAGCACTGCTTCGACGGGCCCACCGACCGCTGCAAAATGTCTTCGATCATGGATTCAAGTTTGGCGCGCGTCAGCTTAACCACCAGGTGCTTGGGCCCGGAAGCATCCGCCGTGATGAACGGCAGATTGATCTCGTGCTCCATGGTGGTGGAAAGTTCAATCTTGGCGCGCTCCGCCGCATCCCGCAGACGCTGCAAAGCCATCTCGTTGCCCTTGCCGCGCAGATCGAGGCCTTCATTCTTCTTGAACTCGTCAATCAGCCAATCCACCAGCCGCTGATCGATGTTGTCGCCCCCCAGGTGCGTGTCGCCGTTGGTGGCCTTGACCTCGACCACTCCTTCGCCAACTTCGAGGATCGAAATATCGAACGTGCCGCCGCCAAAGTCGTACACGGCGATGGTCTCGTCCTTGCCCTTGTCGAGCCCGTAAGCCAAAGCGGCCGCGGTCGGCTCGTTGATGATGCGTTTCACGTCGAGCCCAGCGATCTTGCCCGCATCCTTGGTAGCCTGCCGCTGCGCGTCGTTGAAATACGCCGGCACGGTGATGACCGCCTCGGTGACTTTCTCGCCGAGATAGTCTTCCGCCGCCTTCTTCAGCTTTTGCAGAATCATCGCCGAGATCTCGGGCGGGGTAAAATTCTTGCCCTGCGCCACGATCACTACGTTGTCGCCGTCCCGCTCCACCTTGTAAGGGACCATCTTCAATTCTTCACTGACCTCGTCATAGCGGCGTCCCATGAACCGCTTGATCGAGTAGACCGTGTTCTCCGGATTGGTGATGGCCTGCCGCTTGGCGACCTGCCCCACCAGCCGTTCGCCGGTCTTGGTGAATCCGACGACCGAAGGCGTAGTCCGTCCACCTTCTTCATTCGGTATAACTTTCGGCTCTCCACCCTCCATAACCGCGACGCAGGAGTTGGTGGTGCCAAGGTCAATTCCAATAATCTTTCCCATAAGCGTATCCTCCGATACTATAAGTGCTTTGAAATCAATAAAATGATGATTATGCTCTAGGCCATGCTATAACCTGAGTGAATCATTGTCAAGGTTTAGATGAGACGAACGGAGAAGAAGTTGCGGCTGTTTTTGCTAGTGGAGGGACGGTCCTCGCCCGTCCAAGCCGGGCAAAGCTCGGCCCGGCTTTTTCCACCCTCCACACCCCTGTCATCCTGAGCGGAGCCGGGTCAAGCGCGAAGCGCATGACCCAGCGGAGTCGAAGGACCCCTACCCTGCTGGCGCTCTGATATCCGCTGCAAGGCATTCTCTCGATGCATTAAAAATGAGCCGTTGGCGTCCCGATGCTTGCGCGTCCTGTGCGCCGGGTGCCCCACCCTTTCGCTCATCTCAACTACACGGGGTGCCTGTAGATTATCAAGCCGTTGTACCCGTCGAAACCGGACCGACCGGGCTGAGTTCTGGCACCGAGCCGTGCAAAAGCACGGTGCCCCAGGTTCGCGCCCGTTTTTTGGGCGCTAACCTGGGCCGGGGGTGCCCCAGAGCCTGCCCTGAGCTTGTCGAAGGGTCTCCCGCTTCCCGAGACCCTTCGACAAGCTCAGGGCAGGCTCTGGGATTCCACGGTCGTGCATGTGAGGCAGCCGCCCAACTGTGGTAGTAAACTACATTGAACGGAGGGTAACCACATGGCAACTCTCGATTGGTCCCAGTGTCCCGCCGTAGAAAGCATTCCCGGCAAGCGCAGTGGAGCCTGGGTTTTCCGGGACACGCGGACCCCCGTCTCCGTTGTCTTCGACAATCTGGAAGTGGGCGCCTCGATCATCGAGATTATGGAGTGGTTCCATTTGTCGCATGAACAGGTTGTAGCCGTGATCGAATTCGCGGCGCGGAGCCTGGACGCGCCTCCCGTCCCGCCGTCCGCCCAAGTGGCCGATGCTCATACTTTTCGATAACGGCACTCCCGCCCCGCTCCGATCTGCTCTAAAGGGCCACACAGTCGTTGAAGCAATCGAGCGCGGATGGGACCGGCTTGTGAATGGCGACCTGATCGCGGCGGCTGAGGCGGAAGGGTTCGACCTTTTGCTGACGACCGACAAGAACATGCGTTACCAGCAAAACCTGACGGGCCGGAAAATCGCGTTCGTGGTTCTGGGCAATCAGCAATGGCCCACTCTGCGCCGCTACGTTGAACGGGTCGTGGCCGCAGTGGATGCAGCAACGCCGGGCAGCTATTCCGAAGTGGAGATTCCGTTCCAACACCGCCCCGCCCCGCCGCAGTAGGTGAAAGTCCATCATTCACTTGCCGCAAGCAAGGCTCAGGGCAGGCTCTGGGATTCCACGGTCGTGTCAATCTAGGGATTTGACGGTGGCACAGACCTCACTCACTCGAAGCTGGCGGTAAAGTCTGCGTCCACCAGGCTCGGGCCTTGCCCCGCCGAGGAATTCCGGAACACCAAATAGTATTTCTGCGGATTATCTACAGGAGCGTCGAGCTTCCAATCAATCTCGCCGCGACGGGATGGATTCGAGGTGAACGTAGCGGTCACGGGTTGGTTGTTGATAAAGCGGGCAAACTCTTTCTCATTCACGAGCAAGACTTCCACGGAACCGCCACCGTCCGGATTTCGCTGCGTCGCAACCGACCGGAAGGTTCCCCGCAGCTCTGGGCGAAGCGCGCGCGGCGGTACCTCGAATGCGAAGATCTGGAAGGTCTCTACCGACAGGCGCTTATGGAGAAAATGATTTGGTGCGCGGGTATCGACCGCGCTGACGTGGTCAACGAACGAATGGGAGTCGCTACTCGTCGCCGGAACGGCATCGTCTCCGCCTGCCGCTTCGTCCTGCGGGGAGAACACATCCACTTTCCCATCGGCCGCGCTTGGAGTGAAATCGTCGCCAGGAGTATCGGACGTCGCGGATCTCGCCGGATGCGCCTCCATGGATGATTCCCGCTGCTGCCGAGTTTTTCCGCCATGGATTCCATTGAGGAAAAAGTGTGCCCCAATTGCCAGTAAGGCCATGCCAACTAACAGGTGCAACAGGTTCGTAACTGGTTTCACGTTGCTCTCTATTGTCCTAACTGGCGGAAGATCGTCAGCTTACCCAGGAAATGTTAGTAAGCTGCCCTCCAGGCTCGGCAAGAAGATTCAAAAAAAATGGCCGACCGGCGCCCATGCCGCCATTCGTCGAGTGTGCTCGCAAGAGATGTCCGCGCCAAGATTACAACCGTAATGAGGGCCGAGTGGCCCACTTGTGCTGCTTGACATGTTCTCCACATGAAAGTATGTTTAGCACATGTCGAAGATGATTCAGCTTCGGAATGTGCCGGACACCCTCCATCGCACCCTGAAAGCCCGTGCCGCAACCGCGGGTATGTCATTATCCGACTATCTGGTCGCGGAAATTCGTGAGATCGCAGAGCGGCCAACTTTGACTGAGTTACGCGCCCGTCTGCACCAGCGCGAGCCAGTTGCCGCGCAACTCGATACCGCCCGCCTGGTGCGGGAAGAACGTGCGGGAAGAGCGCAGGGGCGATGACCAATGTCCGGTGTCCGATGTCCATGTCCGATGTCCGGTGATCGCCCATGATCGTGGTCGACGCCTCCGCCGCCATCGACTGGTTGCTTCAGACTGCTGCCGGACAGCGGATCGAGCAGCGGATTTACTCGCATCGCGAATCCCTGCATGCTCCTCACCTGCTCGATCTTGAGGTGGGCCAGGTACTGCGGCGTCTGGTGCGGGAAGGCACAGTCTCGGCACACCGAGCCGATCAGGCAATCGAAGACTTGCTCGACTTGCGAATCACTCGCTATCCCCACTTCGTTCTGCTGCCCCGGATTTGGCAGCTCCGTCACAATCTGTCCGCGTATGATGCGGCCTACGTCGTGCTTGCCGAAAAACTCGGAGCTCGATTGGTTACACGTGATGGCCGACTCGCGTCGGCATCGGGTCACACCGCCCCAATCGAGTTGTTTTGATTCGTAGTACAAGTGACAAAGACTGGCTCGGCCTGCCCACAGACCTCGCGCTGTTTCGTGACGCGGGATGCGATACCCGACCGGGACGCTCGCCTACCAAAAAGTGAGTTTTGTAATAATTACAGAGTAATAAGTACCCTCTTGTGCCTATTTAACCACACTCACCCCTTAGCATTTTCAATGACTTAGACGAGCGATTTCGTCATTTTTCCTGACTGCAGGTCACCAAAAAACTCGCACCGCTCCCTCCGTTTCGCCTTTTCCTCGCCCCACCGCCTTCAACCCGCCTCACTCCCGCGCCTTCTTTCTCTCGTCGACCATCACCTTGCGCAGAGTCCGGTTGATCCGCGTCTGGTAGCCCCGCCCGCCCCGCTGGAACCAGGCCAGCACATCGGCGTCCAGCCGCAGCGTCACCGGCTTCTTCACCGGCTTGTACATGCCTTCCCACTCCGCCGGGAGGTACCGCGGACGCCGCTTCGACCCCGCCGACGCCTCGATTTTAGTCACCTTTCGCGATGCCCGTGCCCGCTTCGTAACTCGCTTCTTTGGTTTCATTTGCGCCCCATTGTAAGTACGTCAGTATACTAACATAAATACAAGTACAACGTTTCACGTGAAACACTTCTCAAGTTTGCGCCCAGGTGCCTGAGCTGGGTAAAGGGTATGAGAACTGGTCCTACATGCCGGGAAACTTCATCCCCGCCATGCGCCGCGCGAAGCTGGGCTTGCCCATCTGCTTGAACATCTTTTTCATCTGCGCGTACTGGCGGAGCAGGTTGTTGACTTCCTGCACGCTGGTGCCGGAGCCGCGGGCAATACGCTTGCGGCGGCTGCCGTTGATGGCTTCGTGATGGTTGCGTTCATAGCCAGTCATGGAGTTGATGATGGCCTCAACCCGGTTGATCTGCTTTTCGTCAACCTTGTCGGCGGCTTTCTGGATGCCGGCAAACGCGCCGATTGAGGGCAACATGCCCATGAGGCTCTGCAGCGATCCCATCTTGCGGACTTGCCGCAACTGGTCGCGGAAGTCTTCGAGCGAAAAGCCGTCGCCCGCGAGCACTTTGGAGGCAAGTTCGTTGGCCTTCTTCTTGTCGATCTGCGACTCGGCCTTTTCGATGAGCGAGAGAATGTCGCCCATGCCAAGAATGCGCGAGACGATGCGGTCGGGATGAAAGGGCTCAAGCGCATCGTATTTTTCTCCGATGCCGATGAACTTGATGGGCTGCCCCGTGACCTGGCGGATGGAGAGCGCCGCGCCGCCACGAGCGTCGCCGTCCATCTTAGTGAGCACGACGCCGGTAAGCGTGAGCTTCTTATGGAATTCGTCGGCGGAGCGGACGGCGTCCTGTCCGGTCATGGAATCGGCGACGAACAGAATTTCCTGCGGATTGAGCAGCCGCTTGAGCGACTGCATCTCTTCCATGAGCTGGTCGTCGATGTGGAGACGCCCGGCAGTATCGACGATGAGCACGTCGCATCCAGTGTTGATGGCCTCGCGTCGAGCTTCCTTCGCAAGCCGCTCGACGGTAGCGGTATTCGCCTCGCCGACCTCGCCTTCGTAAAGGTTGGCCTTGATCGCCGCCGCAACGACTTTGAGTTGCTCGCGCGCCGCGGGACGGTAAACGTCGACCGAGACAAGCAGTGGACGGTGTCCACCATTCTTCAGCCAGTTGGCAAGCTTGCCCGAGGTCGTGGTTTTGCCGGAGCCCTGCAGCCCGGCCATGAGCACGACGGTGGGCGGCTGCGAGGCGAACTTTAATTTGGCCGTGTCTTTGCCAAGCGTCGCGACCAGTTCGTCGCGGACGATCTTGATGACCTGCTCGCCGGGCGACAGCGCGGTCAGCACTTCCTGTCCGACAGCCTTGGCCTGAATGCGGTCGACGAGGTCTTTGACAACCTTGAAGTTGACGTCGGCCTCAAGCAGCGCCAGACGAATTTGTTTCAGCGCCTCGGAGATGTTCTCTTCGGTGAGGACGGCCTGTCCGCGAAGAGACTTGAAGGCGCGTTGGAGTTTTTCCTGGAGATTCTCGAACATAAGCGTAAGCAGCTATTTTAGCAGCCGCAGCGAAGCGGGCGTCGTTGGTCGATTGTCGCTGGTCGTTCGCGGTTCGTCGTTCGCAAAACCCTTGGTGTCATCCTGAGCGAAGCGAAGGACCTATGCAGTTTGCCCGCGTCCCAGAAGATGAGGATTTGGTAATAGCCGGATCTAGCCGCGGTCAGCGGCGGCTTCGCGTATCAGAGACACTTAAGCTCTCTACTCGATCTTCGGCCGCACGATTTCGAAACGCTCGGTGGTTCGCGTGTACTGGATGCCGCCCATGCGTCCGATTAGATCGAGCGAGTTGCGGTCCAGGCGGCCTTCTTTCAGATGCCGGTCGTCGACGTGGATCGAAACGATTTCACCAATCACCAGGCTGCCGCCCTCGGGGCCGGGATTGAAATCGAGAATCTGATGGAGCTTGCATTCAAAGCTCACGGGAGATTCCGCCACGCGCCGTGGCCGCACGAGTTTCGATGGCGCCGATGCGAGTTTCGCCACTTCGAATTCACTGATGCTTGCGTCGTAGTCGCCGCTGGTCAGGTTCATGGCCTCGGCCAGTTTGTAGGTGACCACGTTGATGACGAATTCCTTGGTCTCGCGAATATTCCGCAGCGTGTCTTTTGGTTGGCCAGCGGCTGCCGCTGCTTCCGATTTCTTCGGCGCTCGCATTGCCGGAGCGAACGCCAGCAGCGGAGGCTTGGCGCATACCGCGTTGAAAAACGAAAAGGGCGCGAGGTTGGGTTGTCCGGAAGCACTGAGGCTCGATACCCACGCGATCGGCCTCGGCGCCACGGCGCTGATCAGAATGTTATAGATCTCACGGTGCGCAAGTTGAGAAGGGAGGACGTCCATAGCGTCAAGTATATCGAAGCACTTTATCAGCGGTTCCCGGTGAATACTTCCTTGGCGGCGACCACGGTGTTGCAGTGGATGGTGATTGTGTCTTCGAGTTTTAGCGCGTAGCCGCCGGCGAGCGTGACCATCACGGGGATGCCGCGAGCTTTGGCGGCGCGGAAGACGAGTTCATCGCGCCTCTTCAATCCGTCGATGGTCAGCGACAGGCCGCCGAGTTGGTCTTCGCGATAAGGATCGGCTCCCGCGAGGTAGCAGAGCAACTCGGGTTCGAACTGGCGCAGGCCGGAGTTGAGCGCGCTGTCGAGCCACGCGAGATAGTCGTCGTCGCCAGTTTCGTCGGGAAGATCGATATCGATCGACGAGGGAGGTTTCCACGCCGGGTAGTTATTTTCCTGGTGGAGCGAAATGGTGAAGACGTCACCGGCGTGGCTGCTACGCATCTTGGCTCGGGCCGGGCGCGATGGACGCATGGCCGCGGTGGGCGCTGACGGCAGCGGCTCGCTGGCCGTACGCGTGCCAGCAAAAATCGCGGCGGTGCCATTGCCGTGATGCACGTCGCAATCGACGGTCATGGCATTGCGAATCTTGCCGTCGCGCTGCATGCGGCGGATAGCGATGGCCACGTCGTGGATCACGCAGAAGCCTTCGCCATGGTCGGGAAACGCATGATGGAACCCTCCGCCAATGCTGAAAGCGGCGCCGTCGTTGAGGGCATAATCGGCCGCTAAAATGGAGCCACCGGCTGCGAGCCAGAAGGCGCGTACCAACTCCGGCGAGTACGGGACTTCGAACTCCAACTCTTCGCGTGCGCTGAGCGTGCCCGTCTTCAATTTTTCGACGTATTGCGGAGTGTGCACGAGCAGCACGTCCTGGTCGGTTGCGGGAAGAGGAACTACGAAATCGGAGGGCGCCGCAACTCCGGACGCGAGCAAACGTTCATGAATGCGATTGTATTTTTCGGCGGGAAAAACATGGGCGCCGATGGGCAGATAATAGTCGTCGCTGTAGACGAGCTTGAAGGGCAGCATTCAGCACTCAGCATTCAGCGCTCAGCGCATCGAGAGCCGAAAACCTCATATCATACGCGATTGCGCCAGGTTTGGAACGTTGTTCGCTGTTCGTCGTTCGCCGCTCAGAAGCCGCAATTTGCTCTTCGTCTCCGGCTCCCGATCCGCGACAACTGTTAAACTTGGGCGGTTGCCTCCTAAAAAGAAATCGCTGCCGCAAGAGAGTGCCGCGCCTCGGCCTCAGCCTGCTTCCGGTCATGCTGAGGGTAAGGGCCGGATCTTCCTCATCGATACGATGTCTTTTATTTTTCGCGCCTATCACGCGATGGCGCGGCAGCGGCCGATGTCCACCAAGACGGGGGTTCCGACGGCGGCGACGTATGTTTTCGTCAACATGCTGCGGAAGCTGCGAGATGATTTTTCGCCCGAGTATCTGGCGGCGGTGTTTGATGTGGGCGCGCCCACAATCCGCAATCAGCAGGCGGAAGCGATCACCACGATCCGCAAGTTCGACATCAAGACGCAGACCTTCAAAGAAGCGCAATACGGCGGCTATAAGGCGAACCGCACCGAGATGCCGCCGGACCTGGTGCAGCAAATTCCTTATATTCGGCGGGCGCTGGAGGGATATCGCATCCCGATTTTGCAGCTCGAAGGTTACGAAGCCGACGATGTGATCGGGACGCTTGCACGAAAAGCGGCGGCGGAATCGCATCCGGTATTTGTCGTGTCGAGCGACAAAGACATGCTGCAACTGGTGAACGAAAAGGTGCACGTGCTGAATCCGCCGAAGGACAATTTGATTTGCGACGCGGCGAAGGTGGAGGAGATTCTCGGCGTGCCTCCGTCGAAGGTGGTGGATGTGATGGCGCTGCGCGGCGACGCGGTGGACAACATTCCGGGAGCGCCGGGAATCGGCGACAAGGGATCGGTCGAACTCATTCAGCGTTTTGGCAGTGTGGAACAGGCGCTGGAACACGCGGCAGAGGTGGAGAAGAAGACGTATCGGGAATCGCTGCAGAACAATCGCGACAACATTCTTTACAGCAAACAACTGGTGACGATTGATTGCGATGTCGCGGTCGAGTTGGATGTGGCGGCGATGAAAGCGGGCGAACCAGACGTTGAATCTTTGCGCGCGCTGTTTGCCGAACTCGAATTTACTTCACTACTGAAAGAATTGCTTCCCGTGGTTGAAGTGAAGGAGGGCGACTACCGGGAGATCGCGTCGAAGGCTGAGTTCGAAGATTATTTGAGAGGCCTGGGCGAGGGCGCGCCGCTCGCACTGGCAATTCCGACGGAGCACACCGAGAGCATTTACGCCGAGGGCGCTGTGGAAGATGAGGAGCCGCAGCCGGCTCAGTCAGGACTTCTCGCTTTGCAGCCCGCGAATGCGGAGGATCAGAGTGCCGCTGCAAAACGTATTGCTGTTTCGAATGCGCCGGGTGCTGGAGCGATGATTGCGCTTGAAGACAGGGCGCTCGCCGATCGAGTGAAAAGCGCGCTCGAAGATGCCGCGGTGCCGAAAACGGTACACGATCTCAAACTGGCGCTGCACTATTTTCTCGAGCAGGGAATTGCGTTGGCGGGAGTGAAACATGATTCGATGCTGTATTCCTACCTGCTCGATCCAACCTATTCATCGCATTCATTGCCGGAGGTTGCGCTGCGGAGATTCAATTTGAAGATGAGCGGCAACCTGGCGGAAGCGGCGGACGTGACGGGAAGGCTGGCAAGCGCGCTCCGCATAGAAATCGACGAGCAGGGATTGACGTCGGTGTACGAGGAGATCGATGCGCCGCTCGTGCCCGTGCTGGCGCGCATGGAAGACGCGGGAGTGAAGGTCGATCCAGCGGTGCTGGGCGAGATGTCGGTGAAGTTGCAGCGGGAAGCCGCAACCAAGGCGCGCGATATTTATGAGCGCTGCGGCATGGAGTTCAACATCAATTCGCCGAAGCAACTTGGGGATGTGCTGTTCAATAAGCTGGCTTTGCCGATGCCGTCGAAATACGGAAAAGGAAAAAAGATTTCGACAGCGGTGGATGTATTGGAGGGACTGGCTGCGGATCACGAAGTTCCGCGTTTGGTGCTGGAGTACCGGCAGCTTACGAAGCTGAAGTCGACTTATGTGGATGCATTGCCCGCGCTAATTCGCAGCCAGAGCGGGCGCGTGCATACGACGTTTGGGCAGACCGGGACGGCGACGGGGAGGCTGTCGTCGGCGAATCCGAACCTGCAGAATATTCCGATTCGCACGGAACTTGGGAGAGAGATTCGGGCGGCGTTCATCGCCGAACCGGGGCACGTGCTGCTGGCCGCGGATTATTCGCAGATCGAACTGCGGCTGCTGGCACATTTTTCGAAAGACAAGCTGCTGGTGGAAGCGTTTCGGCGCGGCGACGACATTCACACGCTGACCGCATCGCAGGTGTTTGGCGTTCCGCCACTGATGGTGACGCCCGAACACCGGCGGCAGGCGAAGGTGGTGAACTTTGGGATTGTCTATGGGTTGTCGGCGTTTGGGCTGTCGCAGCAGTTAGGCATTGAGCCAGGGGAGGCCAGGAAATTCATCGACGCGTATTTTGAAAAATATGCGGGAGTGCGGGCGTTCATCGATGCAACGATCGAGCAGACGAGGCGCGATCAGAAAGTGAAGACGCTGTTCGGGCGCATTCGGCCGATCCCCGACATCAACAGCAAAAACGCCACCCAGCGCGGGTTCGCGGAGCGCACGGCGGTGAACACTCCTCTGCAGGGAACGGCCGCCGACCTGATCAAGCTGGCGATGATTCGGATTGATAAGGAAATCCGCAAGCGCGGGCTGAAGTCGCGAATGACTCTGCAGGTGCACGATGAACTCGTCTTCGAAGTGCCGGAGAGTGAAGTGGATGTAATGAGGCCGCTGGTGCGGGAGCACATGGAGGAAGGGTATTCGCTCGCGGTTCCGCTGCGGGTGGAAATTGGAGTGGGGACGAACTGGCGTGATATGGAATAGGAGGATGCATCGAGGCAGGCGTGTGATTAAGTCCGAGACGGACGGAAACTGAGGGAAACTCCGATCAAGTGTCTGATCAAGTGTCGGCAGAAAGCGTAAACCACAGGGTACACAGGGGTGCACGGGGGCCCCCAGGGACTGAATCAGAACTTCCTGAGAAGACTATTCCAGCGTTTCCGTTGCACTGTTCCGCTATACTCGGAGGAACGAATCTTGCAAGCGCCGTGCTCGGTGTTGATTCAAGCCGGTTGCTTCCAGCCGCATGACAAGGATTTCTGATCTTGCGGAGGCAATCTGATGAGTGCAGTTCCATCGACGGTGTTCGACGAAACTCCACAGCGCCTTTTTCCCCGAACCCCGATCAACGTACCCGTCGACTTGATCGCATTGCGATCCGGAATCCCCGAAAATTTACCTGGGCGCTGCACCGACCTCAGCGAAGCCGGTGTGGGCGCGGTGGTGGCCGGAGAACTGGCTGCGGGCCAACCGGTCGCGGTCGAACTGCGGCTTCCGAATGTGGGCTTGCCAGTTCGCGCGCGCGCATTGGTTCGTTATCAGTCGCGGTTCCGTTGCGGGCTTGAGTTTGTGGGGCTGTCGGCGGAGCAGCGGGAGATGATCCGGTATTGGGTTTACCGCTCCGCGGCGCAACCAGAGGATTCCCGGGATCTCAAGAAAGAAGATCTCAAGAAGGAAGAGAAAGCTGGGGCGGCAAAGGCGAAGGCAACCGTGGTCGCCGCGCAGCAGACGGTTGCGCCAAGGCGCAGAATTCGCATTGGGCAACGCGGATTTTATCTAATGATTGGCTGCATGCTGGCGCTGGCCGGTCTGGGATGGTGGCAGTGGCAGACGTCCTGGAACGAACTGGAAACGCGCGCACCGGTTGCGGAGTCCAGGTTGCGCGTCTCTCCCGAAACCATGGACAAGCGGATTGTCACGAAGGTCGACCCGATTTATCCCGAGCCTGCGCGAGCTGCTGGGACCGAAGGGATGGTCGTGCTGGATGCAGTGATTGCGCCGGATGGCAGCGTGAAAAGTTTGCGGCCTGTGTCCGGGCCTGATCCGTTGGTGCAGTCGGCGACTGAGGCTGTGCGCTCCTGGAAGTTTGAGCCGTACCTGTCGAGCGGCAAGGCGGTTGAAGTCGAGACTACGATTGCGGTCGAGTTTCGGCTGAATTGACAACGGCCCTACTCGAATTTCTCAGCCTGCTGGAAGGGCACGCCGCGCTGGTCTTTTGCAGAGACGATCGCGGAGACGGCCGGTTCGCCGTCGAGTTGCCAGTCGATACTCAACGCCGGATCATTCCACGCCATCGTGCGTTCGTGCTCGGGCGCATAAAAGTCGGTGGCCTTGTAGAGAACATGGGCGGTCTGGGATACGACTCGGAAGCCGTGAGCAAATCCGCGTGGAATCCATAAAATATGTTTGTTCTCGCCGGAAAGTTTGAAGGATTCCCATTTTCCGAAGGTGGGAGAGCTGCGGCGGAGATCGAGCGCGACATCAAGAATCTCGCCGGTGATGGCGCGGATGAGTTTTCCCTGGGGTTGGCGAATCTGGTAGTGCAAGCCGCGGACGACATTTCTTTCGGAGTAGGAATGATTGTCCTGCACGAAAGGTTCCGGGATGCCGAGCTCGGCAAACGTGCGCTGGTTGTAGCTTTCCAGAAAGAAGCCGCGGTCGTCGCCGAAGACGCGCGGTTCGAGAAGCAGAACTCCGGGCAAGTTAGTGGCGATTGTTTTCATTGGAATTCTCATCCATAATGGCGCGTCCAGAGTTGCTATGGCCGCGGCAACTGCCGAGCTGCGCTCGTCCCCACACGAGCATCAGAAGACGCGCTCTCGCAGTAATTGCAGCAAGTAGGCGCCGTATGCATTGTTGCGCATCGGCTGCGCCTGCGCTTCCAGTTGCGCGGCGGTGATGTAGCCGGAGCGATAGGCGATTTCTTCGGGGCAAGCGACCATGAGGCCTTGCCGCTTTTGCAGCGTCTGAATGAATAAAGAGGCTTCCATCAGGGCCTCGTGCGTGCCGGTGTCGAGCCAGGCCGTGCCTCGTCCCATTACGCAAACGTTGAGTTGCTTCCGCTCCAGATATGCGCGGTTGACGTCGGTGATTTCAAGTTCGCCGCGGGCAGAAGGCTTGAGGCTCGCGGCAATTTCGACGACCTGCCGATCGTAAAAATAAAGTCCGGTGACCGCGTAACGGGATTTCGGGTGTTTCGGTTTCTCCTCAATGCTGAGTGCCTTCCCCTGTGGATCGAACTCGACGACGCCGTAGCGCTCGGGATCATTGACGGGGTACGCAAAAACGCGGGCTCCTTTTGACTGGAGCGTAGCGGAGCGCAATTCTTTGACAAGGTCGTGTCCGTAGAAAATGTTGTCGCCGAGCACGAGCGCGCAACCGCTGGAGACGATGAATTCCTTACCGATCAGAAATGCCTGGGCAATGCCGGCGGGCTTCGGTTGCAGCGCGTACTCAAAGTGCACGCCGAACCGCGAGCCATCGCCGAGCAAGTGCTGAAAGCGAGGCAGATCCTCGGGCGTCGAGATGAGCAGAATTTCGCGGATGCCGGCCAGCATCAGCGTGGAGAGCGGATAGTACACCATCGGTTTGTCGTACACCGGCAGCAGGCTCTTGGGAAGTACGTGGGTGACGGGATAGAGGCGCGTGCCCGATCCTCCCGCGAGAATGATGCCCTTGTAATTTGGCTGCGCGGGCTTCGTTTCGGTTTTCGTTTTCGTCATGTCGAGTTTCAGCTCAGTCTTCTGTCGCGGCTTTCCATATCAGCTTTCCGTATCAACGCTCGGTGGCGTAATTTTTCGCCATCCATTGCCGATAGCTGCCGCTGGTCACGTCGCGGACCCAGTCTTCGTGTTCGAGATACCAGCGCACGGTTTTGTGTATTCCGCTCTCGAATGTCTCCAGCGGGCGCCAGTTCAGTTCGCGCTCGATTTTGCGTGTGTCCATCGCGTAGCGGCGGTCGTGGCCGGGGCGGTCTTTGACGAACGTGATGAGCTTGCTGTGGGGAACGGCGGGGTCGTTCGGGCGCAGTTCGTCCAGCAGTCCACAGATGGCGCCAATAATCTCCAGGTTCTTCTTTTCACTTCGCCCGCCTATGTTGTAGGTTTCTCCTGCGCGGCCGTTTGAAAGCACGGTGCGAATGGCGCGGCAGTGATCCTCGACGTAGAGCCAATCGCGAACGTTCTTGCCGTCGCCATATACCGGGAGAGGCTTGCCGGCGCATGCATTCAGGATGATCAGCGGGATCAGTTTTTCGGGAAACTGGTGTGGTCCGTAATTATTGGAGCAGTTAGTGGTCAGAACGGGAAGGCCGTAGGTATGGTGATAGGCGCGGACCAGATGATCGGAAGCCGCCTTGGACGCCGAATACGGGCTGTTGGGCGCGTAGGGAGTGATCTCGCTGAAGGCAGGGTCGCTGGGGCCGAGCGATCCGTAGACTTCGTCGGTGGAGACGTGGAGGAAACGAAACGAGGCGCGATCGAGTTCAGGAAGCGCCGACCAGTAGGCTCGCGCTTCTTCGAGCAGGCTGAAGGTGCCGTTGACGTTGGTGCGGACGAAATCGTCGGGGCCGTGGATGGAGCGGTCGACGTGGCTTTCAGCGGCGAAGTGAACGATGGCGCGGGGCTGTTCGCGACCCAGTAAGTCGCGCAAGAAATCGCGATCGACGATGTCGCCCTGCGCGAAGCGATAGCGGGGATGGGCTTCGACGGCGCGCAGGTTGTTGAGATTGCCAGCGTAGGTGAGCTTGTCGAGATTCAGGATGCGCGCGGGTTCAGAGGCAATCGATTGGAGAACGAAGTTCGAGCCGATGAAGCCGGCGCCGCCGGTTACGAGGATGAGATCTTCCATGCTGGATGTACGGTGTCGCAACCCACCCAAGCAGAGCTTTGGGCGGGTCACCCGCTTCCGATTCTAATTGAAGGCAGACCCTAAGTCGTGCCCGGTTTCGCGTCCGGGCATGTTGGGGAAACTCTGATCGAGTGTCGGCAGAAAGCATAGACCACGGGATACACAGGGGTGCACGGAGGAACCCAGGGACTTAATCAGAACTTCCTTAGATCAGGCGGGCACGGTCGGGCTGGGGACGACAGCTTCGGTGTCGAAGACCGCCGCCAAGCCATGAATCACGGACGCCAGGCGCACGGCCGCGAGGATCGATTCCTCCGACATGCCTTTACCGCGGAGAATCTGCTCGTGAGAATCGACGCAGAGCCCGCAGCCATTGATGGCCGAGACGGCAGTACACCAGAGTTCAAAATCGACTGACTCGATGCCGTGGTTGCGCAAAACGTTCATGCGCAGGCGCGCCGGCAGAGTGGCATATTTTGGATTTTTCGCCAGGTGCTGGAAGCGGTAATAGATATTGTTCATGCCCATGACGGCGGCGGCGCTCTTGGCCGCTTCCAGAGCCTGCGGCGAGAGGTGTGAAGCCGCTTCCGTGAGCAAGGCCTGAATCACTTGCGGGTTGCGGGAGGCTACGGCGGATGCGGCCACGGTGCCCCAGATCTGTTGCTCGTTCAGTTCTTGTTGCTGCAGTAGCGTTGACAAATTCAGTTTCAGATCCTTCGCGTACGAAGGCACGGTATCGAGAAGTTCATTCAGAGTCATAGGTTGCATTGAGTCATTGAATCATTGAGACATTGACTCAACACCTCAATGTCTCAATGACTCGATCACGTCCTCCTTAAGAGGGATGACAAATCACAAATTAGACGACAAGTGTCGCTTCGCCCTTCTTCCAGTTGCAGGGGCAGAGTTCGTCGGTCTGCAGCGCATCGAGCACGCGCAGAACTTCCTGCGGATTGCGCCCGACGGAGAGGTCGGTCACCATCACGAAACGGATGATACCCTCCGGATCCACGATGAAAGTGGCACGCTGCGCGACGCCGGCTTTGGGATCAAGAATGCCGAGCGCCTCCGAGAGGTCGCGCTTGATGTCCGACAGCATGGGGAACGGCAGGTTGTGCAGATCCTCGTGGTGAACGCGCCAGGCGCGATGCACGAACTCGGAGTCGGTGCTGCCGCCCAGAACCTGCGTGTCGCGGTCCAGGAATTCTTTGTTCAACTTGCCAAAGGCTGCGATTTCCGTGGGGCAGACGAAGGTGAAATCCTTGGGCCAGAAGAAATACACCTTCCATTTGCCCGCGTAGTCGATGTTGGTGAGAGTCTTGAACGCCTTGTCGCTATTGTCGGTGCTGACGGTCGCGGTCAGCGAGTATGAGGGGAATGGTTCACCTACAGCTAGCATTTTGCTTCTCCTAGAGTTGTGTTCAATTTAGCAGACTGCAAAAAAAATCGGCCCACTATGGCCGTACCCGATAGTGTGTGCGTGAGAACTCGGTCGTCCCTCCGGGACTTGCATCAATTTCCCCATTTTTCCCAGCGCTGAAGCGCGTCTCCACTGTGCGGAGAGGAGACCGAGCAAGTTCCGTCTCTTCGGGCGGACGCTTCGGGCAGAAACCTGGCTGCGTCCACTAGAAATGGATTCGCGCCATGCCGCGCCGGATGCAGAATTCTTTCCGCGGGTAGGGGTCCCCCACTTCGTTCGGGATGACGGAGTTTGAGGGTTTGGGACTTAGAGGGGAACCAGAGTTGCTGTGGCCAGCGACGGAAACCGAGTTGCGCTCGGTTGGACCCTTCGACTTCCCCCTCGACTTCGCTCGGGGCTTCGGCAAAACAGGGCAGGCTCGCGAGGGCGGCGTCCCCACACGAGCGGTATTCGGCAACTGTGATTCCGCCCTAGTCTCCTTGGTTCGCCGTCTGAACACGGGCGATCTGTTCACTCGGCACATGTTCGACCGAGTCCCAGCCCAGCACGTTGTAATAGGCTTTTTCAATCGAGCGGGCGATTGCGGGCCAGAGATATTGGCCTTGTATGCGCTCGCGTTCCCGGGCGGCGGACTGACGGCGAAGTTCGGGATTGTGGATAAGCAAGTCGAGCATGCGCGCAAGATCCGCCTGATCGCCGCGATGGAAAGTGAAGCCGGCGCCATCGACCACTTCAGTATTCTCGGGAATATCGCTGGTCAGCACGCAGACACCGGCCGCCATGGCATCGAGGAGGGCCAACGACAGCCCCTCAATTTCAGACGGAAGCACGAACAAGGCGGCATTGGAGAGAAGCTCTTCGAGATCGCTCCCCGAGACCCAGGGAAGGAAACGGATCTGGTCGGATTCGTGGCGGCGCAAGCGCTCGGCGTAGGCATCGGAGTGACTCGATCCTCCGGCGAGGACGAGTTTCATGTCGGTGTGGAGGTTTTCGAAGGCATTGATGAGGAGATGGCAGTTCTTCTCCGGCGAAAACCTGCCTAAGAAAAGGACGTAGTTGTCAGCGAGCAGATCCCACTCGATCAGTTTGCGAGGGACACGCTTGGGCGCCAGCGCGGCTCCGTTGGGGACGTAGATGGTATCGCGCTTGTACTGCTGGCGGTAGTGCTCTTGCAGGGTGCGCGAGACGACCATGGTGGCGTCGGGCGAAGAAACCGCGGCCGCTTCTCCCCAGCGCAGTATGCGCGCCGCGATTCGTCCCCACTTGCCGCGCTGCCAGTCAAGACCCTGCACGGTGACGACGGTCTTCTTCCCGGCAAGCCGTGGAAGAAACGAAAACAACGCCGGCCCCAGGCAGTGGTAATGGACGACATCGTAGTCCGAGGTCATGGCGTGGGCTGTGCTCAACAGGGTGTGGACGACAGTTTCGAGATGCTTGGAGCGGATGGTCGGCAAACGTCGCACGCGCATGCCGTTGTGCGTCTGTATGGGAGGAGTGAAGTAGCTGCGGCAATATACGGTGACTTCGTGTCCGAGGCGGGCCAGTTCATGGCCAGCCTGCTCATAGTAGGATTCGATGCCGCTGTACTTGGAGACCACGCCGCGACCCCCTATGAACGCGACGCGGACCCCTCGGCGCGGGCGCGGAGGCTCCGGGGCGGCGGGGAAAGATAGAAACTTCCTGGCGGAGGTGAGCCGGTAATAGAGTTCGAGCAGCTTCTCCATGTGTTGATCGGGGTCGTGGTTGACTTTTACGCGGCTGCGAGCCGCGGCACCCATCTTCTCGATCAGATCGGGGCGGTCATACAGAAATCCCATGGAGTGAGCAAGCTGTTCGCGGTCCCCGTCGGTATAAAGGAGGCCGGTGACGCCATGTTGGACGAGTTCGCGGCGCGAACCCAGATCGGAGGCGATGACGGGTCGTCCCCAGGCATAGGATTCCAGGATGGATTTTCCCAAAGTCTCGTAGGCGTGGGACGGAAACACCGAGAAGCTACAACCGGCGATGAGTTTCTGGAGTTTATCGCCATGAACCATGCCCGCAAACAGGACCTGGTTCAAGTTCAACTCTCGCGCCAGCGCCTCGAGCCGGGGACGCTCGGGACCGTCTCCCGCGATGACGAGAGGAGCGTGCGGGAGCCGCACCATGGCGCGCAAGAGTTCATAGACTCCTTTTTCGGGAGAGAGGCGTCCGAAGTAGAGGAGGTATCCTTCGTCGGGGCTGAGCTGTTCATCCCGAGGAAGATCCTGGAAGTGCGGCAGGACTTCAATGCGTTCGGCGGGGAACCCGCTGGCGATCAACTTGGTGCGCACGAATTCGCTGGGAGCGAGGAACATGTCCACGCAGCGTTCGTAAGTTCGCAACCATTTGTGCAGGTAGGCTTCGGCGGCAAGAACCACCGCGCTGGAACGCGATCCGCGGTAGCAGCCTTTTGTGGCGGCGTGGTGGAAAGCGCCATGACTGCAGAGTTCGCAGGGGCGGGCATCGGCAACAAGATTGTAGGTTGGGCAAAGAATCTTGAAGTCGTTCAGGTGGTAGAGCGGGGATCCGCTGACGTTTTAGCTCCCAAAGAATCGAGGGTGACAAGTGGTGGTAAATGCCGCGAACGTGCGCCAGGTCGGGTGAAAAATCGGCAAGGCACCCGCGCATGGCGCCCCGTACGGACGGTGAATAGAGGGCGTGCGCAGCCATCTTGACCTTCTTCAAGAAACCGGCGTTCGGATCCTTGAAGTCAATGTGCGGAACGCGATAACTGAGGCCTGCGAAAGCGGGAGTGCGGCCATGATCCATGCTGAACAGAGCGGTTTCCTGGCCGCGCTGATCCATCTGGCGGATGAGGTCGAAAAGGTACGCTTCGGTTCCGCTAAACGGATAATCGTATTTGTTGCAATACAGGATGCGCATAATCAGCCTCGGATTGGGGAATGCGAGCCAGGAATTGTTCCGCAAAAGCGCGTAGATTCCGCTGGCGATTGTAGGAAGCGGCGATGCTGGCCGCGGCCGCGTGCTGGATTCCGGCCAGGGAAGCTTTGTGGGCCTGAATCCAACTGACGGCGCTGATGAAATCGGGCAAAGAGCCGGGTTGGTAAAGAAATCCAGTACGCTGGTGCTCAACCAGTTCGGGAATCCCGGTGATGGCAGGAGCCAGCACGAGCCTTTCGTGAGCCATGGCTTCCATCATGACCACCGGAATTCCTTCGCTATTGCTGGTCATGACGACCAGATCGGCATAGTGGTAGTAGTTCGCAAGTTCGGTACGGGGAACGTGACCGATCAGGTAAACAAGGCCTTCGACCCCCAGCTCTTTAATCTGGTTTTCCAGAACCGGGCGTTCCGGGCCCTCGCCGACGATCCAGCAAATGAAGTCAAGACCCTGATCGCGAAGCGCGGCGCAGGCTTTGATGAGAAAGTCATGGGCCTTTACTTGATGCAGGCGTCCGACGGAGAGGAGACAGAACCGGCGGTGGTCCTCCGCGCCTGCGGGGGCGGCTGCGGGCCGGGAAAAAACCCGATCGACCCCAAGACGCTGCACGACGATTTTTTCTGCGGGTGTGGCAGGGTAGTCGCGGAGAATGTACTGGCGGTTGAAATCGGAGACGGTTACACAGAACTGGCAAGCACGCAGCTTGGGCGAGAGTAGATCCGCGCGCTGCAGCAGATCGGAGCCGTGAAGGGTGAAGCTGAAGCCGATTCCCAGCAGACGGGCAGCGGCCAGGGCCATCCATGAGGCGAAGTATCCGTGATGAGCATGGATGTGCTCGACATTGAGCGGCGCCAGTTGTTCCGCCAGTGCGGCGCCCATCAGCGTGTGGCCCAGCGTGCGAATGCGGCGGCCAGGGGAAACTCCTCGCTCCCACAACAGAGGGTGCAACAGCTGCCAGAGGCAGTGACGATCGGAAGCGAGGCGGCGGGCCGCCTGTAGCAGCTCATCGTCGGAGAGCGGCTGAAAAAATCGCGTTTCTTTCCAGAAGCCGCGTTCCTCCAAACTAAGACCGTTCGGCGAGACGCGTTTGCCGCTGCAGCAGATGACCTGCGCCCCGCGGCGGCGCAGTTCTGTAATTTCATCGATCACATAAGGTTCGAGCGGCGAAGGAAACTCGTTGGCAATGTAGGCGATAGTGGTCATGCGATGGACTCCTCGGAGGCGCAGAGCATCCCGGCAACAGTGAACATGAGTCCAATGACAAACTGGTACGCCATGTCGACGAAGAAAGCGTTGAATAGATAAACGCAAAGCAAGATTGGCCAGACTTTGCGCAGGGAAGCAACGGACCCAGACTCGCCGGGCGAACCGTGCCAACCGAGGCGGAAGAGGTTGAAGAAGAGGATGCCGTACAGAGCTAAGCCCGGAACACCGAACTCAACCAGCAATGCGAGGTAAGTATTGTGGACGTAGAAGGTGCGGAGGTGGTAACCCTGCATACGGCGGGCAAGCTCGGCGTACATACCCGCGGCGGCCCAACCGGAGAACGGGCGCTCCTTAAACATGGCCCAGCCGGCGTCGTACACGGCGAGACGCGCCTCCACCGGACCGCGTTCTCCGGTGCGATCCCAAAGCGCAGCCTTAAGCGAATGGGTGCTGAGGCCGATTGCCAGCCCAACCATAAGCCCCGCAACCGCTAATAAGGCGCACACCGCCTGCAGCCGACGTTCGACCATGAGGAATCCGAGAACGAGCGTGGAGACAGCGAAGGAGATCCAGACGGCGCGCGTCATGGTGGCGAGCACGGCCAAGGGCAGAACCAGCCACAGCAACCAGACGACGGCTTTGCGCTTTTGCGGGAGCGCGACGGCAAGAATCCCAAGGATGTTCAACGAAACGCCGTTGGCCACCGCCTGGAGAAACGGGCCGCGAGCGCGGTCGGGATGAAAACCAAGGCTTTCGTCGAGAATGAAACGTGGAAAGATAAGTGAGCGGGCGTCCGCGAGGAAGGCAATGGCAATGAACACGAGATAGGCGAGCGCAAGGATGACGAAAACTTCAAAGTGTCTTCTCTGTGCTGTGCCTCGGAAGACGAGCACAGCGATGTGAAATAGCGCAAAAGGAACGATGTACTTGCTGGCGACAATGCTCCAGGTTTGTGCGTCGAACGGCTCCTGAAGCGCGCGGAACACCGCCAGCGCCATGAGACTGAGCATGGGCAAACTGAGTCCGGCAAAGAAGGGGATCTTATCGCGGAGCGCCATCGTGCGCAGAGCGACGAAGAAGACCAGGATGCCGAACGCGATGCGGTCAGCGTAGAAAGAAAAAAGATCTGGTGGCCGGAACAGGAATATGGTCATCGCGGCCACGTAAACGATGGAGGGAAAAGCCAATCCTAAGTGAAGCGGGCGAAGAAGCAGACCGGCAGCATGCCAAAGCGGGTTGTCGTCCCTATCCCAGGTTAGGGCGCGGCTGCTCATGGCTAGAGTCAGGCTCCTTCCGGCGCGAACAGCACGCGAACTGTGCCGGCGAGGATGCGCAGGTCCAGGCGCAGACTCCAGTTCTCGATGTAGGTGAGATCAAGGTGCATGTTGAGTTCGAACGACGGACAGCCGCGCGCGGTTATCTGCCAGAGGCCGGTGATGCCAGGTTTCACGTCCAGGCGCCGGAACTGGTGAAGTTCGTAGTGGTTGACTTCGTCGATCGGATGAGGCCGTGGTCCAACCAGGCTCATCTCCCCGCGCAACACGTTCCAAAGCTGAGGCAGCTCGTCGAGACCGTAACGGCGGAGGATATGGCCGATGCGTGTGATCCTGGGGTCGTCGTCGATTTTGAAGATGGGGCCTTGTCTTTGGTTGCGGGCACGCAGGTCTTCCTTGAGGTGGGCCGCGTTGGTCACCATGGAGCGAAACTTGTAGTAGCGAAAGCGGCGGCCTTTGGCGCCCGTGCGTTCCGCGGCATAGAAGGCGGGACCGGGCGAGTCCAGCCGGATGAGCAGGGCCACTATCGCCACGAGAGGACTGAGCAACACAAGACCGAACGCCGCGCCGGTGATATCCAGCGAACGCTTCAAAAATAATGCGGCGCTCGGCGAGGGCTCGCGATGCAGGGTGACGACGGGCACTTCCCCGATGTGATCGATGCCGGAATCGAGCCAAGGACCGGGAGGCAGATCGGGTACGGCACGAATGTCCAAGTGGTTACGGAACGCTGCCTCCGCAGCTTTTCGCGTCTCGACGGGCTGGCCGGGGAGAGCGAGGATGACCTCATCGATGAATTCGGCGCGAGCGAGCCAGTCCAGATCGGCGATGCGCCCCAATACTGCCGGAGAAAGAGGCTGGTCGTCATCCACGAAACCACAGACGGTGGCGCGCTGCAGCGGATCATTGCGCAGAGCCCGGGCGACGGAGCGAGCGACCGGACCTCCGCCAATGATGAGAATCTTGCGCGATTCGGTTTCGCGCCGCCGCTGCTTCCACACAAACTGCCGGAAGCGGCGCAATAGGGCGAGGCCGGCCAGGCTGCTGGCAAATATTCTGGAGGCGGCGAGAGGATGCATTCCGTCCCAGGCAGCGATGAAGACGAGTGCAATCGCGAGCAGGGTCGACCTGGCCAGGGCGGGGACGATTCCGGCGGGAGACGGATCTCCGGCGTGCTTGTAGATGCCCTCACAGAAGCCGATGAGCGTTACCAGAACAGCAAAAATCGGCAGATAAGCCCACGGCAGTCCCCAGGCGGGCGAGAACAGCGACAACGCGCTGCACACGATCACGAGAACGATCAAGTCGGCGGCCACCAACTCACAAAGCGTGAATCGATCGACGCCAGTTTGCGTGGGGAGGTGTTGCGATGGGGTTCGCGCCTGGGTGTGTCTCGAGGTGATTTCTTCGATTGCGTTGGCTGGACGTTTGGGGGTGGCGTCGCGGGCGGGGGCGAACCTGGGAGGCGGTATTACAGACGTCCCAAGAATCATGCGGGCATATTGCGACGGGCGATCTTTGGGCCCAATGTCCCATAGTCGGTTTGTAGCTAATTCGCTCATAGGATTCACAAACTCCGGTACAGGCCTTGCGGCACAGGAAAACGGCGTTCCGCGAGGACGGTTCCGAGCAGAGGAACTTGCGCCTTGCTCAATTGATCCTTGATTTGAGCGGCGACGAGGCGCCTTGTTTTGTTGGCGGTCAGCACCAGCACCAGACCGTCGCAGGCTTGGCCAATGCTCGCCGTAAGCCAGGAGACCGGAGAACATGACAGGATGGAAAAGTCGAACTCCGTCGTGAGTTCGCGGAGCCGCGACAGATTCTGGTCGGTGATCCGTTGCCCGCAGCTGTCCGGCAGCCAACTCTGGCGAGGGACCAGCCAGAGACGAGGTCCAATCGGACAGTTGCCATCCGCACGGCTGGGGGACGGAATCTGGAATCGGGTTTGCAGCGGGACCGAGTCCGGGTGGGCGTCGATCAGCCCGACGTCGTACCTGTCTTCTTCGGCCAAAGCTTTGGCGACCTCGAGGCACAATGTCTCAGTCGTGGTGGATGGGTCGATCGGGGCAAATCCGACGTGCCGCACTGGCTTCGATTCATGACGGAAGAAAAGTTGCTGGACCAATGCATGGATCTGATCGTCGTGGACCGAAGCCGTCGGAGAAACCGCCGTGTGCTGGACATGCTCGCGAATCGGAGTCACGCGTGGCTGCTCAGCGGTAGTTTGTGTTTCGGCAAGAAGCTCAAGGAAGGTGCTCACTGGACCACCACCTTGTGCCGGCCAATCCCGGAAATAGAAGAACGCAGCACCGCAGGCTCAGACGCGGGCAACCAAGCCAACACCGGTACTTCCAGAAGGCCGCAGGCTTCGTCGGGTGTGCGAATCGTCGAGTCAAAGTACTCCGCAGTAAAGGCGATGCCAACGCTGAACGCCATGGCGAATCCAAAAGCGACCAACACATAAAGGAGTACGGACTGGGTGGGCAGGGCCGCGGCTACGGGCGGTTCCACAATGGCCACATTGAGGATGCGGCGCTCGTCGAGCGCGTCGCCGATACGAGCTTCCTCGCGCTTGCGAAGGTAGAGCAGATAGTTGTCTTCCTCGGCCTTGGCCGTGCGCATCAGATCCTGTTGATCCACGGAGTCGGACTGCATCTGCTGTGCAAATGTGCGCAGGGATGCGACCTGGGAGGAAGCGTCGGACTGCCGAGCCCGCAGGCCGTCCCACTGCACCTGTGCCTTTTCCATTTCCATGCGGGCCCATTCGTAGTTGGGATCCTTGTCGCTGGTTTCGTCGCGTACCGGGGTGAGCGCTTCGGCGGCAATCGCCGCGCGCGTTTCCGCGATTTCCTGTTCCACTTCCTGCACCGGCCGGTAGGAGGGTTCAAAGCGGCTGAGAAGATCCGTCCGCTTGAGCAGGAGTTCCAGCAGTCGCGTTTTCATTTTTTCGAGAACCTCCGGGTTATCGGCCCAGTGCTTGAGGGTGACCGACCGGGAGGGAAACGACTTGAGTTGTTCGCGCAGCGCGGAAATCCGGCGCTCGGTCTCGATACGATCCTGGTCGATCTGGCGGTACGCCGCATCCGCCTCGCCTAACTTCTGCAGCGCGATATCGCGTTCGAGCGCCGCCGAAGCCACCCCACGAGTGCGAGTAAAGCGCACCAATTCGGCTTCGGAATGGTGCAGCCTCTTTTCGTATTCCGCGGTCTGGTGGTCGAAAAACTGGATCTCCCCGGGAGGGCGCTGAAGATTCGTGTGCTTTTGCACGTAGAGGGTGGAAAGCGCTGAGAGAATGCGAGCAGCTCGTTCCGGATTAGTGTCCTTGTAGCGCACCTGGATAAGGTTCGACTTCTTGAGAGCTTCGACATCCAAACGGCGCGCCAGCTTGCGAACGGCATGTTCGATCTCGGCTGGGCGATCGAAATCCGGGGTATCCGCGCGAACCAGTCCCGCCGTTTTCACCACTTGCTTCAGAAGATCTTCGTCGCGCAAAAGTTCGACTTCGGAATTGAGTTCTTCTTCAGTAATGTCGGGACGGGTGAAATCCATGGCGCTGGCGGGCTGCGGAGAGACGACGGGGTCAAAGCGACCCCGGCGCAGTAAGACCTTGAAGTGCGATTCATATCGCGCCGAGAAGACGACGAAGAGAATCGTCGCCACCAACACAAACCCAAAGGAGGCGCCGACCAGTCGCGGGCGCCGGAACAGCGTGGCCGCCAGTTCGCGGGGCGTTGGGGAAAGCGGGGTCTGCGAGTTTTCGTTCCATTCCGCGGACATGGATCGTACAGCAAGGCCGATCACACCCGGCGGGCTTTATGGAAACTCGCCAGATTTTGAAGACGCAATCAGTGAATGCTGCTGCTCCTTTCTGCTAGAACTGCAATGGGTTCATGTACCAGCTCATGGAGCTGGCCGGAACGAACTTGCGAATCTTTGAGACCCGGCTTTGCGGCACAAAGATAAAGTCGCCGGGCTGAAGGTGAAGATCTTCGCGAAGATCGCGAGAATCCAGCATCTTCCTCAAATCAATCACATGGGATTCGGCGATATGCGCGGAAATCCGGCGAAACAAAACGACCTGCGAATGACGGGCCTGCTGGGTGAAGCCGCCGGCAATTGCCACGGCTTCATTTACGGTCAGATCCCCGCGCAGCTCATATTTTCCTGGCCGCGCCACCTCTCCTGAAGCGAGGAAGTAGGGCTTGTCAAAATCTTTCAAGGTCACGGTGACCTCGGGCTCGTGCATAAAACTCCGGTAGGCGCAGGCAACCGCCTCCTGCATTTCCGGGATCGTGAGTCCTTCCGCTAACAGCGCGCCCGCGCTTTTCAGCGCCACGAAGCCATCGGGCTGCACGGTCAAGGTCTGATTGAAGTCGGGTGAAAACGTGAAACTCAAGTCCACGGTGTCCGATTTCGAAAGCCGATAAAGCGGATGGCGTTGCCCTCCGAATGCAGGATCTCCCAAGCCACCCGCTCTTCCGGGTTGTGTGATCGTTCCGCGAGCGGAACCGTCCGTGTCGGCCCGGCCCTGGCTCTGCGAGCTCTCCGCCGCCGCGAGTTTGCCGGTTGGCGGAGCAGAGGACACAGGCGCCGAAGCAGACGACGGAACAGTCTCTTGCGCGGAGGCGGCCACGGCTAGCTGCAGGATGAGCATACCCGCAGCTCCCAAAACGACTTGTTTCGCAAATACATTCATCTCCGGACTCTCGTCGTTGCTCTGAACGGCGAACCAAAGCGGCTCGGGCGTTTGAGCCGTTTCCTCGAAGCTACCGCTGGGTGCGCGACACAACAAGACTTGGAAAGTACTGTCCACCGACGTACAGGGCGCGTTCCGGCGGCCGAAAAAGTGATGAAGCGAGCAACTGGGCCATCAGGGCTGAGTTCCCGGCTTCGGGCGCACGGCCGTGTGGAAGAGTGCCGCTACGGAGGTTGTGCACAAGAGTAGCCCCGCAAAAGTAGGCATTGGGGGTGCGGATTCATCACCAACAGGGTGTGATGGGGCCTACATACGGTCCGTGCGCTCTTGGGCATAATGATGGCGTGAAAACCATGCACGCCACAAAACAGGCCACGGGAAGCCATCCGGTCGCGACCGAAGTAGTACAAGTCCTGGTCGCCGATTCCGGGCCCATTCAGTCTCAACTCTTGACGCGCGCCTTGAAAAGCCGGCGGGACTTTCAAGTTTCCGCAGTCGCGCTGGAAACGGATGCTCTCCACAACTTCATGGAATCGAATCGCGCCGACGTGGTCTTGATTGCGGGCAACCACCTGCCGGATTTGAGCCTGCTGCGCTGGTTGCGCGTTTCGCATCCGAAGATCGCTCCCGTGCTGCTGGCTGAGACGGATGACCGCGAACTGGTAGTCAATGCTTTTCGCGCTGGCGCGAGGGGCATTTTTCTATTTGCCCACACGCCGTTTTCGATGCTCTGCAAGTGTATCCACTGCGTTTTTCAGGGAGAGGTTTGGCTGAACAGCCGGCAGATGACTTACGTGCTGGACGCTTTATCGGAAGTGCCCACGCTGCGTGTGGTCAACTCCACTGGGAGGTTCTTGTTGACGCCTCGCGAAGAGCAGGTGGTTGCGCTCGTGGCCGACGGCATGACCAACCGCGGAGTCGCCGTGGAGTTGGGGCTCAGCGAGCACACGATCAAGAAATATCTGCTCCGCATCTTCGACAAGGTGGGGATTTCGAGCCGGGTGGAATTGGTTCTCTACGCCATGTCGCACGGCGAGCATCGTCCGGCGGAATGGATGCCGAGTAACGACGCCTGAGCGCAGAAGGGAAGGCCGACGTACAATAACAAAATGCGAAAAGACGAGGAGATCGCTCGGTGACGAGTTCAGGTTCCGGGTCCCCGTCCAAATCCAAAGTCGCGCGCCGATGGACGGTGATCGCTTCCGGTCTGCTTCTTCTGGCGCTGGCGTTGGTCGTGATCTATACCGGGCCCAATGCTTTTCTCAGTCCCGTCGCTTTGGTGGTGGTGGCCGCGATCGGGCTGGCCGCACTGCTGCTCCAGGTTTGGTTTCACCGGGATCTTCCGAATATTCATTCTCCCCTTTGGCTTAACGTCTTAGGCATTCTCTGCGCCATGGTGTCGCTGTTCGCGGATTACCTTCGGATGACTCGCCGAATGCTGGATCTGGTCGCGTTTGCCGCCGTGGTCTGCTTCGGCATCAGCGGATCGCTCATCCTGCACGCCCTGCGCCGGAGCTTGCGAACGTCGCACCCAACTGAGGTCGAGTAGAGACGAGCAGAGCGCGCTAGACAAAGCCGGGGCTTTCAGTCCTGTCGCGCGAACCTTCTATTAGAATGCCCCTATGCGCGTTACCCTATTCGGAGCTTCGGGCCTGCTGGGCCACGATCTGGTTCCGGCGCTGAGCGGTGAGCAATTGACGGCGTTTTCTGTCGAAGACGCCGACCTGCGCGACCATGCGCGCATTCGCGGCTTAGTCCGCGATTCGCGTCCCGAGTGCATCCTCCTGTTGGCTGCCTACACTGACGTGGATGGCTGCGAGTCGAACCGCGACCTGGCCTTCGCGGTAAATTGCGAAGGCGCGGTCAATGTGGCCGAGGCTGCCCGTGAAGCCGGATCGCGACTGCTGTTCGTGAGCACGGACTATGTTTTTGACGGCACCAAAGGATCTCCTTACCAAACCAGCGATCCGAGAAATCCGAACAGTGTTTATGGCGAGACGAAAGCCCGTGCTGAGGAACAGCTCATCGAAATCCTGCCCGACGTCTGCATCGCGCGGACGGCGTGGTTGTTCGGCCACGGAGGTAAGTGTTTTCCGGCGACGATTCTGAAGCTGGCAGCAGCCCGTCCTGAGATTTCGGTGGTGAACGATCAGCGTGGCAGCCCGACCTACACCTGCGATCTCGCGTCCGCCCTGGTGAAACTTTGCCGCGCGTCCGCTCGCGGAATCGTGCACGTCACCAATTCCGGCACCTGCACCTGGTACGAGTTTGCCAGCGAAATCGTGCGCGCGTCCGGATTGCCGGCGAAAGTCAAGCCCGTAACCACAGCCGAATTCCCGCGCCCGGCGCGGAGGCCAGCCTACTCCGTCATGTCGCCCGACAGCTTGCACGCCTATGACATTCATATGCCGGATTGGCAGGATGGGTTGCGGCGCTATCTCGCGAGTGCTCCCGCGGCTGCTTCCGTCGTCACGTAGTGCCGACTCCTTATGTAGGTGCACCGCCGCCGATAGCGGGCGGCGGGTTCGTTTCCGATTCGCGGCCGTACATCCGCTGACGCCGGGGTGGCGCTTCGCAGACCCACGTACAGGCCAGCAATTTTTTGTTTAGCCTAATAATGTCCGAGAGCGCTACTCCGACATTTTGCAAAATCCTGGGAACTTGACACAGCAGCGTGACGCTCGTATTTTTTGCACCGGAACTCAATTGAATCTGGCGAGGCCCGACAAATGAAAAGGATCGCTTCTGCATTGATGTTTGCGAGTTGCGCATTGTCGGTGCTGCCCGCGGTGCTGGCGGCGCAGGGCGTCGAGAGCAAAGACACAGGCAAAACGAACTGGCCGACCCATGGTTGGGCGAGGGACAGTCCAGCCGGTGTGGGACTTGATGAAAAAGTTCTCGCGGCGTTTGATGCCGACCTCGCCAGCGGAAAATACTCGCTGATAGATAGTTTTGAAGTGTTCCGCTGCGGAAAAACAGTCTACGAGCACGAGTATCCCCACGACTACGGGCAGATCTACGGCAAAGAGGCGAAGACGCGCGGGCCGCTGAACGCACATCTCACCGGGCCTTACAACTACTTCGACCCAGCGTGGCACCCGTATTATCACGGAACCGATCTGCACAGCATGCAGTCGGTGAGCAAAACGGTCAGCTCCGTCATTCTGGGCATCGCTGTTACACGCGGCGATTTCAAAGCCAGCCTCGACACTCCGGTGCTCAAGTACTTCGACATTGCGAAAGTGAAAAACGTAGATGACCGCAAGCGGCGAATGACGCTGCGGCACGTCCTGACCATGTCAACCGGGCTCGAGTGGAATGAGGAGGTTGCCTACGACGACCCCAGGAACGATTCGAGCTTGATGGAAGCGGCCGACGATTGGGTGCAGTACGTGATCGATAGGCCGATGGCGCAGGAGCCCGGGAAAGTCTTCAATTACAGCAGCGGAGTGTCGGAACTGCTGGCCTACATTTTTCAGAAGGAGACTGGGCAGGATATCGAGAAGTATGGAGAGAAATATCTGTTTACTCCCCTAGGCATGGAGCATTTCTGGAAGCGCACGCCCCTGGGACTTGTGGATACCGAAGGAGGCTTGTACCTGCGCGGCTCAGACCTGGCCAAAATCGGGTACCTGTATTTGCACGATGGGATGTGGGACGGGAAGCGCATCGTATCGGGAGATTGGGTGAAGCAGTCATTGACCCCATACATTGACGCGGAGGAAGGCTACAAATATGGGTTCAAATGGTGGCTCTTACCGCGAACCGATATGCAGCAATATGTCTGGATGGGCATGGGATTCGGTGGGCAGCGCCTGATGGTGTTTCCGGAGGAAGAACTGATCGCTGTGTTTACGGGATGGGAAATCCTCAACGAACCAGCGAGTGACCACGGGTTTGTCAGCCGGATTCTTCCCGCAGTGCACGCAAAAGCGTGCAGCAGCGCCGCACACTGAAAAGGTCTCTTCCAATCGGCGGGGTTACGCTGGCCTCCATCCCCGCCCATTCTCCGGAACGGTTCCGATGAACGGTATCAACCCCGAAAGCCGCGCCCAAATCCCGGCCACAGGCACCCCGGTACTGACCCCACTACGCTCTAGCCCTTGCGCTGTCCAATCCCCGCCGGCGTGGTTTATCCTTGCTCTTCTTCGAGGACCAACCGTGAACAAGCGATTCTTTTGGATTCCGCTCGCTGCGCTCTGCATCTTGTTTTTCCCTTTCGCGCTTTTTGCCCAGCACTATGACCCATCGATGTACCAGGAACTCCACTGGCGCATGATCGGGCCGTTTCGCGGGGGACGCACGGTGGCGATTTCCGGGGTGCCTGGCCAGCCGAATGTCTTCTACATGGCGCCCAACAACGGCGGAGTTTGGAAGACGACCGACTTCGGCCGCACTTGGAACCCGATCTTCGATGCTCAACCTAATAGCGACCAACCCAATAATGACCAGCCTAATGACGACCACCGCTCCGGTTCGATCGGAGCGCTGGCCGTCGCCCCCTCCAGTCCGAGCACGATCTATGTCGGCAGCGGAGAAGGCTTGCGCCGCCCCGACCTTTCCGTCGGCAACGGCATCTACAAGTCGACCGACGCGGGCCGCACCTGGCAGCATCTGGGGCAGCGTGATGGCGCTCTGCGCGATGCCGAGCAGATTGGATCGATCCTCGTCGATCCCAAGGATGCTAACCGCGTTTTCGCCGCCGCCCTGGGGCATCCTTACGGCCCGAATTCCGAGCGCGGCGTTTACCGTTCGCTGGATGGCGGTGCTACGTGGCAAAAGGTCCTCTATAAAGACGACAACACTGGAGCGATTGATCTGGCGTTCGATCCGCGAAACTCGCAGGTGATCTTTGCCAGCATGTGGGCCTCGCGCCGTCCGCCGTGGACTACAGGTGGCAGCTACGACGGGCCAGGGAGCGGTCTCTACAAATCGACCGACGGCGGCGACCACTGGCGGCAAATCACCAAAGGATTGCCGACCGAGGCCGATAAGCTCGGCCGCATCGGTTTCACCGTCTCACAAAGCGATCCCGATCGCATGTACGCGCTGGTCGATGCGCGGAATAACGGTGGCGTCTATCGCTCCGACGATGCGGGCGAAAGCTGGCAACTCGTGAACACCGAAGACCGCGTGTGGGGACGCGGCGACGACTTCGCTTGCGTGCGCGTCGATCCGCGAAATAGGGACGTGATCTTTGTGGCCAACATTACGACCTACCGGTCTGATGACGCTGGCAAGAACTTCACCGCCATCAAAGGCGCTCCCGGAGGCGACGACTACCATACCATCTGGATCAATCCCGAAAACCCCGACATCATCGCGCTCGGAGTGGATCAGGGCGCGACCATCAGCGTGAATGGCGGCAAGACTTGGGGTTCCTGGTACAACCAGCCCACGGCACAGTTCTATCACGTCATCACCGACAACGAGTTTCCTTATTGGGTGTATGGCGGACAGCAGGAGAGCGGTTCGGTTGGCACTGCCAGCCGCAGCGACTTCGGCGAGATCACGTTTCGCGATTGGACCACGGTTGGCGTAGAAGAATATGGCTACGTTGCGCCCGACCCGCTGCATCCCAATCTGATCTATGGCGGCAAGGTGACCGTGTTCGACCGCAACACCCGCCAGACGCGCGACGTTTCGCCGGTGGTGCTGCGCACCGGACAGTATCGCTTCAATCGGACTGCGCCGCTGATCTTCTCGGCGGCCGATCCGCACGTGCTGTATCTCGGCTCGAACGTGCTCTTCTCCACGCGCGATGGCGGCAACAGTTGGCAGATCGTTAGTCCCGACCTAACTCGCGAAGATCCCGGTGTCCCCGCGACGCTTGGGCCGTTTATCGAGGCTGATGCGGCGAAGGGCAAGCATCGCGGCGTGATCTATTCGGTTGCTCCGTCGCCGATCGACGCGAACCTGATCTGGGCCGGTACCGACGATGGCCTGATCCATGTGACGCGCGACTGCGGCAAGAACTGGCAAAACGTGACGCCTCCGGAATTGACGCCGTGGAGCAAGCTGGCGCAGATGGACGCGTCACATTTCGATACCGCAACTGCCTATGCCGCGGTGAATCGTTTCCGGCTCGATGACCTGCATCCTTATATCTATCGCACGCACGACGGCGGAAAGTCGTGGCAGAAGATCGTCAGAGGACTGCCCGAGAACGAGCCCGTCAACACGGTGCGGGAAGATCCCGAGCGCAAGGGACTGCTTTTCGCCGGCACCGAACGCAGCGTGTATGTGTCGTGGGACGACGGCGACCACTGGCAGTCGCTGCAGATGAATCTGCCGCCGACTTCGATCCGCGATCTGGTCGTTCATCATGACGATGTGGTCGTCGGAACTCACGGGCGGTCGTTCTGGATCTTGGATAACATCACGCCGCTGCGGCAGCTCAGCCCGGAAGTCGCGGCCGCTCCGGCGCATCTTTTCGCGTCGCAGCTCACGTATCGAGTGCGCCGCAACAACAACACCGACACGCCGCTGCCACCGGAAGAACCTGCCGGACAGAATCCTCCCGATGGCGCGATGATCGACTACTGGTTGACAACGGCAACTTCCTCTCCGGTCACGCTGGAGATTGTCGATGCTTCCTCGGGACAAACCGTCCGCCGTTTTTCGAGCGCCGACAAGCCCGAACCGGTGAACGCGAAAGAACTGAATGTTCCGACCTATTGGGTGCGTCTGGTGCGCGTGCTGTCGGCGGAAGCGGGCAAGCATCGCTTCATTTGGGACCTGACATATCCCGAGCCTGACGTGCTCGAACACGAGTATCCGATTTCGGCTATCTATCACGACACGCCGCGCTATCCGCTGGGCGCAACTGTTTTGCCAGGACAATACAAAGTGGTACTTACAGTTGGCGGCCAGAGCTACACGCAGCCGCTCGAAATCCGGATGGATCCGCGGATGAAAACTTCGCCGGAAGACCTGCGCCAGCAATTTGAACTCGACCGGAAGATTGCCGGCGCGCTTCATGAAGACTTCGGCGCTCTGCAACAAGTGCGCAGCCTGCGAGCGCAGTTGAAAGGGCTCGCCGGACACGGACCGGCTAAGAATGCAAAGCTCGCCGCGATCACCAGGACCGCGGCTGAACTGGAGGAGAGAGCCGCGGCCATTGAGGGCGAAGAAGGCGATTACGGCGCGCGCTACCTGAGCACTCCCGAAGGCCGCAGCCTGGCTCGGCTGAATGGCGGACTCAACGCGTTGGTCAGCGCTCTTGACAGCGCCGACGCCGCTCCGACGACCCAGCAAGCCGCGATGTTCGGAGAACTGACGAAGGCGCTGGAGGAGCAGTTGTCAGCGTGGGCTCAACTCAAAGCTAAAGATATTCCGGAGCTGAACGAGAAGTTGAAAAAAGCTGGACTGCCCTTGATCGATTTGCAGAAGCCGGTTGCGGGCTTGGCCGATGCGGCTCGGACTACCTCGCAGGACAAGGACGAGAAGTAGTTCGGAATGACGGCTGGTTGGATGAGATCATTGCTCGACCTTACTTTGTTTTTCGCTTTGGCGTTTTAGCGGGCGGGGGCGCCCGCTCCACACAACCTTTCCTTGGGGTGGCTGTTTACTTTGTAGGTATTAACCCGTGTTTACCACTACCCCCTCCCCCCTCCCTATTGGAATGAAGAGGTTAGGGGGTATCATCCGGCCAAAATCCAGAGCGCCTAGGACTTATTTTCAAAATATTCCGGAATAAGGACTTAGCTCAGTTTTTCCCGTTTTGGGCGTATTTTGTGGTCTTTTGACCACCGTCTATGGGCCGCTCGTCGTTTCGCTTTGTTTATCAAAGAGCTACTAGCGCGTCGGGCTGCGGCAGATTGCAGGGCCGTCTCTGGAGACGGGTGCCCTGCGCTGCCCTGATCAGGGGATATTGTCGCACTGGTCTTGGTGGGAGTCTGTGATGGTGCACACAGGCTGGATGTGATGAAAAAGATCAGGGGTTGGATCGCGGAAGGGAGGATGTCGCGGAGTCCCACTCATCGCAAAGAACGCGATGAGTGGGGCACCGGCATGGTCTCCAGGCTCACCACAGGGGAGCCACTGGCTCTTCTTTGAATACCGGCGGAGGGCCACCCCGATTGGAGAGGTGGATCGCAGCCAAGAAGGGCTTGGCCTGCGGATCGTAGGTCACGGTGATGCTTCCGCCCTTGCCCGGCGATCCATCAGAGCCGTTCCGTCCATCGGAACCGTTGCTCCCGCTGTTTCCGCTGGGCGTTCCCATACCTCCGGAGCCACCTCGGCCTCCCCGGCCGCCCGTTCCGCCCGACCCTCCGGGGCCTCCGTCGGCTTTCACCGTCAGCGAACCTTCCTGGGGATCCACCAGGTACAGTCTCTTGTGGCCTGCCGCGGATACACTCGCCTGGAGCAGGGGATGGCTCCCGGACTTGAGCGTCACACGGATTTGCACTGGCGGCGCGTCTCCCCCGGGTCCTCCATCACCACCATCTGAACCATTGCCCCCGTTGGAGCCGTCTCCGCCTGCAGAAGGATTGTCCGGATCGGTCGAGCCGGGGCTGCCGCTGGTGCCGTCCGAGCCATCGGTGCCGCTCATGCCGCTGGAGCCGGGACTGCCGGAGAAGTTCGAGACGAAGGCATAGTCGTACCGCAGGGGAATGTCGAGCTCGGCGCGCAGGTCCGGATGGCTAGGCACGGTGATGGTGACGTGTGCCATCTTCCCCTCGCTGACCCTGGGATCATGGCGAAGGGACACAATGCCTTTCTGGCTGGCGCTCACGACACTTGCCGTGACCTGGAGGTCCTTCCACAGGACCTTTCCTTTGCCTTGCCCTTCCGTCTGCAGTACCTTGCCGTCGGGTTCGGTTACCACTACCACCAACGGCGACTTCTCTCCGGGTGCGATCCCCGGGCCTTTAGGCAGGCTGGCCTCGATGGAAGCGATCGGGATCTTCTCCAGATAAACCTTCATCCCAAGCCGAACCTTAATCGGTGTGCACCCGCTCAGGGCCAGCAGGCAGGCCAGCCCGAAGCAAGTTGCCCAGCCTGTGCGCAATAAATGTGGAAGTTGAATTCTGGCGACCCTTCTGTAAGTGTGTTGCACTGTGGCGACCACAGGATTGGCGGCGGCCATTCCTAAAACACGTAAGAAAGCTAGTGACCTGAAGCTGCGCATGATTGGACTCCGTTAAGCTCACTGCAATTTCGAGATACCGTCCTTTACTGGGCATGCCGCACGAACCGCTGCGGTCGACGCGCCCCGAACATTCTTTCCAGGACCTTTTCGTGCGAGATGCTCTAATCAGTCAAACACAAACTCAGCCAGCATGTTGTGAGCTAAGCTCCATTCGCAAGTAAAGTTTTGTGGAGATTGCAAGGATATTTGTCACGGACGGAGTCACGGGAACAGGTTGTGTGGCGCGAACACTCCTTGTCCGCGAAAGGTCTCTGGAGACGGGCACGCTTCTACCTTGGCCAATCAGATCTTCATTGTCGAGCGTGGCGGGTTGGAGGTCTGTGATGGCACACACAGGCAGGATGTGATGAGAAAGATCAGGGGCTGGATTGCGGGAGGGAGACGACTCCCGGCTTTCACAGGAATGCATATGTCCTTCGCTTCGCTCGGGATGACACTGATGATGGGGGGAAGGTCGCATCCGCCTGCGAGAAGGCTTACCAGCATTGAGGTTGCGGATGCACGATTTGGGGATCGATGCGCTTGCCGTCCGGGCCCAGCACGGTGATTTTGTGGGGGAAGAAACCGGGCTTTGCCATCTGGAGGTTATCGGCGGAGCAATCGCTGCACTGTACCAGCAACTCGTCATTGGTGCGCCACGTGATCACCGGGATGCTGCAGTTCCAGGTCAGCAATGCTTCGTCGGGCTCTAGCGCGTACGTAGTTTCATTCCGGCAAGCGTAAGGCTTCCAAGCGAGCGGACGATCATTGGGAACAACCGTAAGTGTAACCAAGGGACCCGGGTAACACGTCCACGCCGCGCTTCCACCTTTGTCTGAGGGATCCTTCCTCTCGCGATACATCACGGGAACCGCGGCGCGATAACGACGATCGGGCGAGACCAACTCCTGTCCGCCAACGTACTCCCGCCTTACAGGATCGACATAAGCCTCCTGCTGGCGCTGCCAGCTATAGAACGAGTAAGCTCCGTGCGCGAAAATGAAGGCTACATAGAGCGCACAACACCACATTGCGGACAACAAGGCCCACTGACGGTCGTAGTGAACTTCCCAGGAGCGTACGGAAGGAACACGCAATATGCCAGATCCCGAACTCGTTGCTCCCGCAGCCGAAGGTTCAGGCTGGTTGCGCCATTGGGGATGAGCGTTGAGGTAGGTGACCGCCTCCAGCGCAGCGTTCGACATCTCGCTCTCAAAAAGGCTCACGCGATTGAAAAAGTAGTTGCGGCACCACACTGCGGGGACGGCAACGAGCAGTCCCATGGCGGTCGTCGCGAGTGCGTCGGAAAGGCTCGACGCCACCATCCTCATATAGGTAGATTTCTCCATGGCGGTCCCTCCGAACGCGCCCAGGATGCCGAAGACCGTGCCAACCAGGCCGATGAAGGGTGCGGAGGACGCTATGGTGGAGAGAGTGCCAAGCCCGTGTTTCAAGTCGGCGGCGAGCATTTTGCGACTACGCTGAAAGGCCCGTTCGGCGCCAGCGATGGCCTCCGCGTCAGTGAACTCCGGCGGCGCTGAAGAGAAGGCGGCGAGACCGGCGGCGACTACAGCCGCCATGTGGCTCCGGCTGTTTCGTACGGCGATGGCGATGACTTTATCGAACCTGCCATAGCGCAATGGGTCGGCCGCATCACGAATGAATGCGCGGGATTGCCTACGGGCTGCGCTGTAGCGGAAGAGTCGGCCGCCGACGATGACAATTGTATTCGCCAGCATGAGCGCAAGCAGGATGACGGCGGCGTGCCCGAACCAATCCAGCTTGCCCCATAAATACCAAAGGCCCCACACGCATCCATCTGCATCCAACCAGTTGAGCCAGGTGTCGAGCATGAGGGCGAAGGCACTCCTCTGCCGCTTAGACCCTATAGGAGTAAGAGACACCGCGTCGAGCGCTTCGGTTCCCTTAGTGTTGTTATTGTGTATTCGTCAGAGTAACTACGGCAGACATGTAAGAAATGCACACGACCCGACGCAGAGACGGGCACGACTCCGCACCCTAAATCGATGCGAAGGATCACTTGCATAGCGAATTCCAATACATAGGTCCTTCGCTCCGCTCAGGATGACAGGGCAGACTTATATTTCGAATTAGGGCAGATTTATATTGCGAATTAATGGGACACGACACTAGGGTTTTGCCGCGTTGTTCTTCGGAACTTTTGGCGTCAGTTTCTTCACTACAAATTCTTGAAACAGGTTGGCGGCGGCGGTTTCGGCAATGCCGAGGGCTCCGTTTTCTAGAGTTAATCCGGCTCCGTTGCGATCTTGCGGAGGATAGTAGAGGTTTGAAATCCCGCCCGCGGCCAGGCTGCCTAGGATATTCGAATAATTTGCCTGCCAGCGTTTATTGTCGCCCTTGCAGATGATCGAATTGCCGATCGCATACAGAATGCGCGATGCGTCGCTGCCGGTTCCCTTGTAGAAATAACGCGGATCCTGTTTCAGGAGCGAGGGCAGCAGAGCGCTTCCGATGAACGTGCCTGCAACCGTGTCGGCATAGTTGGCGCCAAAGCGCTTGCCATAGCCTTGCGCACCTGGGCCGTATTCGGCGAAGTGATTTTGCGCCTGCTCGACACCGGCAGCGCCTCCAACAAATACTAAGGTGAAGGGATCGACTACCGTTCTTGCGGCTAGCTTGAACTTTTGCTTCGCCGTGAGAGGAGCTGCATTGGGGATGTAGCTGACATAGAAGTTTGGCAGGACTCCGAACACACGCTGCTTCTCCTCAATCTTGATCTCCTCTTCCGCAATGTCGGTTTGCGAGAGTCCGACTTCAACGTCGGTGACATTGGCAGCAACCCCCAACGCGTCCTGCGGGACCACGAAGATCTCCCCGGGATGCAGGGTTCCGGAGAAGGTTTGCGTGGCGAAGCCCGCCGACGTAATGGTGAGCTGGAAGGATCCGGGAGCGACGTTGGCAAAGGAGAATTGCCCATCGCCGCCGGACAGCACCTCATGGTTCAGAGGATCCTCGTTCAGGGGATCTTGGCCTGTACGAGTAAGCTCCACACGGGCTCCGGCGACGACTGCTCCACTTTGATCGACGACGGTTCCGCGAATGCTTCCGGGCAATTGTTGGCCGGGCAGCTGACCTCGTTCTGGAGCAGGCACGGTCGTCTGCTGAGGGGGCTGCCCTGCGCAGAACGACGTCCAACTCAGAGTGACAAGCGCAAGAGCCATGAGGCCAGACTTGAATTGGAGGGTCATGATTAGCTTGGCTTTATCCTCTCGGGTGCTTGCGCGTGCAGTTGGCTCTCCGAACTTTGATGCTTGATGTGAGCGAGCGTTTACACCGCCGATCACTTTTGTGCTCTGAATTTGTGTGGAATTTTCCTATCCGTATGATTCCAAAAACCGGGAGTCAATGGGAACGATGAAAAAGACCGATGCGGGCGCGCGCCTGTCCGCCTGAAGGCCCGAAATTACTTCGGAAACTCGCGCCGGGCGTACTCCATCGCGGCATCGCGCGAGGTGAGTCGACCATCCAACTGTGCGTCTTCGACCGCTGCCAGCACCTCCTTGAAGCGGGGGCCGGGCTCATAGCCTGCTTCAATCAGGTCGCGGCCGGTGATCAGCGGAGTCGGACGAATTGCCTCGGGCGGCAGAGACTGCAACTGCTCGCGCGAGTACTCATACGAGTCGAGGTGGCCATGGCTGGAAAGACAGTCCAGGCGATGCAGCTCCAGATGCTCGTCAAAGGCGGGCAGGCGCAGAAACTTTTTCAGCGTGGATTGCTTCATGCGCTGCACGTCGGCGAAGCGCATGTGATTGTCGACCAGCGCCAGAATTTGATCGGTCTCGTGGTTGGAGAAGCGGAGACGGCGGCAGATTTCGGCGGCCATCTTTACGCCGACGTCGACATGGCCATCGAAGCGTATGCGGTCGGGCGCGATGCGGAAGGTTGGCGGCTTGCCGACATCGTGAAGGAGCGCTCCCCAGGCCAGCGTCTTCGAAATAGCGCCGGAACTGCCGGGCCGCAGTTTGTCGAGCAAGAGCAGCGTGTGCACGAACACGTCGCCTTCGGGATGGTATTGTGGCGACTGCTCCACTCCTTTCATGGCGGCGATTTCGGGCAGGACTTCTGGCAAGAGGCCGGTCGCATCCAGTAGTTCGAAAGCTCGGCGGGCGTGGCCCTCGGTGAGCATCTTGGTCAGTTCTTCGCGCACGCGCTCGTTGGAAACCTGGTGAATCTGGGGCGCTAATTTCTGGATCGCTGCTAGCGTCGCGGGATCGATTGTGTATTTGAAGCGCGCGGCAAAACGCACGGCGCGCAACATGCGGAGTTTGTCTTCCGCAAAACGGCGCTCGGGATCGCCGATGGCGCGCACGATTCCGGCTTTCAGATCGTCGCGGCCGCCGACGAAATCCAAGACCTTGTTTGTTTCTGGATCGAGCATCATGCCGTTGATGGTGAAATCGCGGCGCTCGACATCTTCACGCGGGTCTTTGCTGAAGCGAACCTCGTCGGGATGACGGCCGTCGGAGTAGCCTAGGTCCGAACGGAAGGTTGCGACTTCGACGGTGGCGTCGCTGCGCTCGCCTTGACGGGCGAGGACGCCCGTCGCTCCACTGGATTCTGGCACTAGCACGACTCCGAACTGCTCGCCTACGGCGAAGGTCTGGGGGAAGATTTGCATGACCTGTTGCGGAGTCGCATCGGTCGAAACATCGTAGTCGGCGGGCTCGCGGCCGAGCAGGAGGTCGCGGACGCAGCCGCCGGCGAAGTAGGCCTGGTGTCCACGCTCGCGGAGGGTGCGGACGATTTCGGTGGCGTGTTGTTTGGCGGTCAGCATTCGTAGTCAGTTGGTCATCACGTAAACTAGTGTGCTGGAGGCCGCGAGCCACGAGCTGCGAGCTTCGAGCTTGAACCTCATTATGCCTGACGCGGACATACTCGGCATCGAGAGCTCCTGCGATGAGACGGGGGCGGCGGTGGTGCGTTCGGGGCAGCGGATTTTGTCGAACGTGGTGGCCTCGCAGATCGCCACGCACCAGCCTTATGGCGGAGTGGTCCCGGAACTTGCTTCCCGCGAGCACTTGCGGGCGATTGTTCCGGTGGTGCGGCAAGCCTTGGCCGAGGCGGGACGGACTTATGAGTCGGTCGATGCCATCGCGGTCACGCAAGGGCCGGGACTGGCGGGCGCTCTGCTGGTGGGCATCAGCTTTGCCAAGGCGCTGGCCTTTGCATTGGAGAAGCCGCTGATCGCCGTGAATCATCTTGAGGGACACATACACGCCGTGTTGCTGGGTCAACGGCAAATGGAGCAGCGGCAAAGCGAAAATGCCGATCTTCAATTTCCTGTGCTGGCGTTGGTGGTCTCGGGCGGTCATACGCATCTTTATCTGGCTGAGTTGCGGGAGAATCTCTGGACCTACCGGAACATCGGCCGCACTCGCGACGACGCTGCCGGAGAGGCGTTCGATAAGGTGGCGAAGCTTCTGGGACTGGGCTATCCCGGAGGGCCGATCATCGACGGGCTCGCGCCACACGGCGATCCGCACGCGGTCAAGTTTCAGATTTCGCAGATCAAGCATGCGGATCGGCGCGATCACAAGCAGGGCGACCAGCAAGAACCCGATCGCAAGCAGCTCAGTGCGAAGGAAGATGGGCCGAGCTTTGATTTTTCCTACAGCGGAATCAAGACGGCGGTTTTGCGATATGTCGAGACGCAGAACCTGAAACCTGCGATTGAGGCTCGGCGGCGGGCGCTCGCGGGTATCGGCAACCCGACGCTCGAAGACCTTCGCAGACTCTTGGACCGGCAAACCCTCAACCTGGTGGCTTCTTTTCAGCGGTCGATGGTCAGCGATCTGGTCATGAAAACGCTGGCGGCGGCGCGCGAGTATGATGTGCGAACTCTTTTCGTAAGCGGCGGCGTGGCCGCGAATCAGGAATTGCGGGCGACGTTTGAGCGCGAGGCGGGGATGCAGGGACTGCCCGTGTTCTTTCCGTCGCGTGCACTTTCCACTGACAATGCGGCCATGATCGCGGCGGCGGCTTTTCCGAAATTTCTGCGCCGGGATTTTGTGGGCATGGATTTTTCGGCTGAGGCGGGAATGGCGCTGCGATAGAAGGTGGCGGGAAATTGGTCTCCACGTTCCCTAAAGGGGCATCTGAATTCAAAGAACTTACGGCATCGCTAAAGCGATGCCCTGATACGAAACTCGAGTTTTTCAGCAAACTGTAAGGCGACGACGAAAACAAGCCAGTCATCGCAGCGGCGAACCCTCCATTCCATCACGCCAAAACCGGGCGTGCTGGGGACCCCGGCGTTGCGCCACCCAAAAGCAAGTGCAGCGCTAATGCGGTAGTGGATCAGTTTGGGAATCTCGCCGTTTCACGACCGGGCACCGGCCGAGCCCGCAACTCGATGGTTTAGGCACTTTCTCCCAATTTCCTTTTAGATCGCGGAGCTGCGGGTACGCGAAGAAAGTCGGGGAACATCGCGCCCGCGCACAACGTACATTGCGGAGAGGACACATCTATGCACCAATTCGTTCAACGAGCTTGTGCCATGCTGCTTATCTTCCTCGCAGTTCCTCTTTTTTATTCACAACAGCCTGCCTCTTGGAAAGACCCATCCCCGCACAGCACACGGTTTGTGACAGTAGACAAGGACGTTCGCCTGGAGGTACTCGATTGGGGCGGTTCTGGCAGGCCCCTCGTGCTCCTTGCCGGAGGGGGAGACACAGCGCACGTATTTGATGACTTCGCGCCCAAGCTAACGGGCAGCTTCCATGTTTACGGCATTACGCGACGCGGCTTCGGAGAATCTGGTTATTCCGCCTCGGAGTACGGGGCCGACCGCCTCGGGGACGACGTGCTCGCCGTCCTTGACTCGCTCGAACTGAAAAGGCCGGTGCTGGTGGGGCACTCAATCGCCGGAGAGGAGTTGAGTTCGGTTGCCAGCAGGTACCCCAATCGTGTCGCGGGGCTGGTTTACCTCGAAGCCGGATATCCCTATGCGTTCGATAACGGCAAGGGGCCGACCATGAATGAATTTCAAGGTATCAGCGGGCCTCAACCTCCATCGCCGGGCGAATCCGATTTGGCCGGCTTTAGTGCGCTACAACAGTATTATCTGCGCGTTCTTGGATTCACATATCCCGAGGCGGAGCTCCGGCAGCAATGGGATTCCACTTCAGACGGGCGGCTTGGGAAACAGCGCGACTTTCCGGGTTACGCGACTCTTATGGGAGGAATTAAGAAGTTCAGCGATATTCCTGTGCCCGCGCTCGTGATTTTTGGGATTCCCCACGGTCAAGGGAACTGGGTCGATAACAGTACCGATGCCAAGGTGCGTGAGGCGGCCAAAGCTTATTCCGTGGCGTTGACCGTTTTGACAGAAAGCCAAGCGAAGGCATTTGAAGAGGGTGTTCCAATCGCGCGTGTGGTTAGGCTGCGTGGTGCGCATCATTACGTCTATTTGTCAAACGAAGCAGACGTACTGCGTGAGATGCATTCTTTTCTTAGTGGCCTACGGTAGCGGATGAGTGGGTGAGACTTGCGATCAGCATTGGCCCAAGGCATGCTGCACGAGTTCATCGCTTCGGCGTGCCCTCCCTCGAACCATTTCTGAAACGACAGTGGAACTGTCATGCCCACCAGACTGAATCACTAATGCCCATGTTCCTGGTATTGAAATGAAACATTTCCCAGCTACAATGGTCGCGTGAAGCCGACGATCTATGTAGTGGAAGACGACCCGGATATTTCCCGGTTGGTTCGCCATCATCTGGAAGGGGCCAGCTTCAACGTGCGACTCTACTCGACCGGCAACCTGGTGGTGGTCGATGCCGAGCGCCAGCGTCCGGCGCTGTTTCTGCTGGACATCATGGTGCCGGGAAAAGACGGTCTGGAACTTTGCCGCCAGATACGGCAGTCGGTGACGCTGGCTTCGATTCCGGTGATTTTTTTGACCGCCAAGAGCGGCGAGGCGGATCGGGTGCTGGGGCTGGAGTTGGGCGCCGACGATTACATTCCCAAGCCTTTCAGCCCGCGCGAACTGGTGGCTCGCGTCAAAGCGGTGCTGCGCCGTTTTGAGCGGCCGCTGCCGCCTTTGCCAACCAAGATTGACGAAATCCACATTGACCCGGGCGCGATGACGTTGACGGTTCGCGGGAAGCAGGTGCCGACGACGGCCACCGAATTCCGGCTGCTCGACTACTTCATGCGGCACGCCGGACGGGTTTTCACTCGCGACCAGCTGCTCGACTCGGTGTGGCGCGACACGGCGTACGTCACGCCGCGCTCGGTGGACGTTTATGTGCGCCGCATCCGTGAAAAAATTGAGCCCGACCCGGAGAACCCGCGTTACTTGAGGACGGTGCGGGGGGCCGGCTACCGCTTTGAGGTCGCGCGTTGAGAAGCCGCATCTTCGTTAAATTGATGTTTGTGTTTCTGCTGGTGATTGGCGCCACCGCGATCACGCTGCAGGTAACCGTGCACCGAGTCTGGGAACGCACCCTGCGCGAGCAGATCGAGCGCAATCTTCAGCAGAAAACCCTGATGTTCGCCCATCGGGTGGAGACGGATCGGCAGCACTCGCTGGCCGACATTACGTCTCAGGAGGGGCAGGCGGCGGGGGCGCGCGCCACCGTGATCGATCCCACCGGCAAGGTGCTGGCCGATTCGGAGGCGGATCCCAGCACGATGGAGAACCACGCGCAACGCCCAGAGTTCGTCTCCGCCCTCGGCGGCAAAGTCGGCATGGATGAACGCAACAGTCGTACTCTTAGCGTTCCTTTTGTGTACGTGGCGGCGCCGGTTTCTGGGGGAGCGGTGCGGCTGGCGTATCCGCTGCCGGAGATCGAAATTACGGATCGTCCGCTGGGCAAGGCCCTGTTCTGGGGATCGCTGAGCGCTTTTCTATTCGCGGTGCTGGTGGCGGCGATTGCTTCCCAATATGTTGGGCGGCGACTGCAACGGATCGTGAATTTTGCGGAGCGGGTCGCGAGTGGGGATCTGACCGCGAGAATCGCGTCCACTTCGACCGACGAGATCGGGCAAGTGGCGGCAGCGCTCGATAAGACGACGCGCCGCGTGGAAGAAAGTTACGCTCGGGTTCAGACCAGTCAGCGCGAGTTGGAGACTCTGCTCAACAGCATGCAGGACGCCGTGATTGCAGTCGATGACGGCGGGCGCGTGCAGTGGGCCAATCGTGGCATGAATCGACTGCTGTTTCATGCTCCGCGGCTGAATGCGCCGTTGATCGACAGCGTTCGCGACCCGGACTTTCTGGCCGCGATACAAGAAGCGGCGCGCGATCAGGTGGTCACCTCCGCGCGCTCGAACACGATTGCGTCCGGCCGAACCTTCGATGTCACCGCGGCGCCCATGCCTGGAGGCGGCGCGGTTGCCGTGCTCCGCGATCTCACCGAGACCGAGCGCATGGAAAAGAGCCGCCGCGATTTCATCGCCAACGTTTCCCACGAACTGCGCACTCCGCTGACGTCGATCCAGGGATATACGGAGACGCTGCTCGACAGTCCTATCGCGGACAATCACGTGCGTGAGTTCCTGGAAATCATCCGCAAGAACGCGGCCCGCATGTCCCGGCTTACGGAAGACCTGCTCACGCTGGCTCGCGTCGAATCGGGCGAGCAGAGGTTCGGCATCCAGCGGGTCAGGCCCGAAGAGCTGTTGCAGGACGCGCTGGAAAGCTTTCGCGAAGTGGCGCGGTCGTATGAGGTTGAACTGGCGATTGAGAACTCGGTTGCCAGCGGCCAGGTGAATGCGGATCGCGAAGCTATCCACCAGATTTTTTCCAACCTGATCGAGAATGCGTTGAAGTACGCGGCGTCAGGGAAGAAGGTCATTCTTGGAGCCCGCGCGGCTGCGAACGGCGTCGAATTTTACGTCCGGGACTTCGGGCCGGGCATTTCTTCGGAACATCTGCCGCGTCTTTTCGAGCGCTTCTACCGGGTCGACAAAGCGCGCTCGCGGGAATCGGGAGGCACTGGACTGGGACTGGCCATCGCAAAGCATATCGTCCTGGCGCATGGGGGAACGATTCGCGCCGAGAGCGAACTTCACCACGGATCGACGTTCTTGTTTACTCTGCCCGGGTCGGAGCCGGATACGGCTTAGATTGGTGGAAGGCAAGGTCCGGTTTGCTCGTGATCCGACTGGAATCCAGAGTACGAGCCCGGGCGGGAGTGCTATGGCCTTGCTAACAACAATTAGTATTGAAGGAGGTCTGATGGCTTGATCGGGAGAATTGAGGAGGGACTGATGTGACTACCGGAATCGCGGCACGTCTGTTTGTACTTGGGTGGGCTCTTGCTTTCATTGCTCTGTCTGGTGATCAACTCTCATGTCAAGAACCGCCGACCTCCGGCACCATCGATGTCACGATCTACGATCTTGGCGCAAATCCCCAACAATTCGACGGGCATCACGTGCGTGACAGAGCCTTGCTCGCATACGGGTGGGAGGGCGATAACTTTCTCTCTGACCCTACTCCCCGGAATCTGCCCTCTGGCAGTCCGGCGTACTTATGGTTTTATTGTAGGCCTGAACGCGAGCAGCAGGTTTACGGACAACTCAACCCAAAGGGACGCAGCATTCAGGCATGGTTTACAGGCTACTTCCATTTCGTGTCTACGCCGCAAAAGAATGGCATGTTCGATCCCGGTCATTTGCAGTTCGAAGCGACCGAGATTTCCATGCCAGAACCCTCCCGATCCTTGGCCGATGCAATCGGGCAGGGAGACATAGAGAGCATTCGCAAGATTCTCCGGTCCGGGGCAGCGGTCAACATTTTGGATGAGAACAGAAGTCTTCCACTTTTCGAAGCCACCAGCTTTGCTCATGCGGACATTGTCGAGGAGCTTCTCGCGGCAGGTGCCGACCCTAACTTGACACTCTACGACGGAAGCACCGCCCTTATCGCAGCCGCCTTCAGCGGCAACGTGAAAAGCGCCAAACTCTTACTGAAACACGGAGCAACAGTAAATGCCGCGAATGCTGCCGGCGAGACGGCCTTGATAATGGCTCGGGACGGAACCATGGTCCAGTTGCTGCTTGATGCCGGGGCTGGGCCAAACTTAAGGACTAAGAAAGGGATGACTCCTCTCATAGGTGCGGCGATGCATCGGCGATGCGCTAGGCGCGGAAGAACTACTCAAGGCAGGAGCGGACCCGACCGTCAAGGACGATTATGGGAATACGGCGGAGAGTGAGTCATGCGACCGAGGCGAGAAGGGCCATTTCCGCGTGTGTGAGCTGGTCAGGGAAGCCCTGCACAAGAGGTAACCGTTGTTAAATCCCCGATAGCACTCAAGACCCCAGAATCGATCACTTATTTAGCGAGTCGTTCGCCACTGGGAACTGAGCCATGATCCGGCTTTTTCATGCGGCGCCAACCAGAAATTCACCGGGTTGTAACCTGCCTGGTTTCGCGGCCAATTATGCTTTATCTGGGATTGTGTGCCACACTCTGGGGTGATAGTGTTCGCGTATACCAGAGCGGATGCGGCATCCTATGAAGCAGGGCGGTCTTCTAATGAGTAGCAGCCTATGAGCACAGCCAGCGTGAAAACACCTTCGCCTGAGCCACACTCGGGCTTAATGCAGCGAACCGTGGAAGCGTGCGAACTTGCCCGCGAGGCCGCGGCCATTGCGGCCGAGGGGATTGCTACCGGATCCATGTCCCGCCTGAACGCCATACGGCAGTGCGAAAAAGAACTGGATGCTATTGACCTGGAAGTAGACTCCGGCGTGACCGCGACTATCACGCGCGTTCCGGAGGCAGAAACCGGGCAACTGCTGGCGTGCATGAAAGTGATGATCGGACTGGAGCGCATCGGGGATCTGCTCTTGAGCTTTGCCACCAGCGCGCAAGCCGCAGCGGGCCGCATCGATGCGCAGGATGCTCGGGACCTGACCCAGATGGCGACGGTTCTGGAAAAAATGCTGTCGGACGTGGGCGTTTCCTTTTCGCAGCGCGACGTCAAGAAAGCCATCGACGTGTTGCGCGCCGATGCCGAGATGGACCGCCTGCGCAATATCATCTTCCTGCGGCACATCGAGAATCCGGAAAATGTGGCGCACCACTCCAGCTTGCAGATTATCTTCATGACGCAATCTCTGGAACGCGCCGGCGATCACGCCAAGAACCTGGCGGAGGAAGTTTGCCACTTTGTCAGCGGGCGCAGCATCCGCCACCTGCTCATGGCCTACGACAAACCAAAAGAACAGATGTTTATCGAATGGCTGCGGCACAAAGACGAAAAAGGGCAGTAACTACGGCAGTATTTTCTGCTCTTCTTGAAAATCCCTCCAATCGGGCTCCAGCAAATATCCGTTTAATCGGTTTACCTTAGCAGTCCTGAATCCTTTTCCCAAGAATGCCGCTCTTCCCTTATGTAGGGGGAAGATGAGCTCCATCGTAACTGTCTCTCAACTGCGAAGTCAGACATCCACGGCGGCCCTGCTGGTGGACGTGCGTTCAGGTACCGAATTTGCTTCTGGGCACATCCCCGGTGCGGTCAACATCCCGATGGACCAGATCGAAGCCCGGCTCGAGGATCTCGGTTCTAATCTCGATCTTCCCCTCGTCCTCATCTGCCAGTCCGGCAAGCGCGCACGCATGACCGCCGATCTAATCGAGCCCTGCCAGCGTCAGATCGGGGTTCTCGAGGGCGGAACGAAAGCATGGATCCAAGCCGGATTACCGGTCGTGGCAAGCGTGAAGACGCGCTGGTCGCTGGAGCGTCAAGTCCGTCTGGGCGCGGGACTGCTGGTGCTGGCGGGCGCCCTCCTCGCACTGACTGTGAATCCGCTCTGGATTTTTCTCTGCGGATTCATCGGTTTGGGCCTAACCTTCGCTGGACTCACTGACCTCTGCGCGATGGGGATCATCCTGGAAAAAATGCCCTGGAACAGGCAGAGTCGTTGCCCGACTGATAGCGCTCACGCAGAACGATCGGAGATGCGTGCGTGACGGTATGTTGTGCGTTGGAGTCTCAGCAATGCCACAATGGGTCCGTGGACTTCGAAGCATTGGCCAAGCAGCACAAGGATGCGGTCTATCGGCAGATGATCCGTGTGTGCGGCAATCGCGAAGATGCCGAGGACGTATTGATCGAAGCCCTGCTCAAGGCGTACCACCATGTCGATCAATTGCGCGAATCGGCAGCCTTTCGGGCCTGGCTGGCGCAGATCGCGAAACGCGTCTGTTGGCAATTGAAAGAGCGAGAATCGTTGCTCCCGCTTTTGCAGCTTTCCATGTTAGAGGACGAAGGCCGCGAGGTGCCCGGGGCGGAACCTCTTCCGGACGTGCAACTGGCCCGGCAACAGATGAAGGGATTGCTGAACGAAGCCGTCGACGCGTTGCCCGTGCTGTACCGCCCGGTTTACGAGTTGTGCGATGTCGAAGATCTGCGGGGTGACGAGGTTGCGCAGAGACTGGGAATCTCGCGAGCCGCCATGAAATCGCGGCTGCACCGGGCGCGCGATCTGGTGCGGACTCACCTCGACGCGGCGCTCGCTCGCCAAGCTTTGAAGTAGGTGTTCGTCGCATGGTCTCAAAGGACCTGTCAATAGGTCTGGAGGCTCTTCATGGAAGTCACCGTGGAACATCTCGGAGCGTTACAGTTTGAAATCAAGGCGCGCCAGCACGCCATCGTGAGCGACCAGCCGCCCGAAAATGGAGGCCACGACGAAGGCATGACGCCCCCGGAACTCCTGCTTGCTTCGTTGGGTTCCTGTGCAGGCTTCTACGCGGCGCAATACCTGCGCAAGTTCAAGCTGGCATCCGAAGGCACCCGCGTGCGGATCACCGCCGAGAAACTGAAGGATCCCGCGCGCGTTGATAACTTTCGCATTGAAATCGAGGTGCCCGTGGCGCTTAGCGAGAAGCATCGAGCTGGAGTCGAGAACTCGGTACATCATTGCCTGATTCACAACACACTCCTAAAGGCGCCGAGCATTGTGGTCGAAGTAGCGCATTCCATGCCTGTAGTGGATGCTGCCGAGGTTTCTCCGATCCCCCGCCCTTGACGGGGTAGTACACTTCGGGAAAAATTGTCGACCCCCCTCCATGCTGGTTTGGGACTCCGGGGGCCGGGGGCGCGCGAGCGGGGCGGGGCGAGAGAGGTCAATGAGTTCTATAAAAAGGGAAGTCAAGAAAAAACCTCTGCCTCGACCGGAGGCCGAGAAGATTTGTGTCTCGAGATCCAGCCCACTGTCTGTAAGCGTACCCCTCGATTGGCTCGAGA
>Ga0182027_10000195_pt1 | contig 100467 bp, 90 predicted proteins | sample 712E1DmetaG_FD_121300 | JGI IMG/M metagenome (GOLD analysis project Ga0182027, IMG submission 121300) | Permafrost microbial communities from Stordalen Mire, Sweden - 712E1D metaG (Illumina Assembly) | ecosystem: Environmental > Terrestrial > Soil > Wetlands > Permafrost | place: Sweden...
GATACTGAAGGCGGCGCGCCGGTCGTCGTCATTGAAGCGCAGGCTGCGGGCATACCGGTCGTGGGGAGCACTCATTGCGATATTCCCAATATAGTCGTGCATAACAAAACGGGTTTGCTCTGCGCTGAAAAGGACGTCGATATGCTGACGGAAAACCTTGGCCGGCTCATTTCCAATCGCGACTTATTAAATAAATTCGGGTCAGCCGCCAGGTCGCACGCGGAAATTAATTTTAGCATACAGCGCCAAGTGAGAGACCTTAATCAAATTTACCGATCATTAATTGAATAACCGGAAGTTACAATTTTGTCATGACCATAAAAAATTTCGCGTGGATAGCAACCTGGAAAATCACTCGACGCTGCAATCTGTATTGCGCATATTGCAATCATGCAAGCATGCGAAAAGCGACGGACGTTGAAAATGTCGATTATAAAAAGATCATCAACACGCTCCACGGATACGCCCCAAAAATAGTGAACATTTCCGGCGGTGAACCGTCTCTTGTCGAGGGATTGCCCGGAATATTATCGGAAATCAAGTCGCGCTGGGGACCCTTTATTCGGTTGGTGCACAACGGAACCGGCCCCGAAAACCTTATGGCGAGCTTCCCCTTTATCGATCGTTTTGTCATCAGCATGGATGGACCTGACCCGATCAATAAAAATAGCAGGGGTATAAGCGGTGAATCGGTATTAAAGAAATTAAAATCCGTTCTTCCGGAACTTGCGGCGAACAAGGTTGAAATAGCGGTCAACTGCGTGGTAACTACGGCAAATCTGAAGAGCATGAGCGAATTGGCCGAAAGCGTTCATGCCGTGTCAGATTCGATACTCATATCGTTTACGCCGGTAATGCCGCCCGACGGGCCATTATCAATCTTGCAAAGCAATTTACAGACGCGTGAATTTTTCGAAACATTCGAACGCTTGAAAAATAAAGGGTATTTCGTCATGCACGCATTTGACGGGATTACCAGATTCAATGATTTTAACGCCGTCCAATGCTTTAACCAATACTTTGTTATTCGGCTGTCTCCGGAAGGAAATGTGCTTACCTGCTCCTTGAATGCGAACCAGGGACTCAAGAACTATTGGTACTATTCGAAAAAAATATTTTCAAAAAATGGTTTGGGCAAGGCGTTTACTAAAATTAAAATGAAGACTAAAAACACCTTTTGCGATTCTATAGATTTTTCCTGCACGAACATTTGTACGTGTGAAAATTGGCTGGACTTGCTGTTTTTAGGCATACCAAGCGAAAGCATTTCAAGATACGCGCGCGGCCTTCGGAATCGGATGACTGAAAAGGATTATCAAAACGCAGAGGACTTTGTGAAACGATATATTAATCCCGAATTCGATATTAATCAATTAAAACGGCTTGTCGGCGATCAATAATCTTTAAAAAAATGGCTATAATCAAAATTATCAATGAGTGCCGCGCTTCGGAAAAAGAATGGCAGGAAACGTGTAATAAGTGCCCTTATGCAACGTATTTTCATACCCCCGAATGGGCCCGCATTTTTTCGGTATATTTGCATGGGCGGATGCGTCCCTGGCCGATAAAAGTTACTTTTAATGATGGCATAACTGCCATAATTCCGTTCAGTCGTATTGTTTATCTTCAAGGCCTATTTAAGCAATATATTTCTTCTCCGGCGGGGACCTTTGGCGGATGGTTATCTCTTCAAGAGCTTTCCGAACAGCATGTTAAAGCGCTTATTTCATATATGCAAAAATATAAAAACCTTACATGGCGCGAAAATCCCTATGGACCTTATCTTCGCGAAATCGAAATAAAGGGGGCTTCCGCCGATTTTACTCAAACCATTGATTTGCGTAGAAGCTATGATGAGATTCTGCTCGGCGCGTCAAAGATCCACAGAAATTCTTTCAGAAGGGCGCTTCGAAGCGGAGTGACCATTCGAATTGCCGACTCCAAAGAACAGTGGCAAAGTCATTTCGAGGGGTATTTGGCCTCGCGAGGCAGATGGAAAAAAGCGGGTTCGCAAAAACCTGCGGCCGGTTATTCCTGGGAATTATTTGAAACACTTTTTAACGCGCGGTCGCCTAATTGCAAGCTATGGCTTGCATTGTATAAGAACAAAGTCGCTTCAAGCGTCATAAATTTTTATTGGAACCGCCATGCAGTGGCATGGCATGCGGGAGCGTTCGAGGAGTATTTCGACGTATACCCGAACCATCTTTTATTTAAAGAAATGGTGCGGGACGCGCATGAAAAAGGTTTTCATTGGTTTGATTTCAATCCCACGGGAGATCTTGGCGGTGTTGAATCGTTCAAGGAGAGGCTCGGTACGCAAAGGCTTTCCAGCAGGGTCCTGGACAGGGCCTCTTTTTCAAAAAGAATTGTTCGCATAGCAAGAAATTTGTTCCCGCTATATCCGCCCTTAGGCGGGTAGTCCCCACTATTAATCTTTTTTGCGGGCAATGCAAAAAAGATACCCGACATACTTAAAGGCTTCCAGCCTATAAAAAACATCTATTTCTTTATGGAATGAAAGTTTGATTCGTTTGTCGGAAAAAAAACCGCTCTCGTCTTCCAATCTTCTTGCCATATGCGCATAATAATTGTCCCATCCGCTTTGTGGAACAAGGCCCATTAATTGAATATCAAAACCGGCGCTATGCATAAGCGCTCGATACGTGGCCTCCGACTCATAGTGATAGCGCGCGTCGTCAAAAATAACGCGGATTTCATCGGGGACCTTGTCCGATAAAGCGATGAGGTCGGAGAAGGCGAACCATCCGCGGGGAAGCAGCCACGAGGATGCCTTTGCAAGGCCTGATGCGCGCGAAATAAACGACAAAACGCCGCCTTCGGCCAAAACAAGATCAAATGGCCTCTCTGCAAAATCGGCGGTCATGAGGTCGCGCGTTTCGAATGAAATGAGATGGCTGACGTTTTTGTCGACGGAAAGTTGCCGGGCAAAAGTTATGTTTTCATCGCTTATGTCAATGGCCGTGACCGAGCACCTGAATTGGCGGGCCAACGTGGTCGCGGCCTCGCCATAGCCGCAGCCCATGTCAAGAACACGGCTTGCGGGGTTGACGCCGGCAAAATATCCGGCGGCGAGCGTAATTTCCTTTCCGGCCGGCGACGAATAATTCGACTGCGCTTCGGTGACCATAGAATATCAATTACCTCATCCCCTTCTCCTTGACAATGAGAAGGGGGCCTGAAAGGCGGGTTGAGGTGTTACCTGACTTTAAAAAACATGATGAGCCCCACTACGAGCAAGATGGCGGAAACGATATGAAATCTCCATGCTATTTTCGAACGGATCAAGAATTCATTGGAGTAAAAAGGGTTTTTTCGCATTAAAAATTGAAAGTGATGATGGATGGGCGCCCGCAAAAAAATCCGTTTTCGCGTTGCCTTGAACCACCCTATTTGCAGTACGACCGAAACGAATTCCATGCAAAAAATAAAACCGACAATGGGAAGGTAAAATCCCGCCTTGACAAAAATAAACAGTATTCCGATGATTCCCCCAAGCCCCACGGCGCCTGAATCGCCCATGATAATGGAAGACGGGGGCGAATTAAACCACAAGAAAGAAAGCAAGGCGCCGACAATGGCGCCGACAACGGGGAGTATTTCGTCGACCTTCGGAATATAGGGAATCAATAAATACGTGCTCCACAGGGAATGGCTCGATACATACGCAATGACGCCCACAAAAAGCGAGCAGGTAATCAACGGAACTACCGCAAGCGTATCGAAGCCATCGGTAAAGTTTACGCCGTTTGCCATGATGGCGATCGCGAGCGCCATAAAGGGAATGAAGATCCAGAAGGGAAAGTAGGGGAAATCTTTAAGGACGCTTAAAAAGGGGACGCTGATGAATCCATTGATATCGGGAATATATTTATAAGCGGCCAATGCAACGCCGAATGAGATAAGCAAGTATAACGTGAGCCGCAGCGTTGCCGATATACCGTCGGCTTTATATTGATAATCCTGTTTTGTTTTGACTCCTTTAAGGACGCGCGTTTTATTGACGACTTTCGCAATGTCGTCGAAAGCGCCGATGAGGGAGAAAAACACATAGACAATAAGCGCCGAAATCACATAAGAATTAAACCGCGCCGTTATGAGGCAGGTAAGGCAGATAATAAACAATAATAAAATTCCCGCCGGCATGACCGGCTCCGTTTTCCCGGCCTGGGGTTCCAATTCCGCGTTGACGTTAAGTCGGCGAAGGAGCTTAATATACGGAGGAAAAAGAAACGTTGCGCTCAGAAACGCGAACACCGTGGCAACGGACGTGCTGAAAAGCCTGCTGTTAAGAAGGTATACGTGTGTTTTCTGATAAAGAAATTCAATGAGCATGAAAAAGCGCCCCGTCTCCTTTTATCAAAAGTGTTTCTCCCGGCCAAAATACAAATATAAATAGGCTCGTCAATACCCAAGCAAAAAATAATTAATTCCACCCCCGAAATAAATCTTGACCTGTATTTGCGGATCAAGTATAATATTTGTTCAATCGTTGAACAAATATCGGCCCTTTATGAATGAATATAAACTGATCCACGAACTCGAAAAGAACCCTTTTCACACGCAAAGGACGCTTGCGGACAAATTAAACATTAGTCTCGGCAAGGCGAATTATTTGCTTGCCGGCCTTATTGAAAAGGGGATCGTTAAAACCAACAAACTTAAAAATGGTCCGGAAAAAATCCGTTGGAAATATATCCTGACCCCAAAAGGGATCAAAGAAAAAATCCGCATCACCCAGAGCTATTTACATGTGCGACTTGAGGAATTCGAAACGATCCAACGGGAAATTGAAGAGCTTAAAAGCGAAGTCGGCAGGATGAGCCCGGATTCCGGGGCCCAATAAAGCGACCTCGCCGGTTTTATTAAGATATCGCCTGCCTAGTGGCAGATACGTTACTGATAGTCAGGAATTATCTACACGTTTCGCCAAGATAATTCAGACACGGTAACTAATTAGTAGGCGGAAAAATCAAAAGTACCGCCGACGGGGGAAAGGTGTATTCGGATTGAGCAAAAAGCGAGTGGTGAGCGAGGGAAAATGCAATTCATTGATCTAAAACAACAATATAAAAAAATTGAAGCATCCGTTCAAAAGCGGATAAATGCCGTACTTAGTCACGGCAACTATATTTTAGGCCCCGAAATTAATGAGCTTGAAGAAAAACTGGCCCATTTCGTCGGGGCAAAATATTGCTTGACCTGCGCGAGTGGAACCGATGCGCTTTTGCTCGCGCTTATGGCAAAAAATATCGGGCCGGGCGACGCGGTCCTAACAACGCCTTTTACGTTTGTTGCTACCGCCGAAGCCATTGCGTTAGTCGGCGCGGCCCCTCTTTTTGTCGATATCGATCCGGTGACTTATAATATCGACCCTAAAAACCTTCGGCAAGTAATTGCCGCCTATAAAGCGGAAAAGGCAATTGGCAATCTACCCAAGGGCCTGAAACTAAGGGGAATAATTCCCGTTGATATTTTCGGCCTTCCCGCGGATTATGATGCGATCAATGAAATTGCAATGGATAATGGCCTCTTTGTTTTGGAAGACGCCGCCCAAAGTTTCGGCGGTATGTATAAAGGTAAAAAAGCCGGTTCCTTGGCTAGCATTGCCGCGACAAGTTTTTTTCCCGCCAAGCCTTTAGGGTGCTATGGCGACGGCGGGGCATTGTTTACCAACGATGAAGAACTGCTGAATATTTTTAAATCCCTTAGGGTTCATGGTCAAGGAACCGATAAATACGAAAATGTCAGAATTGGTATTAATGGCCGAATGGACACGGTCCAGGCCGCTATTCTTCTGGCTAAACTGGAAGTATTCGACGGCGAACTTGACCTAAGGCAATCGGTCTCGCAAAGATATTCGAGGCTGCTGGGAGGCGGCATAGCTGCGCCAGAGATACCGGAAGGATATTTGTCGTCCTGGGCGCAATATTCCATACAATCCGATAATCGTCAATATGTAATGAACCGGCTCAAAGATAAGGGAATACCAACGGCAATTTATTATCCAAAACCGTTGCATCTTCAAACGGCTTTTTCGTATCTTGGCTATGCAAAGGGTGATTTTCCAATAGCTGAAAAGGTTTCGGAGCGCATTTTCAGCGTGCCTATGCATCCGTATTTGATGGAAGAAGAGCAAGCGCGAATCGCGGAATGCATCACTGCCTGAGCTAATCAAAATGAACGATCCGTCAAATAATCATTTATTACACATACTTTCCGAACTCTCTGCCGCTAAAGTAAAATTTATAGTTTGCGGGGGTGTTGCGGTTGTTCTTCATGGTGTTGAACGGATGACCATTGATCTTGACCTAGCGCTGGATTTTGGTCCTCAAAACGTAAAAAATTTTCTTACTATCATAAAAAAACTGAAATTACTCCCACGCGTGCCGATTTCACCAGAATTTTTATCGGATAAAACCAAGCGGGAACTGCTCATTAAAGAAAAAGGCGCTGTCGTTTTTACGTTTCTTGATCCAAATAACCCTTTTCGTATGATAGATGTATTGCTTTCAGAAGACAAATCATATAAAGCATTGTATTCGGGATCAACAAGCAAGCGAATTGGAAAACATAGTGTTCGATTGGTCTCCAAACAACAGATAATTGCCATGAAAAAACAAATTAAACCGATGAGAGATAAAGACCGTTTTGATATAAAAGCTTTGGAGCGGTTGTGATGGGCAATAAAAAAACGGTAGCTATCAATGTCGATAAAAAGTTGCGGAATTTAAAAAGTACGGATTTCGATGGGCACACGGATTTTATTAAGTTTTCGGCCGAACAAAAATTGCTTTGGCTTTCAAATGCCGCGCAATTTTGGTTTTTAACGAACAAAAAGTGTTTAGTCCCGAAAAGAACGCGGGTGGGAAAAGGGACAAATCATGCCTGAATTGAACGACACGAGTTCCGCGGTAGAAGAGATGCAGATTCAGATGCTTCGTAAAGCGACAATAGCCCAAAGGTTTTCAAGGGAAAGTTCTTTAAGCCGTACGGTTATTCATCTTTCCAGACGAGCGATAGGTCGCAACCACCCATCGTATTCCGATAGAGAAATAAAATTGGAATTCATAGCGCTTCATTATGGAAAAGACCTTTCCGATAAAGTAAAGGCGTTTTTAACGGAAAAGAATTTGACGTGAGCGATTCGGATATTGTCGTTTCAATAAAACCTTTGATAACGATTTTCGAGAATCTTGGAATCCCTTATTATATCGGTGGTTCCGTAGCAAGCTCGGCTTTCGGAAAGGCCCGGTCGACATTAGACGTCGACATTGTCGCCCCAATTAAAATGGCGGATGTTAAAAAACTTTCCGAAGCACTTAAGAACACGTATTACGTTTCCGAAAATGATATTTGGGCGGCTGTGAACGGCAGAACTTCATTTAATATTATTCACCTGGAAACGATGCTTAAAGTCGATGTTTTCGTTCTTAAATTTCGAGAATATGACCGGCAAGCGTTTGAAAGAAAAATAGAAGATGTTCTTGACGCGGAAAATCCGGATAAAACCTTTTTTCTTGCGGCCCCGGAAGATATTATCCTTAACAAATTAGAATGGTATCTGGCCGGCGGGGAAGTTTCCCAACGACAATGGGGAGATATACTAGGCGTAATGAAGGTCCAAGCCCTTAAATTAAATCTACCCTATTTATCTATTTGGGCAACAAAAATAGGCGTCAACGAACTTTTGGAAAAAGCGTTAAAAGAAGCGCAAATTATTTGGACCGACAAAACTACTTGAAATGTACTACTAATGGTTGATCAGACAACGGCGCGGAAGAATATCAATAGAAGATACGTGTAGAAGCAGGATCGGCCTTTAAGACCATTGCACAAAAAGGTATTATACTCAATGCCGCATGATCTCATGCACCAATATGGTATGTTTTATACCAAGGCAATAGCAGATACCCATCTCGCCAAATTGGCAATTTCCTCTGGATACAAGGACATTGATGATGCGACAATATCGAAAGCTTTCAAGCGTTTGTTGGAAAAACTGTGGGTTTTTCGGGAATTTGGCGTCTTTTCCTTTGAACCTTTAACCTTGAAAATTGTATATTGAACATTATGGATTTTAATCAAAACCCATCAACCAATCTTCCCCCCCGCGATCCCGACGAAATCAACCTGCTTGAATATATTTACGTTCTTGTCAAGAACAAGTGGTGGATCATAGGGTTTACGGTTCTGGGACTTGCGCTGGGGTATGTGGCGGCGATTGTTAAGGGGCCGACCTTTGTTGCGGAGACCATAATTGGGCCTAAGGAAAGTGAAACTCAAAAAGCTCCTACTTTCGCAGGGTTAGGTGCCCTTGGGGGGTTGGTGGCATCGCAATTGAACATGACAGGAAATGCAAGTCTGGAGAAAATCGAACTCATTTTAGGTACTAAAGAATTTAATGCCGAATTAATCGATAAATACCAGCTCCTCCCGACAATTTACAAACATCAATGGCCCAAAGAATATAAAATGTTTTGGGATTCCACTCAAAAATGTTGGAAACCAACTTTTCCCGCCCCTGAACGTCTTGGAATGGGCCACTATTTAATAGAGAATTTTTTAAAAATTAAAATTTTAGATAATAAAACAATGGTTTTTACGGTTAAATCCAAAGATTCAACAGTTTCCGTTACCTTAGCAAAAGAATACATGGAATTTCTTGACGAATATATAAAAACAAATGTACAAAATGATGCAAAGGAAAACGTCGACTATCTAGAAAAGCAACTTGTTTCGATATCCGATCCTCTGCTACGTGAAAAAATTCAAGCGTTAATCGCAAATGAAATAGAGAATAAAATGATGGTGAGCAAGGAGGCCTTTAAAATCATAGATCCTCTTTATTTTTATAAAGCTAATAAACAGAAACGCATGTACCCGATACTGTTGGGGTTTGCGCTTTTTTTTGCCAGTTGTTTCTTTTGCGTCATTCAACACGCATTTTCATCGCAATTGATATCGGACTCCAATAAACAGTTGATTAGCAACATTAAAAAAGAGTTATTTTTCATCCGTCGGAATAAATAGATTTCTAAAAAGGTACTTTTCTCGTTTAACAAAAGCATTTGTTTCACAAAAAGAGAAACGGATTCCTACTGAATATTATTATCTCCACCGCTCTAAACAGAATTAAAACTATTTCAAAAAATTCATTACAAAAAAATGTAATAAATTATTTGCAGGGGAATTTATTAAGTAAATTTATTTCTTTTATAACGATAATTTTAATTGGGAAATATTTTTCCGAGAGTGATGTCGGTATTTCCTCTCTTATGTTTTTTGTTGCAGAAACATGCGGAGTTTTAGTTTGTTTTGGGATGGATTCGACAATTTTAAGATTTTATCAGATAGATGACCGAAAAATCGTTTTAAGCAATGTCAGTGTAATTATTTTTTTTAATATAGCAGCCATCTGCTGCGGCCTTTATATACTTGGTTTTTTTATTCACCAGGGTTCATATTGTTTTATTAAAAAAAGCTATATATTACTAGTTACCCTTGCTGTTTTTTTTGCCTTAAACAATCTAACCATAAACCATTTTGTTGGAATTGGACATTCAAAAAATGTTAAAATTTTATCTATTTTAACCACATCAGGATATTTCATAGGAATTTTGGTTTTTTCGTTTTTTATTAAGGTAAAAAAACCCGAATTAATAGTTATTGCACGAGCCTTGGGCGTGCTACTGCCGACTCTGATTGCAATAAACATTTTAAAACGGCAAATTGATTTTAAAAGTATTGATCGATCAATTTTAAAAAATATCCTTCTTTATAGTCTACCAATCGTCGGCGCAAACATCATTGGAGTAACTAATTTATATTTGTCGCGAATTATTTTGGAGCGAGATGTTACTGCCAAACAATTAGGAGTTTTTGCCTATTTTATCACGATTGTTTTCAGCTTTCAAATGGTACTTCATTCTTTCAACCAAGCATGGTCACCGTATTTGTTTAAATTGGAAAAAGAAAAAATGATGTTAGTCGTTGCCCAGGCTTTTAAAAAAGGCCTTTTTGCCTCCTGGTTCGTAATGGTATTTACTATTATCATTATGGTAATTTTCTTAAATGTTAATATTGACATAAAGTATTATTCGCAACGACATTTCTTTTTTGTTTTAGTAGATGTACTTGTTTTTGGCATACTTTATATAATAATTCAACCGGTCATTTTTTATTCTAAAAAAACCAAATACATTTCGATAATAAGCGCCATTATTTTAACAATTAATTTGCTCGCATCATTTCTTGGAGCAAAATATTTCGGTGTTTTTGGAGTTTCCGTTGCATCGGTTTTTGTATCCATTGTCACTTTCTTGATTTACCTGATTTATTCAAATAAGGCAATAGGGAAGGTGCTAATAAGCCGGTCCGGCTTTTTATCAGTTTGTGGATTGATTGCCATAGTTTCCTGTAAATATTTTGTGATGTATAAAGTTGGGCTTAAATAATTGTTACGTTACCGAATTGTTTTTGCACTGGTAGATATTTTCAAACAATAAACCTTTAAACAATAAACCTTTAAAGAAATGAGCGTTGTACATGAGTGAAGCTTCCTACAAAAAAACTCCTTATATCATTGCTGAAGCCGGAATCAACCATAATGGCTCCATGGATTTAGCCAAGCAACTGATTGACGGTGCAAAGGTTGCCGGATGCGATGCGGTGAAATTCCAAAAACGGACCATCGACCTCGTTTATTCAAAAGAGGAACTTGACAAATATAGGGAATCGCCATGGGGAACGACAAATAGGGCCCAAAAAGAGGGTTTGGAATTTTCAATAGTCCAGTATAAAGAACTTGACGCTTATTGTAAATCAAAACAAATTGACTGGTTCTTTTCCGCTTGGGACATCCAAAGCCAGAAAATCATGCGGCAATTCAATTGCAAGTATAATAAAGTTGCTTCCGCCATGTTGGGGAATCACGAGTTTCTTAATGAAGTAATTTCAGAAAAGAAATATACTTTTATATCCACCGGAATGTCCGTAATGGAGGAGATCGACAAAGTCGTTGACCTTTTTAAAAAGAACAATTGCCCATTTGAATTAATGCACTGCAATAGTACTTATCCGATGAAAAATGAAGATGCGTGCTTAAGCATGATGAAAGTTCTTAGCGATCGATATAGCTGCGGTGTTGGGTATAGCGGTCATGAGCCGGGGAGGGTTGTTTCTTTTGCTGCATGCGTTATGGGAGCAACATCGCTGGAGCGGCATATAACTCTTGATCGCACAATGTATGGTTCGGATCAGGCCGCCTCCTTGGAAGTTGAAGATTTGATGCGTTTGGTGAAAGATATTAGAGGGATTCATAAATTTGTTGGTGACGGAAAAAAGGTTATTACAGAAAAAGAAAAAGAAATCAGAAAAAAACTCAGGTATTATGAAAATTACTAATCGTATAAAAATTATTTTATTCGATATTGATGGTGTTTTTACTGACGGAACTATTTTAATTTCGGAAGATGGCAAGGAGTCGAAGCGTCTAAGTTTTAAGGATATTGACGCTTTTTTCGCCCTAAAAAAAGCGGGATATAAAACCGGTTTTGTTACAGGAGAAGCGACTCCTTTGGCTCAATGGTTTAATAATCGATTTGCCCCGGATTATTTTGTTTTTGGATGCAAAGATAAAGGAATAGCAATTCAGGAAATTTTGGCCAAAGAAAATTTCTCAGGTCAAGAAGCTTGCTATATAGGCGACTCAAAGCACGATATTCCGGCCTTTAATGTAGTTGGCTTGAAGGTATGTCCGAATAATGCGGTTAAAGAAGTCCAAAAAATATGTGATATTGTATTACAGGATTCGGGAGGCGATGGTGCTATTGCGGAATTATCTAAAATTTTAATTGAGTCTTTAAATTAAATCTTAATAAGATAAAAGATGCCTGAAATAGTTGCAATTATTCCAGCAAGAGGCGGATCAAAAGGCCTTCCAGGAAAAAATATTATCGATTTTTGTGGAAAACCTCTGCTTGCTTGGTCCATTGAGGATGCAGAAAAGTCAAAATACGTCAATAAAGTTTATGTTTCTACTGATGACGGCAAAATTGCAGATATTGCTCTTAGCTTCGGGGCTGATGTCATTAATCGTCCTGCCGAAATCTCTAACGATACAGCTACTTCCGAAAGCGCTCTCATGCATGCTATTATATCGAAAAAATTAACCGAATGTGAGTATATTGTTTTTCTTCAGGCAACTTCTCCTTTACGAGAAACTACTGGGATAAATCAGGCAATTGAACTAATTAAAAGCGAAAATGCCGATTCTTTATTTTCTTCGTGCTATGTTGGAGAAATGAACCTTTGGCGGGAAATAAATGGAAAATTTTCTTCAGTTAACTATGATTATAAGAACCGACTTCGCAGGCAAGACGCCGAAAAAGTTTATGGAAAACAATACCATGAAAACGGAAGTTTTTATATTTTCAAACCCAAAGGTTTTATTGAAAACAATAATAGGCTTTTTGGAAAAATAATTACTTATGTTCAGGAGAATTGGAAATGGCCACAAATCGATTCGATGAATGATTTGGTTATATGCGAGAATGTATTTAAAGAACATCTTTCATACAAAATGGAATTATAGGAAATAAGATATTTTAGAGCGGCCTGGTTGAAATAGTTCAATTTATAATTCACAGAATTGAAAATTATCTTTATAATCAATTCATCTTGGGAATAAAAGGAAGTTTAATGAATAGCGACATTGTTGCAATAATTCCTGCTCGGGGAGGATCAAAAGGCGTTCCTGGAAAAAATATAAAAAAACTAAACGGGTTTCCGCTGATCGCGTATTCAATTGCCGCAGCGAAGCTATCCAAAAAAATTCAACGTATTATTATTTCAACCGATTCCGAAGAAATTGCAAGCATTTGTAGAATCTTTGGAGCGGATGTGCCATTCTTACGGCCAGCTTTATTAGCACAAGATAAGTCTACAGATCTTGAGTTTATGCTTCATGCTATTAATTGGTTTGAGAAAACCGAAAATCATATTCCCGAATACTGGGTACATTTACGTCCGACAACTCCATTAAGGGATCCAAAAATTATAGACAATGCAGTCGATATTTTAATTGAAAAAAACGAAGCAACTTCTTTGCGTTCTGGTCATATTGCTCCGGAGTCCCCCTTTAAGTGGTTTAAAAAGGATTCGCAAGGATATTTTCAGGGTATTATTGAAATATCAAATGATGCTGCTAATAACGCTCGGCAACAATTTCCTGAAGTTTATATTCCCGATGGATATGTTGATGTCCTTAAAGCGTCATTTATTAAAAATACCAATTTAATGCATGGAGATAAGATGATCGGCTTTGCTTCACCGTTTTGTACCGAGGTTGATACGATTGATGATTTTGAATATCTTGAACATGAAATCGATAAAAAAGAAAGCGTTCTCCTCGACTATTTAAGAAGCAATTTTAGATAGAAAAAACGTCAGGCTTTTAGCAAAAATAAATTACAGCAAGGAGTAACTATGTCTGGTTTTAAATTCGATATTATACCGAATAAAGTTCCTACAGTAAATACAAAATTTCGAACAATAAAAACAATGCTTCCAGTTCCCGAAAGCCTTCCGATTCTTGCTGATCTCGACAAATATGAATCCGTCTCAATGCATGGACAATTGCCTGTTGTATGGGACAGGGCTGAGGATTTTCAAGTTTATGATGCCTGGGGCAATAAATGGATCGATTTTACCAGTACGATTTTTGTAACAAATGCAGGCCATGGAAACAAAAGAATAATTAAGGCGATCCGAGATTTGATTAATAAGCCGCTTCTCCACACTTATACTTACGCAAGCCAAGAAAGAGCGGATTATCTTAAATATCTCATTGAAAATACTCCGGCTCAATTTGAGAAAGCCTTTCTCTTATCATCAGGTTCTGAAGCAACCGAGGCATGCTTGAAATTAATGCGAATGAAGGGATGGGAAAAAGGGAAAAAAAAGCCAATAATAATTGCGTTTGAAGGAAATTGGCATGGGAGGACTCTTGGTGCGCAAATGATGGGATATAATCCTGCCCAAAAGGAATGGATCGGTTATCTCGATCCGAATATTTACCATTTGCCTTTTCCCTTCCCATGGCGAAAAGAAGCTATGGAAAATCCGGCCAAATACTTCCGAACCTCCGTTGAGACATTTCTTAAAGAAATGAAATTAAATCCTGAAACGGATATTGCGGGAATCATGATGGAAACTTTTCAAGGCTGGGGTGCTGTTTGCTATCCTGCTGAGTTTGTCAAAGAAGTTGAAACTTTTGCACGAAAAAATTCAATTGTGTTCGCCTTTGACGAAATGCAAGCTGGATTCGGCAGAACGGGAAAGTTGTTCGGTTACATGCATTACGGAGTTGAGCCGGATCTTCTTGCTTGCGGAAAAGGCGCCTCTTCGGGGGTACCGCTTTCTATAGTTCTAGGTAGCAAAGAAATTATGGATCTGCCCGAAATCGGATCGATGAGTTCTACACATTCAGCAAATCCATTGGTTTGCGTTGTAGGAAAAGCAAACTTGCAAGCTCTTATTGAGGACGGCCTTATTGAAAAGGCAAAAGAACAAGGAAAACTGTTCCATAAAAAACTAAACGAATTGAAAATCAAATTTCCCAAACATTTGAAATATGTTCTTGGAATGGGTATGGTTGCCGGCCTTGTATTCCAGGAAGACAATGGCAAGCCCTTAGTAGACTTATGCAATCGAGTAAGCGAACTTGCTATGCGAAAAGGGTTACTCGTTGTTCATACGGGAAGAGAATCGATTAAGCTTGCTCCGCCTTTGACCATTCCAGACGACGCTTTGATGGAAGGAATAGCAGTTTTTGAAGAATGCTTAAAGGAATGCATATAAATGGCAACAGAAATTCGACATGCCGGGCTTGTTGTTCGTGATATTGAATCCTCTTTGAAGTTTTACTCCGGTCTTCTGGGGATACCCATCATTTCAAGACGTATTGAAGAAGGAGAATTCATCGAAAGGCTTGTAGGGATCCCAAATGTTAAGCTTGAATGGGCAAAACTTCAGGATGAAAAAGGAATAATCGTTGAATTGCTTTATTATCATTCACCAACGAGCGATGCTTCCGAAGGTAATTATCCGTCCAACCGTCACGGGGCATCGCATATTGCATTTACAATAAAAGGAATTGACAAGCTTTACGCGCTCCTTTGTGAGAGCAAAATCCATTGCAATTCGGTTCCACTGATTTCTCCGGATGGAAAAGTGAAAGTACTCTATTGTCATGACCCCGATGGTATTATAGTAGAGCTTGTAGAAGATATTTACAAATAAACTAAAGGAGTATGTTCATGAAATGTACTTTATGCGGAGCCGAAAATTTAAGCCTTCTTTCTAAGTCGTTAAGGAACTCAGAGGGGAAAGTATATTATTGTCAAGTTTGCGATTTGGGTATGCTTCAGTCAAGTAACCTCAATATTAAAGAATATTACAATACAGAGTATCGGAAAAAATTTACTGATAATATTGAAAAGCCCTCTTCTGACCCTGCGACAATGTTGGATCTCCGGAAAAAATATCAAAGCGACCGACTTGATATAATGATAAAATATTTTAAGAAAGATAATAATTTTTTTGAAATTGGATGTTCTGCAGGACAATTCCTTATACATGTACGCAATGAATTTTCTTTTTGTGAAGGACTTGAACTAGATATGAATTGCGCAAAATTTGTTGAAGAAAATTTCAATATAAAAGTATTCACTAAAGAATTGCAAGATTGTGGGATTTCTCCAAAACGATATGACAATATCGCTGCTTTTCAGGTTCTTGAACACGTACCTGAACCAATTGATTTTTTAAAAAATATAAATAAATATCTTAAAGATGATGGCCATGCATTTATTGAAGTCCCTAATTTATATGACCCATTGCTTCATCTTTGGCAGATAGAGGGTTATCAGAAATTTTATTACCATGAAGCCCATGTTCACTATTTTTCCCGAAAAAGCCTTGAGAAATTATTTTCCTTGGCAGGGTTGAAAATTAACGAATTTCACTATACTCAAGATTATAATCTATTCAATCATTTTTATTGGTTTTTTAACAATGTCCCACAGAAAGAATGTACATTTGGTCTTTCTGCTCCAAGTTTTAAGTTTAATGATCAGTGCTCTCACGTTGGAAACCTCGTTAATGAACTACTTGCAAATGTCGACAAAGAATATAAAAATATTTTAAGCAACAATGAAATGACTTCGAATATTTTTTTAGTGGCCTCAAAAGCATAATAAATAATCTGTTTTAAGAAAGCTTTTCCAAGTAAAGGCGAGTTACTGTCACTTAAGCAAAATAAAACTGTTTGTTCTGCCTTGGAAATAGAGATTAATCATGCATAACATTGGAATAATGCAGGGAAGACTTACTCCGCGAAATGGACGGTCCATTCAATTTTTCCCATTTGAAAATTGGAAAAAAGAATTTCAATATGCTCAGGAAGTTGGTCTAAACGAAATTGAATTTATTTTTGATTTTGAAAACTTTGAAAATAATCCACTTTGGATGGAAGGTGGACTGCAGGATCTGAAAAAGGTAATGCGATCCACGGGAGTTGCGGTAAATTTTATATGCGCAGACTATTTCATGGTTAAACCGTTTTTCCGTTGCGAAATTGATCAATTCAAAGAAAATATAAAAATTTTAAAACATTTAATAATCATTGCCGCTGAAATTGGAGCAAAAGGAATTGAAATTCCTTTTGTCGATAACTCATCCATAAAAACTGCACAAGAGCAAGATGTCGTTTGTAGAATGCTTGAAATAATTTTACCAGATTTGAAGAAGAGCAATATATTTATCGGACTCGAAACAGATCTTGGCCCAAGGGATTTTAAGAATCTGCTCGGTTGTTTACCATATCCATATATTAAGGCAAATTATGATACTGGAAATTCAAGCGGTATCGGATATGATCCTGCCGAGGAACTTGCGGCCTATGGTTCCGTCATCGGAAACATCCATATCAAAGACCGTCTTAAAGGAAACGGGACGGTCGAACTTGGGACCGGCAGCGCACAATTCGACGCTTTTTTCCTCTCATTATCAAAAACAGGGTATGAAGGATCCTTTATCTTACAGGCAGCGAGGGGTGACGATGGAAAAGAAAAAGAATGGATTAAAACACAAATCTCTTTTGTTAAGTCTTTTGTCGTAAAATATTTTCAACAATAATTACTGGATAGAAAATTTAATGGACCTCCAATTATCTGGAAAAACGGTTCTTATTACAGGGTCCGGCCATGGAATTGGGCTCGGGATTGCAACGACCTTTTTGGAAGAAGGTGCTCGAGTTGTAGTAACCGATATTAATAAGACCGTTTTAGATGAGGCATGTTCATTTTTAATCAAAGCTTTTGGAAATAATTGTTTCCTTGGTTTTTGCGGGGATTTAACCAATGAATCGGTATTTGAAGAATGCGTAAAATCTTCTATTTCTATATTCGGATCGCTTGATGTGTTAATTTGTAATATTGGTTCCGGACGTTCGAAAATGGGATTAGAGGCGTCGCTCGATGACTGGAAAAGGATGTTTGAGATAAATGTTTTTTCGGCTGTTACGGCAGTTCGAGCATGTTCCTCTAAAATAAGCGAAGGAGGCTCAATAATATTTATTGCCTCGATTGCCGGAATTCAGGCGCTGAAGGCCCCCTACGCTTATTCCGCTGCAAAGGCTGGAATACTTTCGTTTGTAAAAAATCTGTCCGATGACCTAGCTGACAACAAAATCCGGGTCAATGCTATTGCCCCTGGGAATGTTATGTTTCCTGGGTCCACTTGGGATAATAAAATTAAAGAGGACCTTGTTGGTACTCAGGAATATATTGATCAAAATGTACCTTTGAAAAAATTTGCTACTCCATCGGATATTGGCTCTGTTGCTGCTTTTTTGGCATCATCTAAAGCTCAATTTATTACCGGTTCTTGTATTCCCGTTGATGGTGGGCAATTAAGGAGCATTTAATGCATAAAAATCTTGAAAATATTTTTAGTCTTAAGGGAAAAGTTACTATTATTACCGGTGGTTGCGGTCTACTGGGCCTTAAGCATGCCGAGGCAGTTATAGAAGCAGATGGAATTCCAATCCTATTTGATATTAATCAATCACTTATTGACAAAGGACTCAATTATTTAAACGAGCTTTATCCAAAAGCCATTATTGACGGATATGTTGTTGATATAACACAAGAACAAAGTATCGTGGATGCTAAAGACAATATTTTATCTCGATTCCAAAAAATTCATGCACTTATTAATAATGCCGCTAATAATCCCAAAATGGAAGGTGGGGGATTGTCGGATTGGACAAGGCTTGAAAATCTTCCTGAAAAAATATGGAATGATGATATATCGGTTGGGTTGACCGGGGCTTTTTTTTGCAGCCGTATTTTTGGCACCTCAATGGCGGCAAATGGAGGTGGTGTCATTATCAATATAGCATCCGACCTCGGGATTATCGCTCCGGATCAACGTATCTATAAAAAGGAAGGCCTCATCCCTGAACATCAACCGGTAAAACCCGTAACTTATTCAATTGTAAAGCATGGATTGATAGGACTCACTAAATATATCGCAACGTATTGGGCCGAAAAGAACGTGAGGTGCAATGCGTTATGTCCTGGCGGAGTGTACAATAACCAGCCGGAAGATTTTTTAAAAAAGCTGACAAATTTGATTCCCATGGGCCGTATGGCAAATGCGGACGAATACAAAGCGGCAATTGTTTTTTTATGTTCGGATGCATCCTCCTATATGAACGGCTCATGCCTGACCATTGAAGGCGGAAGGACTTGCTGGTGAAGGTATTTTCAGCAATTCCGTAAATTCAATTTTAATTGTTTTTTCATTTCTTTTAGAAGCAGCAAGAATATATGTCAATCTCGAAAACCTTGATTTTATGCCGAAATAAAAAAGGTATGCCTTGGCTTAAAGCATTTAAGCCCAAACCCGAACATGAGTATATTATTGCCTCGGATAATTCAGATATCCACCGTATCGGTAATGAGTTATCATGGATTAAAAAAATTATCTTCACCGAAAAAGCCCAATCATTATTTACCGTTGCACCTGACGTTGTGAGCATACTCACAAAAATAAATTCATGGTTTGAATTGCTATCAACAAAAATTAAAGGCATTCCTTCAGGCATAGTTTTTTGGGAAACCACGGAAGCAGTAAATACTACCCTTAAAATACAAGATGCATTATTATTGATTCAGTCTGATAAAGAAATGCTTGTCGAGTATGGTATAAAAAGTATAATAATCCTTGATGACGGCCTATTTGCTTGGGAAAATAAAATCCTAGAAGTAACGGCAAATTCTCTGAATGTGCTAACAACAAAAGTCAATATTTCCATTTCTCAAAGGGTATATCGAGCACTAAAATATCGCCTTCGAAATATTATAAAGGAAATTTATCATATAATTCGAATTTTTAATATAAAATTTTTTAAGAAGAAATTGCCCCAACTGGCATCCGAATTTATCTTTCAGCTCAGTAGTCCTGATAGCAAGCATCTTTCCGATATTGAAGTATACTTGAGATTACTCGAAAAACAGAATCTAAACCCAAAAATATTATGCTGGAAATCCGGTAATTCTGCAGATGTAGCACTATCCCAAAATCTTCCTGCTGAGAATCTTGAATATTATATTCCCGTTCATGTTCTGTTCGGCGGAATCTATGTAAAGCTCATTCGTAATTGGTTAAAAATTAAAAAGTCATGGTTCATATTTTCAAATTCTGGAGAATTACGATTTTCTAACATAAATATCGGCCCTTTATTGACTCCCTGGATATTTCAATATTTTTTATTTGAAATTCCTGAGCGATATCGATTTTATCGTGCAATGAAACGTTTTGTTGAAAAGCATCATATCGATGCCATTCGCCCTTGGGGTCATGGTTTCTTATACCCGGGGGTAATATCATGCAAAATATTTTCAATGCTCAAACAGAGACCGTTCATCTTTTTTTATCATGTTGGAATGTTTACTGAAAATGCACATGCGATAAAAACCGAGCCCATAGATCTTTTCTTTGCACCCGGTTCAATATCACGAAATTTCCTGGAACACTCTTATAACATTCCTCCCGATAAAATAGCAGAAGTTGGCGTTGGTCGTTACGATATCATTAAAAATGTGATACAACAATATCCATCGCCTGAACAATCAAGAAAGATCCTGAATATTCCTGAAAAATATTCATCTTATGTTTGCTACAGTTTAGATTCACCAATTAGAGGATATGTTTCTTTATTGGAAATAACAACGGTTAATAATATTCTTAATGAAATTATAAAACGATTTCCTAATGTCGCTTTAATCATTAAACCTCATCCATCATGCTTTGATCACATAATTAACAACTCTTTTAATCAAAAATCGGGAAACATCTTTATGGTTCCCAAAAATTCCTTGCCTTATCATGCAATAAATAGCGCTGATATGCTTATATGTAAATTTTCCACATTGGGTCTTGAAGCAATGCTTTTTAGGATTCCAACAATATCAACAATCTTCGATCAAGAGCCTAAGTTTAAATATTATGGAGATGCTGCGGAATACTTTTATAAGCCCGAGACATTTCGGGCCTTTCTTGAAAAAATGTTGAACAACACCACTTGTTTTAAAAAATGGAAAACGGGAATTCTTCAACGGCAGGAGCTTTTCCTAAAGAATTATTTTCCACAAACAGATCGGACATATTCGCAATTGGGGGCAGATGCTATCATGAAATATTTTTCGTTGTTTTACCATCGCAATCCATTAATCCTCCAAAATACATTGCGATGATCAAAGTTGGTCTTGTTGAAAAAACAATCTTTGAGCCCTATAGTCAATTGACAAATATTAAACAAATCAGATTTCTCTGCAAAATAATATGAGATCATCATCCTCTAACGGATCTCCAAACAATAGAAATGTAATTCTTAGTATAATCACCATCGTTTATAATGGAGAAAAAGAAATTGAAAAAACCATTCAAAGTGTAATAGCAAATAAACAACCGGGAATGGAATACATTATTATTGATGGCGGATCAAATGACGGGACGTTAACCATTATTAATCAATACATTGAGCATATTGACAAACTGATCAGCGAACCGGATTTGGGGATCAGTGATGCTTTTAATAAAGGGATAAGAAATTCCACGGGAAAGTGGCTCAACTTTTTAAACGGCGGAGACTGCTTTCTGCCGGGGATACTCCAGGAATATGTTGTTTCCTGTCTGTCCCGTGATGAATTGGATATCGTTCATGGACGGATTCGATTAGTGGATGATACCGGATTGTTGCTGGCTATCTATGGGAAAGCCTATAAACCATGGCGATTTCATTTGGAAAATAGTCTCCCTCACCAAGCCATGTTCATCAATCGTCAATATTTTGAGATTTACGGTCAATACAATTTGGATTTTAAAATCGCAATGGATTATGAGCATTTGTTACGGAAGAATAAATTGGAAACATGTTTTATCAATAAACCGATTGCAAATATGCTCTATGGCGGCATCAGCCAAACAAAGTTAGGCAATGTAACTAAAGAATTTAAAACGGCTTTAGCTATGCATAAAAAGCATTCAAAACTATTTCTTTCAATTTATTATTTTTTTAAATATTTGACTTATCTTAAAAGTAAATACAAATTCAATAAAATAAAACGTAACGCCCATCGGTAACATTGCCGCGACTGGAATGCTTGTCGGTTGTTTATCTCATTATATTTTATAAATTAACACCGATAAAAGCAATCGCCTTCAACGCGGAACCATCTCTATCGAAATAAACACATGGTGAAATGGTACAGGGCACCCAAAGGAGTAATTCATGAAAATAGTGATGGTCAGCGCCTCAGATATCGAAGGCGGAGCCGCGAGGGCGGCCTACCGACAACATCGAGCGTTTATTAATGAAAATTTAGATAGTTTGATGCTTGTACAAAATAAATCAATTGATGATAATAGCGTACTGGGGCCGAATTCTGCGGCAGAAAGATATTATTTAAAAATCAGACCTAAACTTGATACGATACCCGTACGATTTTATAAAAATCGTTTACGGGTATTGTTTTCCCCTGCTTTCCTACCATTCAGCAGAATAGTCAAAAAGATAAATGAAATTAATCCCGACATTGTTCATTTACAGTGGATAAACCAAGGTATGATTAGGATAGAGGACATATTAAAAATAAAAGTACCCATCGTTTGGACTCTGCAGGATATGTGGGCTTTTACCGGCGGTTGTCATTATTGTGAAAATTGTTTGAGTTATGAACGAAATTGCGGCAATTGCATGATTCTTGGATCAAACAAAAAAAAAGATTTGAGCCGTTCTGTTTTTAAAAGAAAACAAAACACTTTTGCAAAAATGAATAATTTGACCATAGTATGCACCAGTCGATGGCTTGAAAATTGTGCGAAAGCAAGTTGTTTGCTTAGTAACAAGAAAATTACATGTTTGCCGAATTCTCTTGATACGAATTTATTTAAACCTTTTGACAAGGAGAAAGCACGAGAACTGTGGGGTTTGCCGAAAAATATAAAATTAGTACTTTTCGGCGCAATTGAAGCAATAAGTGATAACAGAAAAGGATTCAAAGAGTTAAGTGAGGCTTTGAAAAAAATAAAAGGCAAAGACATCGAAGTCGTTGTCTTCGGCAGCAGTAAACCGAAATCCCTTCCGGATTTCGGTTTTAAAACACATTATCTGGGATATTTGCATGATGATATCAGCATTGTTACTCTTTATAGTGCTTGCGATGTCATGGTGGTTCCAAGCCTACAAGAGGCTTTTGGCCAAACAGCCAGTGAATCATTGGCGTGCGGGACCCCCGTTGTTGCTTTTGGAAATACGGGGCTATCTGATATCATCTCACACAAATTAAACGGCTATCTTGTTGCACCGTTCGATACTTCGGAACTGGCGGAAGGTATCGAATGGATATTACGCAACACGCATTATAAAAAGTTATCGGAAAACGCACGTCAGATGGCGGCGACTACATTTGACTCCAAAATAGTCGCAAGAAAATATATTAACTTATTTAATAACTTGATACATTGAAAATAAAAAAAGTTTTTGACCTAATCAATGGCGTTTCATTAAGGACCATCTAAGTTGTTTTATTGACATCTTTTTATCTTTGCCGCCCTATCTTTCCTATAATTTTAAAATAACATACCATAACTTAAAATGCTGATATTCCTCTTTATTTGCTTTCCGATTCTATATTATTGGGTATGCAAACGAAATAATGTTTTGTCCCATTGTTCGGTATTTATTCTTGCAATTACTTTTTCCGATTTTGCGAAAAGGGCCATTTATAGCTATGGGATCGATTTAAATGAGTGGTACTACCCAATTACACTTTTACCTGATACAGTATTTTTTTGCATTTTATTGTTATCATTTCCAAGAGTAAATTTGAAGAGATTTCTTTTCGTCATGCTTTTTAATAGCTCAATTATAGCCTATTCAGTTTGGCAAAACGACCTATCTGCTATATTTGCAAATGTTAAAACAGTATATTGGTACCTTACAATTTTGATCTTGCCATCAAAATATTTTAATATCACTTTGGACGGCATCCGGGATTACTATCGGCTCTTTTTAGGTCTTTGTTTTATTGCAGGCGGTTATGGTTTAATGCAATTTTTTTTCGGCTATTTCCGGTATGAATTAAACTGGTTTGCTTTTTCGCCGACGAAAATGGGATTTTTAGGCGTGACTAGTCAGGGGAAAGTATTTAGAGCTTTTTCTTTTTTCAGCGGGATTCAAGAAGCTGCACTATTTTATTCCTACGTCATTTTATTAATGTTAATGACAATAAAAAAGGATTCAGCAGAGATGGTAATAAATGCAACAATGATTCTATTTTTATGTTTAGCATTGATTACTACTGGGGCAAAAGGAGTATGGGCCGGATTGATTATTAGTATTTTTATATTTATTTTAAAAATACCTAAACGCCCTATAATTTGTTTATTGACAATATGTTCCCCAATGTGGTTTTTAGCGATTTTACAAAAATCAGTGTTATATCAGTTTGTCATGTTTGTCAGGTCTATTTTTCCAGGAAGCATAATAAAACTTGTTGATCCTGGAACTATGGTGCCAAGGCTTGAGATTTTTATAGGATTTTTCAAAGATCTAAAAATAAATGCCCAATTTTTTTTCGGTCACGGAATCGGTTCAACGATTGGATTGACCAAATCATTAATATTCTTTGATAACATGTATTTGCAAATATTATGGGAATTTGGGTTTATCGGCATTGTTTCATTTCTTTTCATTATCTATTTAGTTTTTCGCGCGTATGCGGCGGTGGACAAAACCAAGCTTAAGAATTACGAAAGGACATTATTAAATGTTTCATATTGCTATATAATTATGGTCATGGTCAATCTTTATTCAAGTCAAAGTTTTTTAATCAGGAGTGTTCTTATCCTATTTATATGCTCGGTCATGATCATTTTTCACCTTCGCCATAAATATCAATTATTCCCAGGAATGAATTATTCATGCGCGTGCTAATGATAAACCGTTCCACGCATTTTTCCACTCCCGGCGGCGATACTGTTCAAATAGAAAATACCGCTGAATTTCTTCGCAAGCTCGGCATTGAGGTCGAAATAAAACTCGGGTCAGCGCGCGTGGATTATACTGCGTATGATCTGATTCATTTTTTCAATATAACCCGTCCGGCAAATATTCTTCCCCATATCCGGCGGGCCAAAATCCCATTTGTAGTTTCAACAATTTTTGTTGATAATGAGGAATATGAACTGTCGAAAAATCGCGGTTTGAGAAGAATCGTTCGAAAGGCAGTGACATCTGATTTTGTTGAGTATATAAAGGTAGTGGCCCGCAGATTAAAAAACAACGAGCCGGTTGGTAGCTTTCGATATCTGATTTTTGGGCATAGAGACGCCATTAAATCCATCCTACGACGAGCTTCAATGCTCTTGCCTAATTCTGAAAGCGAATATAATCGCCTTGTATCAAAATATAACTTTTCGGCATATTACACGGTAATTCCTAATGCCGTTAATGCTACGATTTTTACTGAAAATGTACGGCCTAATCCGGCATTCAATAATGGGGTCATTTGCGTTGCCCGGATTGAAGGAAAGAAAAATCAATTAAACTTGATTAACGCAATGAAGGGATTGAAGCTAAAGCTGTTTATCATCGGGAAACCCTCTCCAAACCACATCGGGTATTATAAAAAATGCCAGGAGATCGCCGGTCCAAATGTGACCTTCATTGACCATATTGCGCAAAAGGAACTTCCCGCAATTTTTAAGGCCGCTCGTGTCCATGTATTGCCGAGCTGGTTTGAAACTACCGGATTATCCAGTCTGGAAGCGGCGGCCATGGGCTGCAATATTGTCATTTCGGACAAAGGCGATCAGCGAGAATATTTTAAGGACTTTGCATTTTATTGTGACCCTAATGATATAGAATCAATCCGTAATGCCGTGATACGGGCCTTCAATGCAAAAAACGATCATGAATTTCAAGACTATGTTATTAATAATTATTCTTGGGAAAAAGCGGCAAAAAAAACGCTTGAAGCTTATCGTAAAGTATTAAACTGTAAATCATCATGAAACAACCTTGTTGAATTCAGTTTTTCTTTTTATTGTGATTGACAATATGTCAATAAAAGAGGAAGTCATTTGAGAGTTGCATTAATTGGCACTAGAGGCATTCCGGCATCTCACGGAGGATTTGAAACATGCATGGAAGAGATTGGTTGGCGCCTTGCAAAACGAGGGCACCAAGTTGCAGTCTATTCGAAATATCAGGGCTATGATAAAAAGGAATATCGTGGAATGAAAATTGTTTTTATTCCCCGAATTCCCTTAAAAGGATTTGAAACTCTTTTTGCCTCCTTTTTAGCGGTTATTCATGCACTGGTATTTTGTCGCTATGATTTCCATATGGTATTTGATAATGCCAATGCCCCAGTTCTGCTCTTGTTAAAATTGTTTAATAAAAATTATTCAATCAATACGGATGGCTTGGGATGGAAACGGGACAAGTGGGGGTTTTGGGCAAAAAAATATTATAAATGGACTGAAAGTGCATGCGTGAAATTCAGTAAAAATATTGTTTCTGATTCTTTGGAAATACAGAAATATTATGCGGTTTCATATAATGCGACCACAACAATGATCGCCTACGGCGCCAATATCCCGGATAAACATTCAGAAGATGAAATACAAGCGGTGCTTACTGAATTCGGGCTTAAAAAGCTCAAGTACATATTGCAAGTAACCAGGTTTGAACCAGAAAACAATCCGCTTTTAACACTACAGGCTTTTTCCAAAATTAAATTTGAAGATAAAAAAATGCTTTTGATCGGAAAGGTATTAACCCAAACTTCCTATGGACAAAAAATCATTAAAGAGCGGGAAATCAATTCAAACATCATTCTTCCGGGTTCTCTATATGATAAAAAGAAATTGGAAATATTATGGACAAATAGTCTTTGTTACATTCATGGAAACCAAATAGGTGGAACAAACCCGGCATTATTGCAGGCAATGGCTGCCCAAAGGCCTATTCTTGCGAGGGATTGTGTATTCAATAGGGAAGTTCTTTCTGAGTTCGGCTATTTTTATGATAGCAATATTTCATCATTACAAAAACAGTTAGTTCTCATTATTGGTAATATGCACCAGGCTGAAGCCAAAGCGTCCCAGGCCTTTAAAAGAGTAAAACAATATTACGATTGGGATCGGATTACCGATCAGTATGAGTCGTATTTTAAATCAATTAACGGGAAAATACAATCTTAAGCTGGTAAGGCGATAAGAAGGTTATCTATCCACAATTTCCCGATGATGTTTTATAAGAGATATTTTCGCAAACCTTTCTTGGTGAGGAAGGCAATAAAAGGACAATGAAAAGAAAGCGCGGTTTTGGATTATGAGTAGGAAAGTGAACGGATCATGAAGCAATAAAAAAATCAATAAAAGTTTGTATTGAAATTTATTTCCAAGTGGGAAATTTTAAGCCGCCATTTAACCGCTTAATCCTCCGAAACTCTTATAATTTTATTGATCTATAAAACTCCATAGCTTCCTTCTTTTCAACGACTAAGATGTTTCTTAGAATCAACCCGCTCTCAAAAACTACTCATTTTGATGCATTTAACTGTTTCCTACCAGAAAGCGGTATTTTTCGTGCATAGTGGTTTTTAGGCTTTTTTTCTATTATATTTACAAATGTTCACGACGATGCAGTCGCACTACCTTTGATGGTGGTATTTGACTTACATTGAACATTCTTCCTGGAACTATTAGGGCTAATATGATTGAGAAAATTGAAATTAACGGTACCTTATATTCAATTATTCTGAGGGCCAATTTCCAAAAGGAAGAAGGGATTGAATTTTTTACCCCAAAGGAATTTTCCCAACAGTTAGCGTATATGAAAAGGCCGTTGGGGTATCGCATAAAGCCCCATTTGCATAATCAAAATATTCGCGAAGTTATTTTTACTAAAGAGACCCTTCTGATAAAATCAGGAAAAGTACGAATCGATTTTTATAATGATGAACAAGAGTATATTGAAAGCAGGGAATTGCTGCCGGGGGATATAATTTTGCTTGCCCACGGGGGACATGGATTTGTCATGCTTGAAGAATCGGAGATGATTGAAATCAAGCAGGGGCCATATCTTGAACATGAAAGTGATAAGACTTTATTTCAATGCATTGAGGATGAGAAAATTAAAATCGTTCCTCCGGAAAAGAAATAAATCATGGTTCCGATAAATGAACCGCTCCTTAATGGACGGGAAAAAGAATATTTAGATAAATGCATTGAAACCGGATGGATTTCGTCGGAGGGCCCTTTTGTAGCTGAATTTGAACGACAATTATCGGAAAAAGTTGATCGAAAATTCGGCATAGCCGTATCGAATGGTTCGGTTGCTCTTGAAACTGCCATTGCAGCGCTTGGCATTGGTCCGGGCGATTCAGTCATAATACCTGCATTTACTATTATTTCTTGCGCTGCGGCCATCGTACGGTCGGGGGCGATACCGGTTCTTTGTGACGCAGATCCTTCGACCTGGAACATAGACCTCAATCAACTGGAAGATGTTATAAAAAAGGAAATTCGAAGGACTGATGTAACATTAAAGGGGATTATGGTTGTTCATATTTACGGACTGCCCGTTGATATGAAAATTGTAAACGAACTTGCCGAAAAATATGGCCTGGTTATTATTGAAGATTCAGCCGAGATGATCGGTCAAACATCGAGGGGTCGGCCCTGCGGAAGTTTTGGGAAAATTTCGACGTTTAGCTTTTATGCCAATAAAATAATTACCACCGGCGAAGGAGGCATGGTCGTTACCGATGACTTTGCCATCGCGGAAAAATGTAAAAAAATCAAAAATTTGTATTTTGATGCTGACCGGCGTTTCATTCATGAAGAACTCGGCTGGAATTTCCGCATGACAAATTTGCAAGCTGCAGTGGGATTAGCGCAGTTAGAACGGCTTGAGCAATCCGTGGCCTTAAAGAAAAACATCGGCAGATGTTATACCGAACTTTTAAAAGGCTGCAACGGACTTCAACTTCCGATTGGAAAAACCGATTATGCTGAAAATATTTGTTGGGCCTTCGGTCTGGTTTTAAATGACGAAATCCCGTTTGATGCATCGGAAACAATACTTCGGCTAAAACACTTGGAAATCGGTGCACGTCATTTTTTCTGGCCCATGCATCTTCAGCCTTGCTTGAAAAAAAGAGGGTTATTCCAAAATGCAAGATTCCCCGTTTCGGAGCGTTTGGCACAAAGAGGATTTTATCTTCCAAGCGGAATGGCATTAAAGGAAGAACAGATGTGTGATACTGTTAATGCAGTAAAAAAAGTATTGTTGGGAGAAATTCCTAAAAGTACTCAAACTTTTACAATGTTTTATATTCCAGAAAAAACGCTTGAAAAAGAACTTGATTTTTCCAAGGTATTGTAAGCTTTTATATTTTCCAGGTTTTTAACGTAATTTGATAAGCCGAAAGGATTTTTTCAACTTCTACAACCGCTTGTTCCTTCGAGAATTTTTTCAGCAATTTCAATCCCCTTATTTTATAATCTTTAAATGCATCAATACTATCGTATATTTTAATTAACAACTGGGTTAATGAGCTGGGATTATCACAATCAATATAAAGAGCGGCATTCTCCGTTTGCTCCCGAAAGCCAAAAAAATTAGGGTGGATAACAAGGCACTTATAATACAAAGCTTCTAATGGAGGAATATTTGTCGGTCCGCAATATGTTGGATTAACCAAAGCCAAGGCTTGTTTATAGCAGGCAATAATTTCGTCTCTCGGCAAAAAACCCGGAAAACTAATTTGGTCCTCAATTTGGAGCAATTTTGCATAGGCTTTTACATGACTTAGGTTACCTTTGTCGGTTCCAGGAAAAAATGCATAAATTTTTCTATTAAAAGTATTCTTCAATTCATACAAGGAATCTAGAATAAACACATGATTTTTGTGTGCCCAAAACTGAGCAGGATAAAAAATGAAATTGCCTTCAATTCCATACTTCCTTTTGATATCACATTCCACTTGCGAATCATCTTCATCAATAAAAAAAGGAATTTTCACAATTCTGTTTTTATCGACCTGATATCTTTGTGCAACATTAATACGGCCAAGCTCGGATTCAACGATTACCGCGACCGCTTTAGATAATGAGCTTCGTAACATGGATTCTCTTTCTTCAAATTCGAGGCATTCCCTCACTTCTGGAAATTCGGGATAATCTCTATGGAGTAAATCCCAAACAGTGGCGATAAAATTGCATCGATCAAGTAAATAAAACATTCCGGAAGGCGACAAAAAATAAGCTATATCGATATTTTTTTTTAATAAATATTTGTCGAAGCTGCTATATTGTAAAAAACGAATAATTTTAAGGACGGGCTTAAAGAGAGAATGATTCTTTCGAAGAAACAGGTCAATCTTTGATTTTATGGAAAAATTAAAATATTCCGATTTAATTCCAAGGTTATTAAGTAGTACGATATTCTCTTTATTAAAGCTAATGACGGAATATTTATAATTATCTGATTGTCGTCTGGTCAGGGTTTTCAACATGGTTAATTCATATTGAAATCCGCCGCCAATGGTTTGATTTTGATTTACTATAAGCGCAATATTCATTATCAATCAATTTCCACTTCCGGTTTAATAGGTTGCAGTTTTATATATTCAAAATTATATTCTAAACTGAAATATTTTTAACTCTTTCTTAACAATAAAATAACACATTGCAAAATAAATAAACCCACAAACGGATTTAATGAGTAGCTTTTCAATGATCGATAACCCCGAAATAAATTGAATGACAGCTAATGCAATTAATGGAAGCAAAGAAAGAAATAGCGCCTTTTTTAAAGGCCAATTGAATTTTTCAGTGCGTTGGGCAATAAAATATACCATGAGCGAGTAAATTAAATTTGAGCAAATCATCGAGAGCGCGGCGCCTAAAATACCAAAAGATTTAACAAGGAAAAAAGAAATAGGTATTGACAATAGACTATAGGCCATGCTTGTTACGGAAACCAAGAGCGTTTTAGAGTAATGATATAATATGCCTACCACATTATTATAAATCAATGACACCGCCAAAGCAGTAGCGATAAAAGGGACATAATTCGCCGAACCATGAAAGCTTTTTGATGTTAAAAGAGAAATTATTTCGGAAGCAAAAAGCGATATGCCAAACGCAAGAATCGAAAAAAATGCCATGGAAACCGGAAGCATTGAAGTGATTTTATTTTCATTGTCTTCATTATTCTGAATTAATGCGACAAATCTAGGACTATTGGCATTATAAAAAGCTTCTATACCAAAATTTAAAACATTGCTGTAGGATAAAGCAATTTGATAAATTCCGGTATTTTGAAGTGAACCGGAACCGGCCAAAAAAATTCGGTCCATGCATTCCTTTATCCAATATGACAAATGGGTTGGAATGCCTGGAATTGAAAACAGAAGCATTTTCTTGAGCTGAGAAACTGAAAATTGAAAACCGAAATGATACAAAAGCTTTATCACGCCAAAAATCCCAACTATTGAATTAGCCCAAATAGCGGCATAAATAAAGCTCATAGCTCCAAGATGATGTAGGATGAGAAAATAGAGCGTTAATGAAGCGGAAATAGAGAATGTCGAAAATGTTAATATGGAAAATTGAATGGTTTTTTCGCTGGCTTGAAGGAAATAGAAATATGTCGAACTAAATACCATGGTAATTGATAAAAATATTGAATAATAAATAAAGGGAAAAAAAGAAACATGAAAAATTGATATATCTCCCATAAACTGTCTTATAAAAACTAATACGATAACAAAAAGAAATGCGGAAACTATTTCAAATAGCACCATAGTTGAAATTAAAATCGAAACGTCGGAATTCTTTTTCATGACCGGGAAATACATATTATCATTGATCGCAAGAAATAAAATGACGGCTGTAATTGATGTCAGCGTTTGACATAAGGCATAAACGCCATATTGTTCGGTGCTCATAAATCGGGTATATATCGGTAAAAGAAACAATGATGATGATTTTTGGATTAACGAAAGAATAAAGTAGACATTGAAGTTTCGAAATCTTTTATTTTTTAAAACGTTTACTATGTTCATGAAAAGCACAAACTCGTTATGAAATTTGGCAACAATTTTATTAAATTCCAAACAGCCATTTTAAAATAATTTCAAATTCGACAATGAATAATACTTCTTTTAGCTCAAATCCAAAAACATTTCAAGACGTCAATTTGTCCATCAGTGTGATAGTTCCTACCTTTAATCGAGAAAAAATACTTAAAAAATGTTTGGAATCTTTAGTTTTACAATCATACCCTAAAGATTGTTTTGAAGTTATTGTTGTTGACAATAATTCTAGGGACTGTACCGCTGTTTTTGTTTTGGATTTTATTAAAAATCATCCGGAAATTCATATTAAATATATTAAAGAAATAGAACAAGGATTAGTTCATTCAAGGCATTCCGGAATGAAGGCGTCTCGATATTCTTTACTTTCTTTTACTGATGACGACGCTATTTTATCGCCAAACTGGCTTAAAGAAATTAATCGATTTTTCCATTTATTCCCTGATGCTGTCGCAATGGCCGGGAAGATCCAGATTCTATGGGACAAACCGCCTAAACCATGGGTGCTAAAATATGAATATATATTGGGCAAGCTTAACTATGGAGATGGGGTATTTTGTAGACCGGGATTATTTATTAATGGCGGAAATTTTGTGATTTTAAAAGAAATTCTTTTGCGACTTGGAGGGTTTAATGTAGATCAAATTGGCGATTGGCTGGTCGGAGATGGTGAAACCGGCTTGGTCCGGAAAATACACGATCAGAATTTGCCGATTGGTTGGAATTCAAATGCCTTGATGCATCATTATCAGGTGTCATCGCAAAACGGTACTTTAAAAGATATTCGGCGCCGTTTTGTAAATCAAGGCAGGTCCGATGCTTTTGATCGAATAGTGCGCACTAAAACTCCTTTTGTTCTTGCCCTATTAAAAATAGTTATCGGTTTTGGGAAAATTTGCATTAAAAATCTATTGCGGGTGATTAAATTACTTCACGATCAGCCTTCAGATTGGCGGGAACCCTATTTTAGCTGGATGCAAACATGGTCCTTTATTAAATTCACATTATTTTTAAAGCATGGCGGTCGACATCTGCTTAAAAGAAATTGGATTTGAAGCCCGCCCGTGAGATAATGGAAAGATAATTTTCCGTTATCCTGAAAACCGACCTTTACCACAAAACATTCACTTTTTGCACGTCAGGTTTTTGCTCCGTCAAATAAACACTTAAAAAGTAAACACCTTTTGCCAAACCAAGGCTTTTCAGATCAACCATTGAAACTCCACTTAATGATTTTTGTAAAATCGTTCGGCCGGAAGCATTAGTTACTATAATGTCGACTGGATTTTCATGTTGATTAATTTTCACAAGTCTTCCTTCGATATTTAAAATATGGCCCGAATTATTTATTGATTTATTTGAAGACTGTGTGGATGTTTGTATTGCTCTTTGTTCCTTTAATATGAGAGGAACCATTATCGAATTACTAGTATAGGGTGATTCAATACCTGCAGCTGTAATTACGCTCGAGTCTTGCCCATTATTATTTATTGAAACATTGTCGTTATATGATCCGTTATACTCCATTGAAGGAACGTTAATCAGGACATTGTTACTGATCGTGTATCCGCTAGTTTCTTCATCTATGAAAATTGAAGCGATTCCATAATCAGCCCATTGTGACTTTTGAAAATCATGGACGTAATTATTTTGAATTTGTGAATTTGGTTGTTTCGATAAAACATAAATTGCCCCAGCATCGCATAATATTTGCGCAATGTGGTGGACATTATTAAAATTAATATAATTATTATTTAACGCTGTGCTTGCAGTTGTCCATCCCCAACCGACTGAAATGCCGGTATAATTGCAGTAGCTGACTTCATTATGCTCGATACGTATGGATTGCGGATAGCCGCATGCGATACCACATGCTCCGTAAATTTCGGTGGCGACATTTGATATGTTGTTATTGATAATACTGTCATTCACGCATATCTCACGGTTGTCGACTGGTTTGTACGGTTGAGAATCCCAGGTATTTCCATCTTGAAAAAACTTTGCGTCTGATATTCCGCTGCCTCCGATATCGTAAAACATATTTCCAATTACAATATCATCATGGGTCCCATAATTGAAATCAAGCCCGGTTGCAGCTAATTGGGTGAAAATGTTTCGTTCAATTCGTATGTTATGAGCACATGCTATATAAACAGCCGCTTCAGGTCTGCCTCCATAACCATATTGCGCATTAGTTGTCGGTAAGTTATACATTCCGGCTTGTGACACCAATAATCCCGAGTCGCTGGCCCTTAAATACGTTGAGTGAGCAAAGGTAATTCCTTGCATCCAAATATCATGCGTTGGACTGCCTAAAGAATCCCCCATTATTTTGACCAAAGTATCTACATACGGCGCAATTACTGATGCTGTCGACATAGTTTCATTTGGCCGAGGCTTATAGAAAAGCGTATTGGTTGATCTATTCAGATACCATTCGCCCGAAGTATCAATAAATTCATAGGCATTTTCAAAGAAAAAGCATTTGTTGGGTCCAACCGGCATCCAATCGCGAACGAAAATAGTTTGATCGGGTTGCTGAAAATTTAAAAATGCCGTTGCTCCGGAAGTCGAATAAGATTGAAGCCGGATTACATTATCAGCCCAATAAGTATTGATATGCATTTCAACATTAGTTAAATTTCCCCAATTAGAAACTTGTGAAGCATTTACTTGAATATTTTTATTGTTAATGTCGGCTCCTGTTGTCCTGAAAAAATTTCCGGGGTTCGGCGTTCGCGCCCGAATGGCTTTGACGCCATTAACATAGAGTTGCCTAAAATTAAAGGTAACGTTAGAGGCCTTATAAATATTCTTATTAGCGTCAAAAAGAGTCCAACCATTAATAAATTTCCCTCCGCTAATAACCGGTGTTTCTCCGGGGTAATTGCAATATGTAATCGGATGCCCGGAGGTACCGCTATCGCGTGTGCTGAATTCAATTGTTTTTGAGATGAAATAGGATCCACCGCGTAAATAAACAATAATATCTCCGCTTATGCTTCGGTTAATCGTCCGAACAACGTCACGAGCTTTGGTGATGCTTTTAAATGGTTGGGTAATTGTTCCAAGATTAGTATCTTTTCCATTGATTGGATCAACATAATAAGTTGCCTGAGTTGAACCCCATACAAAGAAGGGCATCAGTAATGCAATGAAGGTTTTTAAGCAAATTTGACCATTTTTAGTCTTGTTTCTCATAATTAACCATGCCTTCCTTGGCCGATTATTCATTAGAATTATTCATTTTCATAAAAGTTACATAACAAATTATACCAGGCTTAAGCGATTAAGTCAAGAGTGTTTTTGCAAATTCTTCAAAATCTGAGTCAGAAATTGATCTGAGAGGTGAGGGAGAAAAGAGGTAATGGGGATGAAAATAGGTAAGAACGGTACTGGGTAATGGGTCATGGGCGATGGGAAAAAATAAGTCAGAAGTCAGAAGGTTCTTGTAGTGGGGTGCATGCAGAAGTCAGAAGTAAATTCTGAATACCGAATACTAAAAAGCAGGAGCCAAGTTTCATGTTACAACCAATCCTCCAGCGCCAAGCCTTTGACCCGGCTAAATTCGCTGGTGTTGTTGGTAACCAAGATGCTCCTCGCGGCCAGCGCTGCTCCGGCGCTAGGAATGTTATCTATCCACAATTTCCCGATGCTGTTTTATAAACGATATTTTCGCAAACCTTTCAGGATGCTCTTGGTCATATTTTTTGCCTGCCGCAAGGAGTTCAAAATTCGCCAATCAATTGAGTCTATTTTGCATACTTTCATTGCATTAAGTTATCAAATATGTTAATTTAATGATATGAATTTTGAATATCTTCTCCAAAGATTCCGTGGGGCAGCCGTAATCGATACTGAAAATCTTTTTACGGGCATGAAAAACATTCCGGCAATTAAAGTTCAAATTAGCAGATGGGTAAAAGCAGGAAAATTGATCCAGCTTAAGCGGGGCTTTTATCTTTTCTCAAACAACTATCGTGCTACGGAGCCTTTTGGATATTATATCGCCTCATTGCTTGTGCAACCTTCTTACGTAAGCTGTGAAAAAGCCCTTGAATTTCATGGTTTAATTCCCGAATCCGTTGGGGTTTACACTTCGCTTACAACAAAGCGTCAGGCAAAGTTCGGTTCCAAAGAAGGAACTTATGAGTATCACCATATTAAACCGGCGCTTTTTTGGGGATATAATTCGGTTTCGCTTGAAAACCAAACCGGCTTTGTTGCCTCCCCTGAGAAGGCCTTGCTTGATTTTTTCTATTTTAACCGGATTTATGCAAGCATGGGATTTATTGAGGAAATGCGTTTTCAAAACCTTGAGGCTATCAACATCGACAAACTTCAGGAGTATGCCGTGCGTTTCAGCAAACCCGGCTTGATTCCTCTTGTAAAGCGAATCGCCGGTTTTATTGAATCCGAACTTAAGACGACGAAAACACTATGAAGGATTATTGCCTAGAGCTTGTCTCTCAAAAAACACAACTTAACGATAAAATCAATATCATGCGCGAATATCTTCAGGCGTATGCCCTGAGGGTTTTTCATAATAAAGGACTCTTTCGGTCCATGGCCTTTATTGGGGGCACGGCCCTTAGGTTTTTGCATGGTCTTCCGCGTTTTTCGGAAGACCTCGACTTTTCATTGACTCGGCAGGACCGAAAATATTCATTTCCGGAAAGCATGATTATTTTGCGTGATGAATTTTTGCTTGCCGGGTATAATGTTGGAATTTCGTACAATGATAAAAAGGCCGTGCAAAGCGCATTCGTGAAATTCGAGGGGCTGATGAAAGAAGCTGGAATTTCATCGCTTGCGCACCAGAAACTTTCAATTAAGATTGAGATCGATACAAATCCTCCCGAAGGGGCAATCCTGGTAACGGAAATCGTTAACAAGTATTTTCCAATTTCCTTTTTGTCATATGATACTCCGTCGCTTTTCGCCGGGAAACTTCATGCTCTTCTTAGCAGGAAATATATCAAAGGGCGCGATTTTTTTGATGTAGGGTGGTATCTTTCAAAATGGAAAGATTTGGTCCCTAACATTGGATTGTTAAAAAATGCGCTTTTGCAAACAAATTGGAGCAAAGAAAAGATCGACCAAAATAATTGGCGAAGAATTATTGCTGAGAGTATAAAATCCGCCGATTGGAACAAGGTTAAGGCGGATGTTAGAAATTTTCTTGATAGACCGTCGGATATTGACGTGTTTACAAAAGAGGCGATGTTACGGCTGCTCAGGGAAAAAGAAGCGAGGAGTCAAGAGCGGGGTACTGGGTAATGGGTCATGAGCGATGGGAAAAAATAAGTCAGAATCCAGAAGGTTTTGTAGGGGCGTGGTGCCAGTGCAATAGGAGAGCGGTCAGAAATCAGCAGAGAGTCTGTTTTGAACTTTACACAAGTTGCGAAAGAAGCGTAGAGGCCGGAACGACTATCGGGCGATTTTCGCTGAAACAACTTTTATTAACGAACGGCATTGAAAAAACGGCTTGAAACGCATAAGGGACCTTTAAACAGTCCTGAAAATAATGTAGCGATTCGGATAGTTGGCTGTTTTCGGTTTTTACTTCAACGATAAACCAGGGAACGTCATCTCGCGTAACAAGAAAGTCCGCCTCACGTTTTTCTTTATCACGAAGATAATAAAGCTCGACGTTGCCAAATCCTGCGTCAGTGTAATAGTGGGCCATTTTAAGTAAGTGAGACGCAACAAAGTTTTCATTTCGCGCTACGGGGTCGGCGACAAGAGACCAATCCCAAAGATAAACTTTCGGTTCTTTTAGGAGCGACCGCGCAATTTTCTTTGAGTAGGGCCTTATTCGAAAACAATAAAACAATGATTCAAGAGTGTCAATCCATCTTCTGATGGTATCTGTGCTTACCTGAAGGTCTCCGGAAAGGTTTGAGTAATTGATCATGCCGCCGGATTGCCGGGAAAGCATTTCGGCAAGCGTTTGTACTCTCAACACATCAGTTATATGTGTCAAGTCGCGTAAATCCTCCTTAAAAAGCTGCTCCAATCGAAGCCGTTTCCAACGATTATAAAATCGAATATCGGCCCGAAGAAACGGCTCGGGAAAACCGCCAAATTTAAGAAGGCGGTCAAATAAACCGTTACTTGGCGGGATTGGATCGGAAATTATCGCTCCGGGAGGCTGCGGGGTTAGCGTCTCCCTCAGCGATACCGGATGCATTCGGAAGGGAAAGTATCTTCCCATGAGGCTGTCTCCACCATGTTTAAAAATATTGAGACGAGCGCTTCCCGTAACGCAAATATGGACGCTTTTGTGATAGAGGTCAAAAAAGCCTTTTAAAAAGCCCTTCCATTTTGGGAACTTGTGGATTTCATCGAAAATGATGGAGCTTTTCTTTTCCGAAAGAATATTTCCTCCAACACTTTCATAAACCTTTTCAGGCCCGTGTAAAATAAGTTCTCTATGGCTGGAAACATCCCAATTAAGGTACATTGCATGGGGAAGGGCCTGCCGGGAACTGGTAGTTTTTCCAATTTGCCGGGGACCGGAGACAAATGCCATTTTGTCTTCGTCTTTAAAATGGTTTTTCAGCAGTATGTCGTAAAGCCGTTGCATAGGATAAAAATAGTCTTTTCATGAATAAAAATCAAGACTAAAATTACAATCATCGTAAATTAGTCGCGACTAATTTACGATGGCCTTAATAATTGCAGTGTGCGGTGGTTCAAGCTCTGGGACTCATTTTTGCACAAAATAATCGCATTAAGTTATCAAATATGTTAATTTATTTGTGTTGATGGGGAAGAAAAGGGCCTTGGTCATGGGCGATTAATGGGCTTAACTTTTTAAGAAAGCAGTATTGGATGGAAAAGAACTCAAAAATTTTCGTTGCGGGCCATCGCGGTCTCGTTGGCTCGGCATTAGTTCGAAAACTCCGGGAACAAGGCTTTGTAAATCTTATTAACCGATCGAGAAGCGAACTTGATTTAACGGACCAGCTTGCGGTCGATAAGTTCTTCGAAACGGAAAAGCCCGAGTATGTATTCCTTGCCGCGGCAAAAGTAGGCGGGATCCACGCAAACAGCACCTATCCGGCCGAATTCATTTTCAGCAACATGCAAGTGCAAATGAACATCATTAACGCGTCTTGGAAATCCAGCGTGAAAAAACTTCTTTTCCTGGGTTCATCGTGTATTTATCCGAAATACGCCCCGCAGCCCATGCGGGAAGAGGCGCTGCTTTCCGGACAATTGGAGCCGACCAATGAGGCTTATGCAATTGCAAAAATCGCCGGCATCATTATGTGTAGAAGCTACAACAAGCAATATAAGACCGATTTTATTTCGGTAATGCCGACCAATCTTTATGGACCTAATGATAATTACCATGGACTGAATTCACATGTACTCCCGGCCCTTATCCGCAGATTTCATGAAGCAAAAGTGAGCAATGCACCTAAAGTTATTATTTGGGGAACGGGAAACCCAACGCGGGAATTTTTATATTCCGACGACCTTGCGGACGCGTGCATTTTTCTTATGGAACGCCATAGCGGCAATGACATAATAAACATCGGATCGGGAAAAGAAGTCGCAATCCGCGACCTTGCCATGACGATAAGATCGGCAATCGGTTATAACGGTGATTTGGAGTTTGACGTTACGCAACCGGACGGGACGCCTCGAAAGTTACTTGACTGTTCTAAGCTGCATTCCATGGGCTGGCGGCATAAAATCGAACTCGATCAGGGAATCAAGCTTGCTTATCAGGATTTTTTAAGAATGTTGAATGATAAAGAATCGGCGAAGAGAATGTAGAAACAAAAAAGAAAAAGGAATTTCAACATGAAAAAACGCGCATTCATTACCGGTGTTACCGGGCAAGACGGGTCGTATTTGGCGGAACTGCTGCTTGAAAAAGGATATGAAGTTCATGGCATGATCCGACGCGCCAGTTCTTTTAATCGGGGCCGCATCGAACATTTGCATAAGGATTCCCACGACAAAAACGTGGAATTCTTTCTTCACTATGGGGACATGTCGGACAGCAGCAATTTAAACCGGTTGCTTGAAAAAATAAGGCCCCATGAAATTTACAATCTCGCGGCTCAGTCCCACGTTGCCGTGTCGTTCGAAGTCCCGGAATATACGGCCGACGCCGACGCCATGGGTACGCTTCGAATACTCGACGCAATAAAGGAAACCGGGCTCCAAAGTCGCTTTTATCAAGCTTCGACCTCGGAGCTCTATGGCAAAGTTCGGGAAGTTCCGCAAAGCGAGCTGACGCCGTTTTATCCGCGGTCGCCCTATGGTGTGGCGAAATTATATGCTTACTGGATCGTGGTGAATTATCGGGAAGCCTATAATTTACATGCCAGTAACGGGATATTATTTAACCATGAATCGCCCCGCAGGGGCGAGAATTTCGTAACGCGGAAAATTACCATGGCAGCCGCGGCCATAAAGGCCGGAAAGAAAGACTGCGTTTATTTGGGGAACCTTAATTCCAAGCGCGACTGGGGCTATGCACCGGATTATGTGGAGGCAATGTGGCGGATTTTGCAACAAGACAAGCCTGAGGATTATGTTATTGCAACGGGAGAAACGCACACCATCAGGGAATTCGCGGAAAAAGCGTTTGCTCATCTTGACATGAAAATCGCCTGGTCAGGCAAGGATGAAAAAGAAACAGGGACCGATGAGAAATCCGGCAAGGTTGTGGTCCGGGTCGATCCGAAGTATTTTCGTCCGACCGAAGTTGACTTGCTCATTGGGAATCCGGCGAAAGCTTTAAAACAGTTGGATTGGAAGCCGACAATAACCTTTGAAAACCTTATTGAAATAATGGTCAAGGCGGATTATGAAGCGGTGAGTCGTCAGCAGTGAGCAATGAGCGCTCTCTAATAACCGGCATTAATGGTTTCGTCGGCAAGCACCTTGCAAAGGTCCTTCACGAAAACGGCCACGATGTTTTTGGCATTGATGTTCAGGATCAATGCGCTATCTCCGGAAGCACGTATTTTCAGGCAAATATCTGCGACTATGAAATAGTCGAGCAAATATTTAAAAAAGTAAATCCGAACTCCGTATTTCATTTAGCCGCTGTGGCGTCACCCTCCGGTTTTCGTCAAACACCGTTTAACTCATTTCAAACTAACATTATGGGGACTATTTCGGTGTTTGACGCTATGAGGGCTATGCAAAGCAATGCCAAGATTCTGTCAGTCGGCTCTTCAACGGAATATGAGACCATAAACCTTCATAATGCACTTTCGGAAACGAGTCTCTTGGAACCGACGAGTTTTTACGGGGTTTCAAAATATACCGCGGAAATCATCGGTCAATACTATGTCCGTCACCACAATTTGGATATTCGATTTACCCGGTCATTCAATCATACCGGACCCGGCCAGGGACCGGACTTTGTTTGTTCGGATTGGGCAAGGCAAGTCGCGGCGATTGAGACAAAAGGGGCATTGCCGGAAATGGTCGTAGGAAATATCAATGCCGCGATTGATTTTTCAGACGTGCGCGATGTGGTTGAGGCATATCGGCTTATTATGGAAAAAGGACAAAGAGGCGAAGTTTATAATGTTTGTAGCAGGAATAAAATAAACTTGCAGTATATCCTGGAATACTTAATTAAAAAGAGCAAAGCGAACATTACGGTTACATTGAAGCAAGACAAAGTTGCGGCGCCGAATTCAACCGCGGAAATTATCGGCGATAACGGCAAATTATGCAAACAAACGGGTTGGTTGCCGAAAATACCCTTTGAGAAAACACTCGATGACTTATATAATTGGTGGGTGTTGCAATTTTCTTAGGCCCTAAGGGGGGCTTAAAAAAATCAAGGACTTGCTGGTACTCCGGTAAGTCCTTGATTTTTTAAATGTGCCTTGGGAGAATCGAACTCTCAACCTGCGGATTAGAAATCCGCTGCTCTATCCAGTTGAGCTAAAGGCACAAAATGTAGAATTTTAGGTGCGGACGATGATAAAAATACACAATACATGGACCGATATGCAATTCAGGCGGTGAATTATTTTAACCATGCAAAAGAAAAATTAAAACAATGATTTCTTGGCAGTGCGACTATTGCCATAGCAGCAAACCCCAAGCTTGGGGAAAGAGACGGTAATTATGTGCCTTGCGGTTCCCGCAAAAATAGTATCTATTGAAGGTAATGTCGCGACTGTCGATATTATGGGAAATGCATCGAAGGCCGACTTGTCTCTATTGGAAAATGTCGTCATTGGCGATTACGTTTTGGTGCATGTCGGCTTTGCCATTCAAAAATATGACGAAGAAGAAGCAAAGGCCACGCTTACGCTCATTCGGGAAATGTACGCCAAGTAAGAGACCTCATGGACCTAACAAATTTTTCAGACAAAGATTTGGCCCAAAATTTAATAAGGGAAATCCATAATCATGCCGATCAATTGGGTACGGTAAAAATTATGGAGGTATGCGGAACGCACACCATGGAAATTGGAAGGCTCGGACTGAGGTCGATCTTGCCTAAAAACATTGAACTGGTTTCCGGGCCCGGTTGTCCCGTATGTGTTACTCCAGGCGCGTATATCGACGCCGCCGTCGACCTGGCGCTTAACAAGAATGTTCGGATTATAACGTATGGCGATATGGTGCGTGTGCCGGGCAATCAAACGTCGCTGGAAGAAGCGAAAGCCCGCGGGGCCGAGGTGCATGTGGTCACATCTCCTTTACAGGCGCTGGAATTGGCCCGAAGTAATCCCCACGATGAATTCGTCTTTTTGGCGGTCGGTTTCGAAACGACCGCTCCCGCAACGGCAAAGGCCTTGTTTACGGCATATGAGGCGGATTTGTCCAACCTGTCGTTTTTTCTCTCACATCGTATTGTACCTCCGGCCCTTGCCGCGCTCATAGAGGGGAAAGACCTCAATATTTCCGGGTTCATGCTTCCCGGTCACGTCAGCGCCATTATTGGGGAAGCGCCATACCAATTCCTCGCGGCCCGCGGCATACCGTCGGTGATTACGGGATTTGAACCGCTCGATATTTTAATGGGCGTTGTGGGCCTTTGTAAAATGATGGTCGAGGGGGCGGCGAAGGTCGTCAACGCGTATTCGCGTATTGTCAAAAGCGAAGGCAATCCGCTGGCCGTTGCCGCCTATGAAAAAGTTTTTCAAACGGCGGACGCCGCTTGGCGCGGCATCGGCGTGATCCCTATGAGTGGGCTGGTTGTACGCGGGCCGTATAAACGCTATGATGCATCGGAAAAATACGGGATTGTCTTCAGTCCTTCCGAACCGGCCTTGCAACCCGTTGGTTGCAGTTGCGGTAGCGTGCTGAAGGGGAAAATAAAACCCAGCGCCTGTCCTTTGTTCGGCGCAGCCTGCAGGCCCCGCACGCCTGTGGGGCCGTGCATGGTATCAAGCGAAGGGTCGTGCGCAGCTTATTATAAATATGAAATGACGGTTTAGAGGCCGCTTTCCCGGAAAGAAAAAGGACATGGATGAAAGTCTTGTGCGTTTGGCGCATGGCAGCGGCAGCGGCTTGCAGCAACTTTTGCATGAAATAGTTCTGCCAGCGCTGCTCCCCGGAAGCCGTGCCATACTTGAAGACGCAGCGGTCATGGATTGTCCGGGCGAGCGGATCGCTTTTACCAGCGATTCCTTTGTGGTGTGGCCGCTTGAATTTCGCGGGGGAGACATCGGCAAACTCGCCGCGTGCGGCACGATAAACGATTTGGCCATGATGGGCGCGCTTCCGCGCGTCATGTCCGTTTCGCTTATAATAGAAGAAGGACTTGACAAAAGCCTGCTTTCGCGCGTTCTTCGCTCCTTATATGAGGCCTGCGAAGGGGCCGCGACGCGCATCGTGTGCGGAGACACCAAGGTTGTTGATAAAGGCAAAGCCGATGGCATGTTTATATCCACATCGGGTATCGGCGTCGTCCCGCCCGGCCGCAATCTTTCCGCGGGCAGCGCCCGGCCGGGCGACGCGGTCCTGGTAAGCGGCCCCATTGGGCTGCATGGCATTACCGTGCTGTCGCAGCGTCAAGGACTTGGATTCGCTTCCGCGGCAATATCGGACTGTGCGGCGCTCAGCGGACTTGTCGAGCTGTTGCTTAAGGCGGTCCCCGAAACGAAAACGCTCCGGGACGCCACCCGGGGAGGGTGCGCGGCGGTTTTACATGAAATAGCCGAGTCGTCGCACGCTACGGTCATGCTTGACGAAACACTAATCCCTATTCCCGGCGTCGTGAAAGGGGCATGTTCTTTTTTGGGCCTTGACCCGCTGCATATCGCCAATGAAGGACGCTTCGTGGCCATCGTGCCGTCTCAGCTTGCCAAAGTCGCCGTTACCGCCTGTAACGCTCACCCGCTCGGGAAAGGCGCGGCGCGTATCGGAACGGTCATGGACCGCGGGCGGTTCCCGGTGGTCATCAAAACCGCCATCGGCGCAACGCGCATCGTTGAAATGCCCGTGGGAGAGCTCTTGCCGCGGATTTGCTGACATGGACAAACCATTGCAATGGGACGGCACATCTAAGGGAAGCCCGCTCGGTAACCGAATTTTCATGTGGCTTATTAGACATGGCGGCTTGTTTCACGCATATTGCTTACTGGTTCCGGTAAGCCTTTTTTATGCGCTTTTCGACTCAAAATCAAAGCGGGCACTCAGGTTTTATTGGGCCCATATGGGTAAACGCGCCGGAATTATACGGCTATGGAGGCACTTTTTTTCGTTCGGAATGGGTCTGATCGACCGCAGCGCTTTCTTGCTTAAAGAAAACAATATTTTTTCAATAGAAACCATAAACGAAGAAGCGATTGCGGAGGCCCTGACGAAAAAAAAAGGCGTTCTTGTGCTCGGCGCTCACCTTGGCAATTGGGAATTTGCAGGCAATCTCCTTTTTGACCGGGTTAAAACTCCCATTAATTTTACCATGGTTGACGCTGAAAAAAATTCGATCAAAGAGGTGTTCGAAAGCGCCTATGCCAAAAGAAGGATCGCCGTAATTCCAATCAATCAAGACCCCCTTGCTTTTGTCTTTGGGGTCCGTAGCGCCTTAAGCCGGGGTGAAATCGTATGCATGCATGGCGATAGGATGTTTGGGCACAAAGGGACAGCGGCGCGATTTTTAAAGGGGACCGTAACATTTCCCCTGGGGCCTTTTGCCATTGCGGCATTGACCGGGGCGCCCATGGTTCCGATATTCGTTCATAAGAAAGGGCTTAGGACCTATGAGATGAAGGCTTGTCGGCCAATCTTCGTTTCATCCGGACCCAGATCGGAGGGGTCGCCCACGGCTTTCGAGGCCCTGGAAACATATGTGAAACTGTTGGAACAGGCCGTGATTGAAAACCCGTACGAGTGGAGTAATTTTTACGATTTTTGGCAAGAAGGGGAACAATGATCGACTCGTGATGCGTAAACCTTCATATATATATCTTGGTCCCCAGGACTGGAAAGAACGCATCGACCAAGCGGACCGGATGGCCTTAGCGTGTCGTTTGTGCCCTCGGCAATGCGGCGTTAATAGACTAAAGGGAGAAAAGGGGTTTTGCGGGGCGCCCGGTGAACTTGTCATTTCAAGCATTTTTCCCCACTTTGGAGAAGAACCGCCTTTTTCCGGAAAAAGCGGCTCGGGCACGGTTTTCTTTTCGTATTGCACGCTCAAGTGTTGCTTTTGCCAGAATTACCAAATTTCCCATGAGGCCGAAGGTCGGGCGTGGACGCCCTCGCGGCTTACCGGCGCACTGCTCGACTTACAGGGTAAAGGTTGCCATAATGTAAATTTAGTGACCGCATCGCACTTTTTACCATGGGTGCTGCGGGCGCTTCGGGAATCTTCGGCCCAAGGGCTTTGCATTCCGGTGGTATACAATAGCGGCGGCTATGAGTCGCCCGAAGCGCTCGGCCTTTTAAAGGGAATCGTGGATATTTATCTTCCTGACATGAAATACGGCGAGGCTGACAAGGCCGACCGATATTCCAGTGCGGGCGATTACGTGGAAATAAATAAGGCGGCGATCATCGAAATGTTCAGGCAGGTCGGCCCTTTACTTCTTGACAATGACGGCGCGGCCTATAGGGGACTATGCATCAGGCACCTTGTGTTGCCCCAAAACCGGGCGCAGTCGGAAGCCGTCATCAAATTCCTTGAAACGACCTTTGACCCGCGCGATATTACGATAAGCCTTATGGCCCAATATCGGCCGCTTTATAAGGCGCGGGATTTTCAGGAACTGTGCAATGCGCTTACAGAGGAAGAGTATTTCGTAATAAAGAAACGATTGGAAGAAGCGGAATTTAACGGATTTTACCAGGAGCTTTCCCGGATGGATGATAAATTTTGCATAGATTTTAAAACGCGAAAACACGAACCGCTGACGGGGATCAAATAAAAAGGTCTTTCCGCGCGGTATTTTTACTATTTTTGACCTTGTCGTTCAGGCCGGCTTCCTTGTCAACCGCATGCATGAAAAAACGTGAAATTCCATAAATTACGCCGGAAAACAGAAGCGACCAAAGCGCGAACCAACGCCAGGAATGTTTTTTTTTGCCGAACATAGTGTCTCCGCTATGGTTGTGGGAATAATTACGCAAAAAATATATTGGGCGAAATAGAGTAGCTATACCTATGGACATTTTTGATCAGCGCCGGGAAAACCTTGTCAGGAAAAATGCGCCGCTTGCCGACCGGATGCGTCCGCGCACCCTGGATGAATTTTTTGGGCAAGAGCATATTATCGGTCCCGGACGCCTGCTTCGCCGCGCCATACAAATCGATCAGCTTTCGAGCCTTATTTTCTATGGCCCTCCGGGCACTGGAAAAACGACCCTTGCGCGGATCATAGCCAATACCACCAAAGCGCATTTCCTGTCCATTAACGCGGTGCTTGCCGGGATCAAGGAAATACGCGATTCCATCGACGACGCAAAGCAGCAACTTGCCTTATACGGTCGCAGGACCATTCTTTTTATCGACGAAGTGCACCGGTTTAATAAATCGCAGCAAGACGCGCTCTTGCCGCATGTTGAAAACGGTGTCCTCATTCTCATCGGCGCCACCACCGAGAACCCCTATTTTGAAGTGAACAAGGCGTTGGTGTCGCGTTCGCGGATTTTTCAGCTCAAAACCTTGACTAGTGACGACCTCAAGCGCATCGCGCTATTCGCGGTTGCCGATAAAGAGCGGGGCTTTGGAAACCTGAGCGTTATGGTGGACGACGACGCGCTTGAGCATCTCGTTAGCGTGGCCAACGGCGATGCGCGCGGCGTGCTCAATGCCCTGGAGCTTGCGGTGGAAACGACGCCGCCGGGCGAAGGCGGGATGGTCCGCATCGACCGGGCCATTGCCGAGGACTCCATTCAACAGCGGGCGGTGCTCTACGATAAGGACGGCGACGCCCACTACGATACCATTTCCGCGTTTATCAAGTCCGTGAGGGGCTCCGACCCCGACGCGGCCCTTTACTGGATGGCAAAAATGGTCTACGCGGGCGAGGACCCGCGGTTTATTTTCCGCCGCATGCTTATTTTGGCGTGCGAGGACGTGGGCATGGCGGATCCCAAGGCGCTCGGGGTCGTGGTCGACGCGGCACGGGCGTTCGATTACGTCGGGCTTCCGGAAGGGCGCTACCATCTCGCGCATGCTTGCCTGTACTTGTCGACTGCTCCCAAAAGCAATTCGAGCATGGCGTTTTTCGACGCCTTGGGCGAAGTTTCGCGCGAGGCCGCCGGCGAGGTCCCGAATCCTTTACGCGATGCGAGCCGCGACAAGGAAGGCTTCGGCCACGGCGAAGGGTACTTGTATCCGCACGCATATCGCGACCATTGGGTGGCCCAACAATATCTTCCCGGCGGGCTCCAGGGAAAAGTTTTTTATCAACCTTCCGACCAGGGCCATGAAAAGGACGTACGCGACCGGGTCGTTCGAAATCGAGAGGCGCAGGTTGAGGCCATGGTTGAGGATGAGCGTTTTGACCCTTTTGAAATACCGGCTTTTAAAAGCTCGGGTAAACCGGGGCGCGATGATTGGACGCGGCGCACCAGCGGCCATCAGGGGAATTTGCTTGCCGAAACGCGCGACGCTCTTTTAGAGCTTGCGGCCATCGCCGCTAGTGACCTCGTACTGGATTTACGTGCCCGCACCGGCCTTTTGGCGTTGGCGGCGTCGCGTATTGCTACCGAAGGCGGGGTTTGGGCCCTTGCCCATGACAAAAGGGAATTTGAGACGCTGGCCGCAAAGCGGCCTCCCGAAGAGGACTTTTCACGGCCCCAGGTCGTTTTAACGACCATGGAAACCTTTGCCCACGACCTCAACAAAGAGGTGGGCGACGGCGTTAAATTCGACGTTATAATCGGCAGAAACATCCTGACCCGTCAACCCGACAAGAAGGTGGTCGTCGAGCGGGCGCTTTCGCTTCTGCACCCGAAAGGCCGTATTGTTTTGGCCGAAATCGTGCCACGCTTGGGTCAGCGTCTTTCGGAACTTGTGGACCCAACCACATGCGATCAAGCCGTCTTTACCGCATTTGCAAGCATTGAGGAACAACTATTCAAAGATGCTCAAGATCCCCTGATGAATTGGGACGCGCAGACGCTCGGGGGGCTTTTAAGAGCAATCCCCGGATCGCATATTAAGGAATTCAGCCGACCGGCTTCTCATATAACGCGCATTTTTCCCGCGCAGGTGGACTATTGGTTCAGGCCGCCCGTGCCTGGCGAAAGAAAATCCCTTGGCGCTCGTCTTGAGGAAGTTGTCGGGAAAGCCGACGTTTCCGTATTAAAACGGTTTTTCCATGAACAATTTGACAAAAAAGACGTTTCCTGGAAAACCGTTACCGCCTATTTCAAAATTACGGCCGAATAGCGCCAGCAAAATGTATATTTTATCATTCATCGGGGTGTAGCGCAGCCCGGTAGCGCACTTGGTTTGGGACCAAGGTGCCGTAGGTTCAAATCCTATCACCCCGACCATAAAAAAAGCCCTTGGAACGAGGGCTTTTTTTATGGTCGATTAGTTAAACGATTTATTTGGATTGATGCGACAAAACAATATTTAATATTCTGCGGATCGGCTCCGCGGCCCCCCATAAAAGTTGGTCCCCGACCGTGAAGGCGGCCAGATATTTCGGCCCCATGGTCATTTTACGCATTCGGCCGATCGCGGCTGTAAGCGAGCCGGAAACCGCCGCAGGAGATAATTCCTTGAGCGTGGCGTCCTTGGTGTTGGCCACGACTTTTACCCACCGGTTGTCCGACGCGATTATGTCCCTGATTTCGTCCAGCCCCACGTCTTTTTTAAGCTTGATGGTCAGGCCCTGGCTATGGCAGCGCATCGCCCCGACGCGCACGCATATTCCGTCGACCGGGATGGTTTTTTTTGTCCCCAATATTTTATTGGTTTCGGCCTGGCCTTTCCATTCTTCCCTGGTTTGACCGTTTTCCATGGGTTTATCGATCCAGGGAATGAGACTTGCCGCCAGCGGAGCGCCGAAATTTTCAGTCGGCATGGCGCCGCCGCGCAAATGCCCCGTTATCAGCGAATCGAGGTCAAGGGCGGTCGAGGCGGGGTCGTTCAAAACATGCTTCGCGGATGTTGACAAATGCGCCATTTGGCGGATGAGCTCGACCATGTTTTTCGCCCCGGCTCCCGAGGCGGCCTGATAGGTCATGGAAGACAGCCACTCGATGAGGCCGCGTTTAAACAGGCCGGACAAGGCCATAAGCATGAGGCTGACCGTGCAATTGCCGCCCACGAAGGTTTTAACGCCTTTTTTAAGACCCCGGTCGATAACGACGCCATTCACCGGGTCGAGCACGATGATCGCGTCGTCGCGCATTCGAAGGGTGGAGGCGGCGTCGATCCAATAGCCTTTCCACCCGTCCACGCGAAGCTTATCGTAAATGCCGTTAGTGTAGTCGCCGCCTTGGCATGTTACGATAATGTCAAGTCGTGAAAGCGCGGTCATGTTGAAGGCGTCCTCAAGCGCGGGCGTGTCAAGTCCGATTGACGGGCCTTTTTCGCCGACTTGCGAGGTGGAAAAAAACAGCGGTTCAAATCCCTTAAAGTCGCCCTCGGCTTTCATGCGTTCCATGAGCACCGAGCCGACCATGCCGCGCCATCCGACGAAACCGACCTTACGCATAATAAAAATTCCTTTTTATTAAGGTAGAGACACACGGCCGTGCGTCTCTACCGAATTACCCTTGTTTGTTACTTTACCGCGGGGATTTTAACGCCCTTGGGCAGGCCTTTAAATCCGGCCACCGCGGTTTTGATCCCCGCTTCCCGCATTTCCTCTTCCGCGCGGATGAGCGGGTTATAGTTTTGCAGGTTCCGCTCGCCGTTCGGTGCGCCGGCCTTGAACCACACCTTGTTCGACGCCGAGCCGTAAAGCAGCGGCATATAGGGCAAAAATTCGGAAGTCCCCTCGGTTGACCTATGAGAGAAGAACGCCGAAAAACCGTTCTTTTTAATGTTGTCAAGCGCCTCTTCCAACGACGACACGCCCACCCCGGCAAGGGCGTCGAGCACGATTTTCGTGTCGCCGCGGGCGTCGAGGAATTTTTTGACGCGCTTGGGATCGGCCAGCCCTAAAACGACCTCGGTGGCGAGGCAGGTTTCGGTAAACGTTCCGGCTTGGTTAAGCTTAATCAATACGGAATTGCCCGCCCGGTCCTTGCGGTTTTTCGCGCCCAGGAAAGGAATTATGTAGCGCAGTTGGGTAACGGCGGCGTCGTCGATGACGATCTGCACGCGGTCGCCGTATTTTTCGTTCATGAGCTTGTGGGCGATAACATCGGTTTCGGAACCGGGGTCTTCCATGGTAACGAAATTGTCGGCGCTTTTGACCACGGAGTAATCGAACTCGATAAGCTCTTCGCGGGTTTTTCTGCCAAGTCCCGAAAAACGCATGTCGTACATGCCCGATGCGCGCAGCTCCTCGCCTTTCTGGACTTCGGAAAAAGCGTTGTCGGTGCCGATGGCCCAGTCGGTTTCCTTAAGGCCAAGCTGGCCCGCGCATTCTTTGATGCGGTCCAACCCTTCGAAATTGTCCTTGACGGGGAAAACGAAGCCGCGCTCTTTTGCCGTGCCCGTAGGTAGCCCGTCGCGAACGAGGTTCTTTTCGAATTGGCGGAAAAACCTGGTCCCTGTTGTAAAGACGCCCTTGACCGATTTCTCGTTCATGGCGAAAAAGAACATTTCCTGAATATCTTGCTTGGTGCCGGGAACATGCTCGCCGCCGCAGACCATGTTAAAGGCGATATTGGGCATGGTGAAGGATTTCATTCCCTTGGGAGCAAAGACCTGCCAGGCCTTAAAGCCGGAGGCCTTAAGAAGCGTTTGAAAAAATACCGTCGATGAAGCCAGACAGGCGTTGCCGCCCCAAATCTTTTTGTTGGGTCCGGCGCCCTGGACCATTTTCAAATCGAAGTCATCGCAGGCCTTGATGATGTCGGCGGGGGTTTTAATGACGACTTTTTTGGGAAGCAGCGGGGCGATGTTCTTTTCGATGGATTTAATGGCCTTGTCGTTGTCGATGTAAATGGCCTCGTTTTCGCCGTCGGACGTGCCTTTGGCGATGCCGTTACGCTCGCAGATGGTCCAGGTTTCTTTTCCGCGGACGACTTTGGCGGTCATCGCCCCTTCCAAGGTGAAATTAGCGTACGATGAAAGGATTTCGCGTCCTTTAAGGGTGAAATTTGATACGATGGTTTCTTTGGCCATGGGGACAATCCTCCTGTATGAAATGGTGATGATTTCGGTGCAATGGACGACCGAATAAAATAATTTATTGATGCATTGCAATGTAGTATACTAATTAGTTAATTTATTTATCGGATAAATTTTTATTTTATCAAAGGAGGACGGCATGAACGATGCAATGAAGAAAAAAATCGAACAACGCGCCTATGAAATTTACCTGAAACGCGGCAAAGCCCCCGGTGATGCGAAAAGCGATTGGGAAAAGGCCGAGCGGGAAATTTTGGCCGAAGTAAACTCCTCGAAACAAAGCCCGGTCGTTAAGGAACCGGCGGCCGCGAAGCCTGCGACGGCTCCGAAACCCGCGGTAGCGCCGGCGCAAACCGTTCGGCCGACGCAGGCCAAAAAACCGACGCAACAGAAAAGAAAATAAGCTACTTCTGTATTTTCTCGGCCAGATCTTCCAGATGACGGCGATATGCTGCAAGGTCCTTTATGGGCTTGCGCGCAACGCCTGAATCCATTGCGGCCTTCGCGACCGCGAGGCTTTCTTCGACCAATACGCGCGGATCAAGCGGTTTGGGGATGATATAGTCGGGCCCGAATTCGAGGCTTTTGACGCCGTATGCTTCGAGAACGAACTCAGGCACACCTTTTTTATGCGTCAAGGAAGCCAGCGCCTTGGTCGCCGCGATTTTCATGGCCTCGTTTATCGTCGAGGCGGAAACGTCGAGAGCCCCCCTGAAAATAAAAGGGAACCCGAGCACGTTATTGACCTGATTGGGAAAATCCGACCGCCCGGTCGCCATGACCAGGTCGGGCCGGGCGTTTTTCGCTTCCCAATAACCTATTTCCGGATCGGGATTCGCCATGGCGAAAATGATGGGGTTTTTAGCCATGCTTTTTACCATGGCCTGGCTTACCAGGCCCCCCTGGCTTAGGCCCGCGAAAACGTCGGCGCCTTCCATGGCCTCGGCAAGCGTGCGTTTTTTCGTGGGGTTCGCGAAAAACAGCTTGTACTCATTCATGCCTTCGGTGCGGCCTTCATACACGACTCCTTTTGTGTCAACCAATAAAATGTGCTCGCGCTTGACGCCAAGCTGTATGTAATGGTGGGCGCAGGAAATTGCGGCCGCGCCCGCGCCGGAGAAGACGACAATCAAGTCCGCAAGGTCCTTGTTTTGAAGCTGCGCGGCATTGATGAGCGCGGCGGCCGAAATTATGGCCGTTCCGTGCTGATCGTCGTGAAAAACCGGGATGTTCATTTCGCGCTTGAGGGTTTCCTCGATAACGAAACATTCGGGCGCTTTGATGTCTTCAAGATTAATGCCGCCAAAGGTCGGTTCCATGCTTTTTACAATTTTTATCACGTCCTCGCAGGCCGGAGCGTCAAGCTCGATATCGAAGACGTCGATATCGGCGAAGCGTTTGAAAAGAATGCCTTTTCCTTCCATCACCGGCTTTCCGGCCAAGGGGCCGATGTTGCCTAGGCCAAGGACCGCCGTGCCGTTACTGACGACCGCAACGAGGTTTCCTCGCGCGGTATACTCATAGACGAGCTCGGGATCGCGCTCGATTTCCTTACATGCTTGGGCAACGCCCGGCGTGTAGGCAAGCGAAAGATCGCGCTGGGTTTTGCAGGGTTTCGAGGAAATGACCTCGATTTTGCCTTTGCGGCCTTGTGAATGGTATGCTAAAGCTTCTTCTTTGGTTATCATTGGTCCCTCTTATTGTTTTAAAAAAATCGTAACCAATCCGCTCGCCCCCTAAATCCCCCGCAGGGGGACTTGGGGGGCGTAGGGATGTCAGTAGCTACAAAAAACCTGAAAATACATTCTTTCACCAAAAAGACGCGTGAATAAATATTCGGGACCGGCAGTATGTTACCGAGTTGTAAACTGCCAAACCGGCCCGTCGGTCGACGACTTCCAGTCTTTGGCGATAATTTTCCAATAATAGGTAGTCTGGGCCGAAAGGCCCGAAACGAGGTAGGATGTTCCCATAAGGGTCGTTTGCCGCGCGAGGGCGTTTTGGTCGGTCCCCAGATAAATGTCGTAGGAGAGGCTGTCGTTATCGGGATCGATGTCTTGCCAGGAGAGCGTTATGTTTGGGGCGCTAACGACCGAATAATTGATCGGGTTTAGGGCCTGCGGACTATAGGGCGGCATACCGTAATAAACGGCCCGCCGAAGCGTGTCGATGTGCATGGATTCGTCCTTGACAATGGCGACCATGGTATCGTAGCCGTTAAATGCAAGCGGATCGACGACCACGATAAACGAGTCCACGACCGCGGAATCGATGATGCTGCGCATCTGGGTGCGCGTCTCGAAAATCGATACGTCATGTCGCTCGACAAGCTGATTATTGGGGTCGATGATCCGGAAAATGAGCGTGTCTTTGTCCCTTTTTTTATTAAGATCGATCGCGCCCGTCGCCGTAGTGTCGCCCGAAAAAGCGACGGTAAGGGAGCATGGCCGAATGGCCGGTAGGACCAAAATGCGCGGATAGAGCGTGTCGCTTGTCGGGAAAGCGTCCTTGACAACGACCATCAATTGCTCGAACCCCGTGTCGGCAATGGACGGGGCCCAGACAAGGGTGCTGTCAAGGCCTTCGGTAAGGAGGACCTTGCTTTTGTTGACAATCCGCGCTGAAAAGACGAACGGGGGTATTCCCGTGTTGGGGGCCGCGCGCAGTCGCATGTGCAGCGTATCTTTTCCCGCAACCAGGAATTGCGGAAAGTCTTCGGTTTTCGTGGCAAAGCGCACGGGCGAAGGGTGGCCCGCCGTGCCGAACACATAGAGCGTATACGTGTAAAAAACCGGCTGATAACCGTCCCAAATCCTGAGCGTTATCGAATGACCGCCGGTATCGAGGTTGGACGGGGTCCAAGAAATAATTCCCCCGGCATTGATCTGCATGGTTTGGGGGCTGAGGCTCTTATCGTAAACCAGGGAATCGCCGTCGGGATCGAATGCTTGAATGGTGTCAACATAAAGCGAGCCGACCGCGATAAAGGAAGACGCCGGCGCTTTTTGTAAAATTGGCAAGCGGTTTTGGTATAAAATGACCGAAGCGACGGTATCATTATGTTTCTTGTCCGTTGCCCGAATAATGATTTGGTTGCCGCTCGGCGTATGTTGTAAATGTATGGAATCGTAGTACCATAAGCCCGAATTTGCCGGCATGATCGGCTGGCCGTCGATGAAAAGGGAATCCATGCCGCTGCCGTCGTCGAAAGCTTCGACCCCTAAAAGCACGGCCGCGGAAGCCGCGTAGAAATTACCTGTCGGTAAACCGTTTGCGGTGATCGCCAGGATCGTGGGCGGCCGGAGGTCATGTGCGGTGTCGTCGAACATGATCGAAAACGAAACCGAATCCACGCGGTTAAGCGAAACATTATCGAAGGCCGCGATCGCCACGGCGTTAGGGCCGGAAATCAATTGGACCGGCCAGGTCCATGCGGCGCTTGGTCCTTTTATGGTTTGGGCGGGCGCCAATCGGACATTGTTGACATAAGCGTAAAGCGTAAGATTAAGCGAATCGAACGCGTTGTTTTGGACGGTCCCGGAAATTTGGTACGCCGAAACCATGGTCACGGTTGAATCGCGCGACGGCGCAAGCACGACGATCGTGGCGGGTGAGGCGGGCCTGATCGTATCGGAAAAAATGACCGTGAAGAACTTTTGGTTTGCTATCCCTTGGTAGAAATGGTCGAGCGCGAAAACACTGAGCAAAAGCGGGGCCTTCGCGTCGTGGAGGCGCATTTTGTCGAAAAGCTTGGAGTACACTTTGTCGTTCTTTCCGTCGAACGCCGTTCCATTGACCGACGCGGAATCGACCCATTGGTCGGCGATTGTCGTGATGCGCGCTTTAAAGTTGAAAACGCTGTCTCCGGTGTAGATCGTGTCTTTCCCCACGTAGTTTTCGTTGACGCATACGATTTGGGGTTTCGCGGTGTCGCGCGCGTGAAACGAAAAACCGGTGGCCGGAGAGGAAAACTGCCCGTCGGAAACCCATAAGGCGCCTTTGCCCGAAAGCATGACGGCCCCGAAAACGACTTTGGTGCTGCAGCGCTGCGATGAGTAGCGCGTGGCCGCGTCGAAAGACCAGAAGTAATCGACGTCTTTGTCCCGTACCGGCGGCGTGCGTAAAACAATCGAGTCGCCGTAAATGCACCCTATCGAATCTTGGCGTAGCCCCGAAGTTACGGAGCACGGGAGCGAATCGACGCGGATAGCGCCGTTTGTCCGGTAGGTCGTCATGGTTATTACATGGCGGCCCGTATCGTAAAAAGAAACAAACAAATTTAAAGGCCCTTGCGCAAAGTCGCTTGGAAAAAGCGCGGTGTCCGCGCGGGCCCAGAGCCGATTGCTCGATACGCGCACTTCGCAGGAATCGACGAGTTCCTTGACTAAAAGCTCCACGCTTAAAGTTTCGCCGCAAAAAACTCCGATCGTGTCGTTGGCCTTGAAGCTCGCATGCGTTACATAGAGCGCGGCATTCGAATAGTCTGAAAAGGGGTTGTATTCCTTGCTGCAAAGTAGAAGCGCGCCAAGTAATGCCAAAAGCGACAATATCCGTAATGTTACTCCATGCTTCATGATTGCCGCCGTTAGTTAAAAAGTAAATGACCAGCCCACTTCAATTCCGCCGACCGCTACGACGCCGACGCCCGAAAAAAAAGCGGCCATGGCCTTGTTCTTTGCGCTTCGCGCGGTATTCCACGACGCGCTTGAATTACCGGCAAGATTGGCGGGACTTAGGTCGCTTTCTTGGCTAAACCGGCGCGAAGCCGAATACCATTTGGCGGCAAATGCAATGCAGACGCCAAGGCCCGTGAGCCCGACGGCCCCGCCTGAGTATCGGATAATGGCCCTGGAGCGCGCGTTAGGGTCCTTCGCAATGGACGAGGCCAATGCGGCGCTCAGGGCCGGATCATTAGCCGGCAGGGAATATTCATAAGGCTGCTCGCCAACCTGCTGTTGCTTGCCTTCTATGGTAAGCGACGCGCGGCCGTTATGCAGGAACAAGCACGGGCTTATCCGGATGAACTTGGTCATGGAGCTGACGCCGTCAACGGAATAGAGCACGGCGCAAAATGACAGTTGTGTGCCGATGGCGTCTTCGTGCAAATAAATCCCGTTCCAATCGAAGGGAGCGGGATCAACCCGGCTTGCTTTATTATATTCCTTATCGTTTTCGGAAGTAAACACGATGGGCTTGTCTTTCGTGCCGCGCGCCAGAAGCGCGCCCGAGACATGAAGACCCGCGAAATTTTTAAACAAAAAAACGGCCCCGGCCTCAATAATCACGGTTTTTCCCTGGGGAACGTAAATATCGCTTACCACCAGATAGGGCAGGGTTTTGGCCGTTACGACGCCGGGCAGATCTCCCGCTATCGTGTCGAAAGCCACTGCGCTCTCAAAGGCGGCTGAGTCTTTGGGCGCGTCGGCGGGCACCGCGAAAGAAACGAACGTAGAAGTAAGCAGCCACCAGCAAAGCCGGCGGCTTTTTAGAATAGCGGCATAACCGCGATTTTTAAAACATCGAATCCGCAGCATAAGGGTATTTGACCCGCCTATCGCCCGGCAACCGCGTTCTTGCTGATCCTCCGGATTTCGGAGTCGGCCTTTTTAAAATATTCGTGTTCGGGAGAAGTCCGAAAAAGCGATTTGACGTCGTACCACGCTTCCATCGCCTTTTTTTTCGTCTCTTCCGTCAATTGGTCGTCGTAAACCGCGCTCGCGCATAAAGCGATCGAATACAGCAGCGCTTGGCGGAACAATTTCGCGTCCATGAACCCGCACGGCGAAATCCCGGCTTTTTTAAGCCATTCCTGCGCCCGCGTCACCTCGCGCAGGTCAAAATAATACCGCGCTTTTTCAAGGTAAAATTCGCCGTCGTAAATGTCCTGGGCCATTATCGCGGCCAGGCCGGCCCCGTCGTTTGCTCCTTTGAGCGCCCTGAGTCTGTAAATGCGCGCTTTCTTGGTTTCCGCGTCGTCCTCGGAAAGCTGCGCATAGAGCGCGAGCGCATTTTGAAAATGCCCGTTTTCAACCTCTCCGGTAAAAATGGTCATCACGTCCGACGTCCTGAATTGCCGTTTCAATTTGTCGAGGAGGGAATTTTTTTTCTCGTCTTGTTTCATTTCGGGCGCGCTGACTTGAGGTTTCACGGAATTGTCGGTCCGCGCGGAATTTATGACGCCCGCCGTATCCGGCCCCGCGAAGACGAATTGATTAACAGGGGCTTGCGAAACCGGCGATGGATGTCTTTTTGTCCGGGGAACGGGGGCGTCATCAAGGTCTTTTTCCTTGGAGGTCCGATGGCGATTGAGGGCGCTTTCGGCACTATGCGCAGGCGCCGCAAAAACATCCTTGATTTCCCGGTCGGCGGCTTGCTGGGTATCAATGAGGGCCGCGGGCTTAGGCGCTTGTTTCGGTTTGTCGGCAATCCGCGCCTCCATAGCGGCGGGCATCGGCAGTTTCGCGGCAAGCGGCTTTTTCCCGGATTTTTCATACCGATACAGCCCCAAACCGAGAACCGCGACGCAAACCAAGGAAAGGAGTATAAGAGCCCCGGTCACGATTGGGGCGCGGCGCGGCTTTTTCCTGATTGAAATAAGCGTCTTGCCATGATGGGCCTCTTTCATGTAGCGGGAAAGAATCTGTTCAGGGGACTGAACGTTAATTGATTTATGGACATTTCCCAAAGTCCGAAGGAATTCAAGCGCGTTTTGCACGCGCTTTTCCTTCTCATAGCGCAGGCATTTTTCCACGAGCGCGCAGAGCGGGGAGGGAATTTTCCGGGAATAACCGCTGAGCGGCACGTAATTGTTGTTGAGCTTGTCGGTGACCAGTTTGGCCAGGTTTTGTTCCGGAAAGGCCCGGCTTCCGGTGAGCATTTCGTACATGACCGCGCCGAGCGAATACATGTCGGCCCGCACGTCGATGTCTTTTCCGTCAAGTTGCTCGGGCGCCAGATACTGCATGGTGCCCATGATGACGCCCTCCATGGTATGCATGGACACGGTCACGGGTTTGGCGATGCCGAAGTCCATGAGCTTGACGATTCCGGTATTGGTCACCATGATATTGCCGGGCTTCAGGTCGCGGTGGATGATGCCGTGGTATTGCGTGCCGTAGAGCTGATAGTCCTGGTTGTGGGCGTAGTTGAGGGCGCGGCCCGTCATGATCCCGATGGCCGTGCATACTTCAACCGGAAGGCCCCCCGAGTCGGCGATGAGTTTTTCCAAGGTCACGCCGTCGATGCGCTCCATTTCGATATAGGGAAGGTCGTTCCATTTTCCTACCGCGTAAATTTCAATGATGTTGGGGTGGTGCAATTTGGCGGTTATTTTCATTTCGGTCTGGAAGCGCTCTTCGGATTCCCGCGTGTGGTCGGGGTGCAAAATTTTTATGGCGCGCTTGACCTCGAGCTCGGCGTTCCAGATTTCGTAGATGATGGCCATGCCGCCGCTGCTAATGAGCGACGTGATGACCCCCGAGCCCATTGGTACGGGTTTCTTGGCGTCGGGCAGCGTCAAGGTCCCGGGAAGCTGTATCGGGGACGCTGTTTTTGATTTAATAATGATTTTAGGTTCAGGCATTTTTTAGGCTGACGCTACCCTTGTAAACTACTACAAAGTCTGCCCTCCTGCCTGCCGAAGCGGCGGCGCAGGCAGGTAGGCAGGTTACTATCCAATCCGGTTATTATTGTATCATAGAGGGGAATTTTTGTAAATATCCGATAGGGCCGGCAAACTTTTGGGGAGAAGCGGGACCGCCGGCTACAGCCTGTTTTTTACGCTGTTGTACTGTTTTTCGCCCTTGTCCAAATCCAGCAGAAGCCGTTCAAAGGTAAGTTCGCTCCAGGCGTCCGACATTCTGCCGCATTTGGTATTGACGATGAATTTGCCGAGAAAGTCCTTGGTGTAATCGTCGGGAGTGACGGCGATTTTCCGGCCTTCGTCCTCGATTACTTCCATAACGTCAACCACGCGCGTGGCCGAAAAATCCCGGGTGGGAACATAGGCGTCCTTACCGCCCACGAGGTAGAGAAAGCCGTTTCGAATGAGCGATTTTAAAATGCCCTGCGCCTGCATTTCGGTCATTTCATACTTTTTCATGAGCTCCTGGAGCGTGGGGGGCGCATTTTTAAAATAAAACGACGCAATGGCGTCGATCATGATACGCAGCGAAAAATACGTGCGGTAATCGCCCACGCGCCTGCCCCAGCGGGTCTTCGCGCGCAAAAGCGGCGCGAAATACTGATGGACATACGCGACCTCGGCCCCGAACAAAACGAACAGCGAAATGAGAAACAGGGAAACCAAAAAAAACAGCAAAATGCCGAACGTCCCGTAAACGGACTGGGCTTGCATTGACAGATGCACATAGGAGTCGAACCAGTGGCGTTCCAGCTCAAACAGCCCTCCCGCGATAACGCCCCCTAAAAAGGCCGATTTGAAGGGCACTTTGGTGTTGGGAACGAACCATATAAAAACGGTAAACGCCAGAACGGTCAGAAGAAACGGTACGATATCGACCGGAAAAAAATATCCCGACATCAAATCGAGCCATACGCTTCGCCTGATTTGAAACGAGGCGAAGAAAAGAACCGGGCTATAGACCATGACCATGGTAAAGGAGCGCAGCCGCACGAAAAAAGACCGCGACCTCACCACTTTCCAAATGGTGTTAAGGGACTCTTCAACAAGGCCAAACAGGCCGACGCTGACGATGACAAACCCGAAAATCCCGATGCCCCGGAGTTTTTTCGCGTTCGAAAAAAAAGAACTGATATATTCCAGGACGGTCTTGGGAGCAAACGGCAGAAAATGCGACAGGGCGGCCTCAACCTGTTTCGGATGGATTTCCATGATGCTTGCCGCCATAAATGCCACGACCGCAAGCAGGGGAATCAGCGTAAGCAGTAGGGCATAGGCCAGGGCCGAGGCCCGGGTAATGCAGGAATTGAGGAAATATTCCGAAAAAACGATACGCCAGAAAAAAATGAATTTTACTATCGGATAAACGACGCGGCTTTTGCGCTCCTTGAGGGATTCCAGCGCCTGTTTGGGGCTGAAGCGGAAATCATGGAGAAAATTTCGGGAAAAAATAAACATTGCTATACTTTGCTCCGGGCGTTTTCTCGGGTGCTTATCGAATAGGCGATTATCAGTCGCTGGATGACGGTAACATAGGCTAAAACCGCTAAAAGGGCAAGCCCCCAAACCATTATCCGAGGTCCGCCGATAAAGCAACCGATAAGGATTATCGTGCGCTCGGGCCGCTGGAGGATTCCTTTTGTGCACGGGATATTTTCACCTTCGCAGCGTGCCCGCACGTAGCTTACCGTCAGCGCCCCGGTGATCGCGGCAAAGCAGCAATAAATAGGCGCCACACCCCAGAACATGCGCGAAACGAAAAAAAACAAAATTCCCATGAGCCAAAAAATTTCAGAGAGCCTGTCGGCGGCGGAATCGAATATCGCGCCGAAGGCGCTTTTTTTATTATAGGTTCGGGCCACGAGGCCGTCGAGCCCGTCCATGCAGGCGCCCGCAAGAATGAAGAATGCGGCGAGTTTCCATTTTCCCGATGCGGCAAACCATCCAACAATGCAGGAAATGGCGAGTCCTATGGTCGTAATGACATTCGGGTGTATCTTTAATTTGGCGAAAACCCCGGCAATAGGCATGAGTGCGGCGTTATACAATGGTTTTAAAACTTCGAGCATACTCTTTAAAATATGACGAGGATTTTAAAAAAACAACCCGTTTAAAGGGGAAATAATATATATTCTTTACCTTGCATTTAAAAAATAATGATCTTAGAGGAGGATTTATGTCCAAAACATGTGAGGTATGCGGAAAGCATCCCACAACGGGCAATACGGTTTCCCATGCGCATAACAAAAATAAAAGGCTTTTCCTGCCCAATCTTCGGACCATCAAAACAAAAGTCAATGGAAACGCCCAGAAAACGAAAATTTGCATGAAATGTCTTAAGGCAATGTCAAAATAAGACCGGGATTTTATTAAAAAAAAAAGAGCTCCGCGTGAATTTCATACGGAGCTCTTGTCGTTTATACTTGTTGGAACCGACTTCAAAAAGGCCAAGCTTTACGCGAGCCCTTTTATTTTTTTCCGCTCTACCCAAATTTTTTTGATGATTTTAAGCTGCCCGGTATGGGCTTTTTTCTCCCACGACTCGGTTGCCTGGCCAAGATATACCAAATGCTCAAAAAAGAGGGTTTGAAGCGCGGTGAATTTAAAGGCAATGCAAAGTTTGGTAATGGTCGATTGGGAAATGGCCCTTCTTCCGACAATGATGTTTAAGATAAACGCCCGGCTTGTTCCGCCTGCCATTTGCGAAAAGTTCCTGTAGGAATACCGGGGGACCGTCCGTTTCTGGTGTTTGTAATAATCCAGGAGATATTTCCTGAAACTCTTGTAGGTGAAAAGATCTTTCATTCGTCGCGCCCTTCTTTAAAAAGACGATTATATCGAGGACATCGGCCGTGATAAGCTTTTTTAAAATACAACAGCGCGGTACTCCGATGTCCGTTTTAGTTTCGCTCGTTCGTTTCATCATGAAGGATTTTTACTACATGCACGCCTTGCGCCGTCTCGCCTTTGCCTAAATCGATCGCCCCGTTCTTAGGCGCGGCGGTAAAGAGAAACCGTCCGTTTAGATCATACACCGAAACATGCGCGTTTTTTTGCGCCCATGTCGGCAAAACGAACCTGCTGCCTAAAAACGTTCGTGAATAATTTTTCTCACTAAACACTTGGGATGGATAACCTCCGATTGCATGGGATTGGTCAATGGCGGTATTCGCGGCCACAACCGTAATCGTCGCGGTCCCCGCGGTAATGGCCGCGTTGCCCATGACGTTCGCCTGACATATTATGGCGCCCGTTACTCCGTCGCGAGTTTTTACGTAAAACGCGAATTGTCCGCCTTCAAGCGCCGACTTGGCTTCGCCGATAAAATCCCCCGCGCCGCTCGCCGACATGCTGATCGAATCTCCGCGCGAACGCATAAACCTTCCGGAACTGTCCACGAGCGAAATGATTATCCTGGTCATGTCGCCGCCGTCGTTTAAAATGGTAGTATCGGGTGTAAGGACCAATTTTACGGGAGTTCCCGGCGGGCTTACCTGGTCAACGCCCCCCCCGGCAGAACCGACCGCCTTCAGCGTTCCTCCCGCCGCGACCCCGGTCCATTGAAATACGGGATGGGGCAAATCCGGGCCGACGGTTCCGCTCTGTGAACCGAGGGAAACGCCGTTACGGAACAATTCAACCGTGGGACAATTGCTAAAAACCATGACCGTAGTTGGAGATGTAGGCGTTCTGTCGTTGGCGATATACACCATGTAGCCGCACGTGGCGGGGTTGCGCTGCGACTGAAAAAACATTCCCGCAATTTTGGGAATGCGGAAAATGCTGGCAACGCCATGGAACGATTCATACGGAGGCGTTAAGCTTCGATGAAGCAAATCAACGGAATCATAGGTCTCATTGGTCGTAGCGTTAAAATGGGGCGAATTGTAATCAAACGCACACCACCCTAGTTTGCCCATTTCATAAGCATTGGCATAACTTGCCTCCTGCTCCGTGATATGATCTTGGACTTGGCTTCCGTCCGCCAATTGCGTTGCGTCGCTGTCCCAGGCATGAATTTGCGGAGTTATCGTATGTCCGACGGTTTCGGTAATGAACATCGGCCGCGGGTCGGTGGCTGAGGCGTCGGCCCCGAAATTCCGGGTGTAAATATCTTCCAGAAAACTTGCGACACTGGTGTTCCCGCCCCGCCGCACTCCGCTGGTGGGCCGTGTTGGATCGATGGCCCTTGCCGTGTCATTCATGGGCCCATAGAGGGCGTCGTCATCCGCCGATTCATTGACACGGACGCCGAATGTTAAGATGGACGGACGATTTCTGTCGCGATAGATCATGTCCTTAAGGTCTTGCATTAAAAGCCCTAACCAGGTTGTGGGCGTATTCGGGTCTCCGCCTCCTAAGTACTGCCATCCCGGAACTTCCTCAAGCAGAAAGATGCCGAGCTGGTCGCAGCGCTTGATGAAATCGGGCGCTTGCGGATAGTGCGAACATCGCACGAAGTTGCATCCTAAAGTATACTTAAGAATTTCGGCGTCTTTGCGCTCAAGCCTGGTTGACGCGGCCCTTCCCATATACGGAAACGACTCGTGATGGTTTAATCCGCGCATGGTGGTCATAACGCCGTTTATGTAACACTTTCCGGTTGTTTTGCTCGCCAAAATCGTGCGAAACCCCGTTGTGTCGACGAATTCATCGACATACGTTGACCCGTCTTGGATCTGCGTGTAAACGGTGTAAAGATACGGATCGTCGGGGCTCCAAAAATGGGTGACTGCGCTCGACGTGGGATAGGTGATAATCGACGTCGCTCCCGGGGCAATCGTGGCCGCCCCGGTCCCGATCGCCACCACGCTACCCGTATTGTCAACGATCGACGTCGTTGCGGTCACGCTTTTTGAAGTTGCGGCGCTATTGACGACGCTCACATGGGACGTAACGATGCCGTTTGGGGTGCAGGCGGGCGTGGTGCAATTTGGGATCGAGACCCAGTTCCATTGCACATGCAGCGGGTCGCAAACGATTAAATGAACATTGCGTACAATACCGCCGAATATGCAATAATCGATATTCCCACCTTCAGGCGGGACCCCGGTTTGCCTGGTTGAATTGACCTGCACGGCTATTACGTTGTCCTGGCCGAGGGTCAGGCGGCTGGTTATATCGATTGTAAATGGCGTGTAAGCGCCCTGGTGCGTCCCCACGAGTGTTCCGTTTACGTAAACGGTTGCGACGGTTGCAACGCCCTCGAATTCGAGGAGAAACTTTCGGCCGCTGTATGAAGCCGGAGGAGTGTAATGCTTGCGGTACCAAGAGGTAAAAGCATACTCGGCTCCAATTGCCGTATAAATGGTCCCGCCATTGAAATAAGCATGCTTGATGGTAATGTTCTGCTGCGGAAGACAAACTTTGGTCCAGCTTGCGTCGCTAAAGCTCGCACCGCCCGAGAATGTCGCGTTGTCGGTGTTGTTAAAAAGCCATCCCCGATTGAAATTAAGCGTCACCCGGTTGGAATTTTGGGGCGTATAGGTTGCGGCCGTGATCGACGTTACCGCGATCAAACAGGTTGCCAGTATCGTGAAAATATTTTTAAAACTTAACGCTTTCATAATTTGGCCTCCCGGTTAAACGCTATTTCTAATGTATATTGGTTTTCTTATTCGCTGTGTGGGTTAGTGATAAAATTAATCGGCCCCGTTTGTTTTAGGAGAAAAAAACCACCTGAAAAAGAAAAGGTCCCCACTATTAGGGGGACCTTTTGCCGGAATGCATTGCAAAATTCAAGTTAGGGAACTATGCATAATTTGATGATATAAGATCCCTGTGACGCAAGACCTTTTGCATTGATTTGCCTCGTTGTCGCCGATGGTATCAGGTTTTGACGGAGCAACTTTCCGCTGGTCGTAAAAAATTGCACGGAAACCGTTTTTCCAAGAAATTCGGCCGGTAAAGTAAACCAGCTACCCATAATAACACGGACTTGTCCCGAAGAAATGGCCTGGCGCAGTTGCAGCGTTTTTGGATCGGCAACGCTCGTACCCGGTGGCGGTCTATAGCCGACCCCGAACTCGGATGCGGTTGGCGTGCCGCTATTGACCGCCCCGACCGTGAGCCTGACATAGCGCGCGGTTGAACGGGGAAAAGTATCGACCTTCGGACTATTGCTGGCAGCCCAAGCGCCGTTATTGACGACGGTTTTCCAGGTGCTATTGTCCGTACTGACGTCGACCGAATGCGTCGTTATTTCTCCGGCGGTTGAAGTGCTTGTGTAAGCGCCCGTCTGAGACGGCAAGTACCCGAAGGCCCCGACATTATCGAATGAGGACCCTAAATCCAAGGTAATGGTTCCGCCCACGGTCCCCGTCCAATCGGTTTCGGTCCCATAATCCATCTTTGCGTCAATGGCATTAGCGGGATTTGTCCCGCCAACAGCCGTTACCGGAACAATGGGAAATTCAATACGCGGCGGCGGAGTCGGCAAGGGAGCGCGCTGAGCATTCGGCTTCCATGTCGTCCCAACATCCGTCAGCCTCGATACAATGGCCGCGTCGAGTTTCCCATGTGTATTGGGGGGACAATTAAGGAGAAAATTGCAATATCGCGATTCAAGCACGGTAAGATGGGTCGTAACGATATTGGAAAGGGTCATCAAATTCGAGGAACCATTATAAAACCACGAACCGGTAATGGTCTGGTCCTGTGACGAGGCATAGGTATTTCCCGAAGGACAAAATATTCCCTTGGGTTCCTCGACCATGAAAAGATCCTCGGCCCCCCATGGTCCGCGCATGAGCCCATTGTGGTCGGTGATAACGCAGTTGGGTTGCATTTTTCTAATGGTATCGCGAACAACGTCCATGGGAAATACCTTTTGACCCATGCACCACGACCACCCATCAAAGCAAAAAAGAGGAATAGGTCCGTAATTGGTGCAAAGCTCGGTTATTTGCGCCAGTAAAAACGCCTTTTGAGCCGCAGTCATTGTAGAAGGACAACTGCCGCCGGGACTGCCGATTCCCTGCGCAACATCGTAGGCCGAGAAATAGAGCCCTGGAAGCAGGCCATACGCGCGGAACGAATCGCAATACGCCTTGACCACATCCATGGTCGGTTTTGAGCTCTGTTTAATAGTATAGGCAGGTGTGACAAGCGGGGTCACATTCGACTGCCAAATGACAAAGCCGTCGTGATGCTTGCAGGTCAAAAGGCCGTACGTCATTCCGGCGGCTTTGGCGGCGCGCGCCCATTGGCCGCAGTCCAGGCTGTCGGGGTTCCAAACCAGCGGATTGACGCGGGCATTGGCCCAATCGCTCGGATAATACGAGTCCATATTGAAATGCATCATCATGCCGAACCGTAAGTCAACGTAGTTTCTCAGCAGTGTATCGATGTGCGTTTCGGAAAATCCGACGGTTTGCCAGGAAACAATAACGAATAAAGCCACGAATAATCTCATGAAATACCTCCGTTTTTTACCCATTAAAATCTCACTTTCTTCCGATTTATTATACTATATTTTTACTGGCTATTTTCCGAAGCGGGCGGCTTCTGTAATAGTGTACTATTACAGAAGCCGCCTCTCTCATATAATTTTTCAATATCGTACAATATAATTAAAATTTCGCTAAGTAGTTATTTTTTTTCAAAAAAATAAAAAGAAGATTTTCGATATGCTAGAAAAAATAAAAGAAAAGGTAGTGACCGAAGATGCATTGCGGAATATTCGCTTGGCCCACCCTGATAAAAAGATCGTTTTTTGTACGGGATGCTATGATATTCTTCAATCGGGGCACGCGTGTTTTTTTAGCCAGTGTAAAGAGCTGGGAGACATTCTGGTTGTTGGCGTCGGCCGGGATTCGGTCATCAGCGCGTTAAAGGGCCCCGGCAGACCCGTCAATCCGGAGAACAACCGTCTTTTCTTGGTTGCGGCGATGGAAGATGTGGATTTCGCCGTTTTAAACGACGAAGAGATTTTGCCGGGCAAGATTGATTTCGGCACGATAATAAAAGAGCTCAGGCCCGATATTTTCGCGCTCAATACCGACGATTCGGCCGTGGCGGAAAAGCAAGCGATGTGCGACCGCTATGGCGCCGCCATAAAGTTCGTTCCCCGCATTGTTCCGCGGTATTTGGAACCTACGTCCACGACCCGGATCATCGATAAAATCAATTTCTCGTTCAAAGCGCCGCTACGTATAGACTTTGCGGGCGGTTGGTCGGACGTCCCGTTTATCATGCAAGGGAAAACGGGACATGTTTCGAACATGGCAATCAAGCCGCTTCTGGAATATAAATTCGGAAAATTTAATTTTTCCGGATATCCCCGCGGAAGCGGACTCAGCACTTCCACCGCTGTCAAGCTTTTGGAATTGATCGGTTCAAGGCGCTATAACGCGGAATCGAAATCCCTTGCCGCGATCGGCGAAGACTTGTTTAACCTTGAAAACAAGGAACTTAACTGGGCCATCGGCAGGCAGGACCAATACGCGATCGTTTATGGCGGGTTCCATTGTTTTGAGTTCGGCGATTCATACGCAAAGCCCATTCATGAAGGGTTTCCCAAAGAAATCATCGAGTCGTTTAAAGAGGGCCTCGTGCTGCTGCATAGCGGAGTTTCCCGCAACGCCCAGGTTGCCGTTGAACAGGTGTACCAAAACCATGCTACCGTCCAAGGCGAAGAGGCGCTCTCGGTCATTGCCGCATGCGGGAAAGAATTTTATGAGGCGCTTTTGGCGCGGGACTTTATGGCATGCGCCGCAATCATGGACAAAAACTTTCAGGCGCAAAAACGCCTCGCGCCCGCAACGTCGAATGACTATCTTGAAGAGTTATATTCCTACGCGAAACAAAACGGCGCCTATGGAGGGAAAATATGCGGCGCGGGCGGGGGCGGGGCGTTTATTTTTTATTGTAAAGACCGATCAGCGCTGATAACCGCCCTGAAAAAGCGTTTCGTCGATTGCTTTGAAATCGACTTCGGCATTGAATATTCCGACATTAAAAAGCTGAATAATTGGTAGCTACAGACACTAAACGACCACGCCTTTTTTGATAATAATGTTGGCATAGAGCGATGTTTCGCTGGTGGCCACGACCGCGTAGGCTTTTCTGGCGCGTTCGTAAAAGCTGAACCGCTCGATTTTTTCGATGTTTTTATTTTTGTTCGATGATTTCCGGACGATGTTCGTGTACGTTTTCCATATCACGGGTTTGTACGGGTCGCCGGGCGTCACCTGCATGAGCGCAACCGGGTTGTCAACATAGGGGTCGAGCGGAAAAAATTTAAGGACCGCTTCGAGGAGCTCGGGCGCCATGTTGCCGTCGCTGCGCACGAGGCGCTGGGCGATTGACGCGGCTGGGAAATTGCCGTCGGCGATGACCAGTTCGTCGCCATGGCCCATTTCCATGAGGATTTTAAGGAGTTCGGGGGACAAAATCGACGGTATTCCGTTTAACATTTTATTTTTCCTTTCATGCCGCGGCGTCGCGGCTTTCAAGCTTTTGCCATGAGGCCGCGTATATTCCGACAAATGCGAAGCAGATGAGCGGAACGATAAAGCCGACCCGCATGGAAGCCTTGTCGGCTATCCATCCCATGAGCATGGGAATAAAGGCGCCGCCGACGATGGACATGACGATAAATGACGAGGCTTTTTTCGTTTGGTCGCCCAGTCCCTTGATGCCGAGCGAAAAGATGGTGGGAAACATGATGGACAAAAAGAAAAAACAGAGCAAAAGCGCCCCGGCCGCGATTTTCCCGTGGACCGCGATGACCGCGAGCATGAGCGCTACGCAAATAAAGGAATACAGGGCCAAGGCTTTATGCGCCTTCATGACGCCGAAGATCATGCTGCCGGAAAACCGCCCCAGAAAAAACAGGCCAAACCCCCCGAATGCCAGCCACTGCGAGGCGGCGCGGTCGGTAATACCCGAATTTTCGACGAAATAATTGATGAAAAAGCTGAAAATGCCGGTTTGTCCCGCAACGTAGAGGAACTGGGCGAGAATCGCTAAAGTAAAGTGTTTGCGTTTCCATATCGATTTTGCCGTGAGGGCGCCCGATGGGTCCTTGACCGCGGCCTCTTCCTCGGCCTTGATTTCCGGCACCTTTGAAAAAACAAACGCAAGCGCGATTAAAATGACCACGCCGCCGATAATCATATAGGGCATATAGAGCGTGGAGTTGTTGGTATTGACTTTCGAGGTTGCGGAAAGGATCATCTGGCCGCCGATGAACGGTCCGAAAATCCATCCGAGGCCGTTACAGGACTGGGCCAGATTTATCCGCGCCGCGCCCATTTCAGGCGGTCCGAGCAAAGTGGTATAGGGGTTGGCCACGGTTTCCAGGCAGGTCATTCCCGTTGCGATTATAAAAAGTCCCGCCAGAAACGCTGCAAACGTGTTTATGCCGGTTGCCGGAATAAACCAGAAAGACCCCGCCGCGATCAAAAGCAGCCCGAGAATGATGACCGCTTTATACCCGAACCGCTTTGCCATGATTCCGGCGGGCAAGGCCATTAAAAAGTATCCTATGTAGTTCGAAAACTGCACCATTGCCGATTGGGCCTTGGAGATATGCAGCGAATTTTGAAAGTGCTTATTGAGAACGTCGATCATCCCGTTACAGAGCGCCCATAAAAAAAACAGCGTGCACACCAAGGTAAACGTTAACGCGTAGCTTTTGCCGCCCTCGCTCTTGAACATCTCTGAAAATTTCATGGGAAATCCCTGCTTTCGGAAAATGGACAAAACTTTTACCTATAATTTACGCGGGCGTTATGACGCCGCTCAGGTCCCACAGGGCCTCCCAGCTTTGCCCCGGTTTCCACAAAAACACCTGGCCCTTAACAAGGCGGCAATTTCTGTCGATTGACGCAATCGCCCGCATGTCGCTCGGGGTAAGCCGGGCCGTAGACGCCTTTAAATTCGCCAAATATTTGCTTCGATTGACGGAAAGCGGAATCGGGACCTGGCCGCGGGTGATTGCCCACATCACGCAGACCACCGCCGGATGCACGCCAAGCCGCCGTGCGATGGATACGATCACCGGGTCTTCAATGTCCACCGTATCGTTTGGAGTTCGGTCGCGCTGGGGCCTGCACGGAGAACCTATGGGGCTAAAGGCGATGGGCGCAATTGCGCTTTCGACAAGAAAATCGAACAACTCGGTTTGTTGGAAATGCGGATGCGATTCGAATTCGTTGGTAACGGGTTTTATTTCCGCGTCGCGCAGGAGCATTTTCAGCTTTGGAATGGTCATGTTGGATGTGCCGATGTTTTTGACCAGGCCCATTTTCACGAGCTTTTCCAGTTGCCGCCAGGTCTTCATGTAATGCTCATGAATATAGGGCTTGGCATTCGGATCGCGCGAAGACACGTCGACCCCTTTGGCGTGAAAGTTCGGGAAAGGCCAGTGAATAAGATACAAATCGAGATAATCCAGCCCGAGGTCCTTGAGGGATTTTTCGCACGCGGGAATAACGTCTTTTTCAGAATGTTTGTCGTTCCAGAGTTTTGACGTTATCCATAAATCCTCTCGCCGAAGGCCTTGCCGCATAACTTCCCGCAAAGAAACGCCGATGCAATCCTCATTGCCGTAAACCGCGGCGCAATCGATGTGCCGGTATCCAAGCGAAATCGCGTCCTTTACCGCGGCGGCTATTGTTTGGCCGTCGTAGCAATCGTTGCCGAACGTGCCGAGGCCGATGCAGGGCATCTTGGCGCCGTTTCTCAGGGTTATCGCGGGAACATTTTTCGGATCAACCCCTTCGGGGTCGCCCATAAATACTTTATCTTTTTGATAATTGGTCATTTTATTTCCTCATCGAACACAATCGCTACTTTACCGCATTTGCCTTCGTTCATGAGTTTGTACGCGTCAGATACGCGGTCGAGCGTGAAACGGTGCGTTACCAAGTCTTCGGGGTGAATGTTCCAGCGCACCAGCCGCTCGACAAGCTCTTCCATAAGCCAGATACTCGTCACCCACGATCCGTAAACGGTCTTCTGCTCATGAATGATGTCGGGGCTCGGATTGAATTCCACGGTCCCGCCTTCGCCCACCATGGCGATTTTGCCCCATTTTCGCGTTGCCCTAATGGCAAGCTGACGGCCCTGCGAATTGCCCGAACAATCGATGGCGCGCTCGACGCCGCTGCCGCCGGTCAAGGCGAGAATGTTTTTAAGCGTATCGGGACCGGAAACAAAAACATCGTCGACAAGTTTTTTATCCATGGCGATTTTGCAGCGTTCATTCGTCACGTCAACGCCGATGAGCTTTTGCGCGCCCATGGCCTTGGCAAGCATGAGCGTTGCGAGGCCCACGGGGCCAAGCCCCACCACGAGCACCGCGTCGTTTCCGCAAATGCCGATTTTTTCAAGCGCCTCGTACACCGTCCCGAAGCCGCATGCTACCTGCGCGCCGTCGGTAAAGCTTAGGGCGTCGGGGAGCGAAACGCAATCCTTTTCGTCAACCAGCATATAGGGCGCCATGCCGCCGTCGCGTTGCCATCCGTAAGCGGCGCGAAGCGGACTGGTGCAGCTTATCATGTAGCCCCGGCGGCAATCGTTACAGAGTCCGCAGCCGGAAATGTGGTACACGACGACCCGGTCGTCTTCCTTGAACCGTCTCATGCCGGGCCCGCATTTTACGATTTGTCCCGCGGGTTCATGGCCCGCGATTTTATTTTGGTATCCTTCGGGGCCTTTGCCGAGATGCTCGCGGTAAATGGCGCGAATGTCGCTGCCGCAAATGGTGGAAGACTTTGTTTTAACGAGCACTTGCCCGTGCCCGGGTTCGGGAATATCCACGTCTTTTATGACCACCGTCGAGTTCCCCGGTAAATATGCGGCTTTCATGGTTCTATCCATAGGCTGTGGTCCTTTTTTCGATAGTGGTGCATTACGTTTTTCGTTCAATAAGCTTGGCCGGGACCGTGACGATGCTTTTGCCGGAATAAGTCCCCTTGCGTAAATTATTGATCGCCTGAATGGCTTTTACGCCGATTAATTTCAGGCGCTGGTCCATGGTCGTAAGCGGAATATACGACGTTACCGTATCGATCATGTTCCCGAACCCGATAAGCGCCACGTCTTTTCCCGCAAGAACGCCTTTTTCCAAAAACGCGCCGATGGCGCCGATTGCCTCGTAGTCGTTGGCGCAAATGACGCCGTCGCTTTTTTGAATTGAGGGATAATATTTTTTAATGGTTTCGTAGGCGGAAATGGCGTCGAAATCGGTGTCGATAAAAACGATATTTTCACCCTCGACCAGTCCATATTTCCGGGCCGCTTCGCGGATGCCAAGGATGCGCTCATGCGCGTTATATTGTTTTTCCCTGCCCTTCATCACGAGAATACTGCGCGCGTTGCGCTTGGTCACCAGGTATTCAACCATGAGAAACCCGGCTTTCCGGTAATCGTTGACGATGCTGATGGAATTTTCCAACACCCATTCGATAGCGACAAAAGGGACTTTCTTCGCGGTCGCCAAGCATTCCCGCCGCATGTCTCCAAAGGCCTCTTCAATGAAAATGACGGCGTTTTTGTCGCGCCGGGCAACCTGCAAAAGCTCCACGGTCTTTTCGTTCCAGGCGAGCTTGTCGGTATCGAGGCTATAGATTTGAAGGTTATGGTCGTGGTTTCTGTTCGCCTCGAACATGCCGTCGAGAATATAAGTGTAAAACGTGAGCCTGCTTGACGGAAGAAAAACAAATACGTTGTTGGAAAGCGGGGATTGCTTGGAAACGAAATACCCCGCCCCGGATTTCGCGTAGATGATTTTTTCCTGTTTCAGTTCGCTAAAGGCTTTGAGCACAGTGGCGAGCGACAGTCCCGTAATGCGCGAAACCTCGCGGACCGAAACGACGTTTTGGTTCTCCTTGAATTCGCCGCAATCGATAAGGTCCTTGATGCGGTCCTTAAGCTGCCGGTATGGCGGCGACGGAGAGTCCCTGTCGATGAAAATATCCATGGGTCAGTGTTGTTTTGTTAAGGTTATTGGCTGAGAAATGGCCAATTTGGCGTTTAATATTGGCGTGCTCCAAGTATTGCCGGTCGTGTCGATGGTAAGAGTGTCTGCCGGTAAACAAGAGTATAAAATACCATCATCCTTGGTCCATGGATGGGTTTCATCTTTCCACAGGCATGAATCCTTTGGCGTAAATATTGCTTTATTTCCCATTATAGCCCATGAACCGACCGATTTTAAAGAATCCGTGTTAGAATTGCTCGAACCCCACACCTTATCACCCCGAACGATTGAATATTTTGTTGTGGTTATCTTTAAAACAACCCCCATTGAATCGTAATTCCATAAGGTATCGCCGGTAGCATTGGTTGAATCTACAACACCGACTTTTATAGTATCATTGGTATTGGGGTCAAGTACAACAGTACCTGAGGCGTCAACCGAATCTCTGCCGTTAGTCATTATAGCTCCGCCGCCGCCTCTATTACTCAGCGCCCCTGTCCAGACGCCCACAAGGCCGCTGGTTGCGGGAGCTGTGGGACTACTGTTGCTATTGCAATTGATAACAAAGCCGATTGCCACTCCAATTATACCGCACGCGAAAAGAAGCTTTTTGTAATTCATACTTCTCCCTTGAAAAAGTGTTGAGAATGAAAAAATATACTACTTGTTTGTCAATATACTGATTTTCCTCGCGCCCCCTAAATTCCCCTACAAGGGAACCTCAACCCGCCCTTCGGGCACCCTTCTCCTTAGCAAGGAGAAGGGCGGGGGATGAGGTAAAAGTCTTTCCCTTTTACGGTTGTATCACCCCTTGTTGGATTCCGGTCGTTCCAATATCGCTCATGGCCTGAACCTGATAATCCGGAATAAGTCCGGTTGTGTCGGGCGTCAGGTCCAGTAAATACGTCGTATTAACGGCATTGGCCGAGCTAATTCGATTGAGGATGAATGAGGTGCTTTTCGACGCGCTGCTCATGGGGTGCCAGAACCAGCAATTGTCAAGACGAATCGGTTCGTTTCCCTCCGACGGAAGCGTGTTTCCGGCAAGCGGCGGTCCGTCAATCGGGATTTCATATTGGACGATCTCAGTGTTAAAAAGGGATTTTTGGTGATTGTTTTCGGAAATAATGGTATGGTGCCCGAGCTTGGCGTTTAGTTCATGCACGAGATTGGCAACCGGAGCATAAGGGATTTGAAGATATCCGACATACCAGCCCCATCCATCGAACCAGATCACTTTTATATCGCCATAGTTGGTCAGCAGTTCGGTAAGCTGACCCAAAACCATTGGCAATGTTGGTGGATTGGTTTCATCCCTGACGGAATAATAAAACCCCGGCTCCATTCCGCGGGAACGCACCGAGTCCACGAATTCCTTGAGAATGTCGCGGTTGCCGTTTTGCTGATACCAAACGCTTTGGGCTATACTATGGGGCTTTATCGACCAGGGGCCCTTTGAAGGCCACAAACAGAAACCGCCATGGTGTTTTGCAGTCAAAACGACATATTTACAATGCGCGGATTTCGCCACGTCAGCCCATTGTCCGCAATTCAATGAAGCAGGATTGAACAGGTCCTCATTTTCATTCCCTAATTCCCATTCTCCGCCGGGGGAAGGATAATTGTAACGGGCAAACGTGGACATGTTAAAATGGATGAACATGCCGAATTTTTGGGCAACATAGGCATTTTGTAACGGAAGCAGAGATTGGGTGGTGAAATGGCCTACGGGAGACCACGCTTCTTGGCCAATTGCGCCGATGGCGCAGACTACCCAAAAGTAGCTTGAGCCATAGGGTAGCACCGAAGAAACGGTATCAAAATTATTATTGGTTAAATTATCGACTATCAAGGTATTTACAATAAAGTCTGAATTGCCGGACATAAAAACATGATAATTGGATGCTCCGGTTACCGCGTTCCATTGCAGCACCGGCATGAGGGAAACGCCGGTGTCCGTGCTGTTAGGATATTTTAACACGGGGATTAATGTTGGATCCGTTGTTTGCATGACAAGCGGGTCGGAAGCCCCGACGGTGTCGATGCCCGAATTCCCGGCGGACCCTATCCCAAACGGCGCGCCGCAGCCACCCCAAACAGCGCACCCTATTAGGATTGACAGTATAGCCAAGCTACCTGTAATAAAATTCAATTTCATAATTAAAACCCCGCCGTAAATTTCATCATGTAATACCATTGATTGGTGTTGTGAAAAATTTCTTCAAAATCAACGTTCTGGTCGTTTACGGCAAGCGGCCGCAAGTGGTCGCTTGCTACCTGCGCCATGATGGTATAATTTGCCGCGATTGTTTTTGAAGCATGGAAGCTCCATTTTAAATGATCATTCTGGTACTCGGTGTTTCCCCAATAGTCGGTTGCCCCCGTTGCATTGACCGGACCGGGAACAGGCAGTCCATAATTAGTAAGAGCGCCCACGTCGTTGGGGAATGGACTTTTGAAATATTCAACCTCAACGCTCAAGATATCCAAAAGTTTAAATGTAGGAACATTAAAACCGACCATAATGGGAATTCTTTCAAGAATACTGTCGTATCCTACTCCGCCAAGGAAATTTTTCGGATAATCCGTTAATCCTAATATTGCGGCTTCGCTGTATAGACGTAGGTCTTGTTTGCCGAAAAGCCCGTCGGGAATAAACTTTTTAAAGTCAATGGCCGCCTTTGCCATAAGTTTTGCGCCTCTAAATGTATAAAAGGAAGAGTCGCTTGCACCGGTTTGCGCATTATAAGTTATATGATAAAGTGTTGCCGGGCTATGAGGAGTGGTGACCGTGCTGTCGGCTGAAACAATGCTATTCAAGGTTGCGCCGAGTCCAATGTCAATAAAATCGGCTATTTTATCGGATGCGATAAGGGCAAGGTTCAAATCGCCCACTGCATACCACTGGAGATTGGAATATACGACAACGTCGATTTTTAAATCATTAAACGGAATATGGGGCGTATAACTTGCATGGACCCCGAGAAGCCGGGCGAGCGGGAAATCGAATTCATTTAAAATGTATTGCGGATACGTGCCCGTCCGAAACAAATACTCTCCAAGGTTTTTTACGTCGCTGTTGTATTTGAAGGGAAAATACCCCGCGCTTATTGACAAATAAGGGCTTTTAACGTCCCCGAACACATGGGTATACTCGGCCCTGCTCAAATACGGATAAAAATATATATACCTGAATTCCGGATAGGTCAAGAGCGCGGAGGTTATCGGAAAATCATTATACATCTGCATTTCCATGCCGATGTATAGGGAATTTCTTTCGCTTAATGCGGCGTCGACCGACAGGCCCGCTATAAGATTTCTCATCCAGGTGTTGTCCATGGGTTCGCCGGTTTTTGAATTGACGCCGCCTTTGACGATGTCGCCGAACTCAAGCGACGCAAACCCCGACGGTTTCAGTTTTACCCATGTCGCGGCCGTGTCAGCGCCAAAACAGGCGCAGAGCGATGCCGCTGTTATTATCATTATGAATGCGCAACGAATTTTTTGGCTCATGGTAACCGGTCCCTACTTAAGAGGCGTCTTATTTCTGTAATAGTGCACTAGTACAATTAGGATAGATTGGTTTTTAAAATAATGGCTGAAAAAACTTAAAGCAATTAAAAAATAGCGAAAAGCAATAACTTTGCTTTAGCGCTAAAAAATCAAGCCGCCACCTTTGGCGGTGGTACTTGACTCCGTCGGTTTATGCGGTAAAGGATGGCAAGGAGCGTCATAAGGCACAGGGACCCCATGGAAAACGCAATGGCGTATTTTTGCGAAGGGAGCTTAAAACGGGCGTTTTGGTAATGCAGTGTCGACATAAAAGCGGTAACAAGCATGGCCGCGAAAACGACCGGCCGCGAGGCCCAGATCCGGGAGGCCGAGGTCCGCGTGACCGAGGTCTTTTGGATGATCGAGCCGAGAAAATAGTAAAAAACGATGAATGACGGCGCCATGAGCCGTTCGTAGTCTCCGCCAAACAACGTAGCGGTAAACACAAAAATATAAAAAACGGCCATGTATTTGTTTTTTAGGATAAAGTCGCGGGCTTGGCCCAAAAAAACCATAGGGAGTAATGAAAACGGGGCGAAAGCATTGACAAAACGCCTAAAAATCGTTTCCGGCGCGAAAAAATGCCGTATATAATGTAAAAACGCCCAACCGTAATACTCCGCGCCGCTCTGGGGCAGGCCCGCTTCATGGTCCGTGCAGGTGGATTTAATGAGTATCCTAAGTCCGATAAAAATTAAAAGTCCGGGCGCAGTCGCGCCTACTAACGACGGCAATGACGATTTTAATTTTTTATTTTCCCATAAGTATATAAGCGTCGTTGGGACAATAATGAATACGGTTTCCCGCGTTAACGCGCCCGCGGCCAGTAACAGTAAATAGCGAAGCCATTTGCCTTGCAGCATGCTGATAAAAAGCAGCACCAACAGGATTTCCGAAATAAGGTCGTCGATTTGAAAAAAATCCCATACGGTAAACCCGAAAAAGTATCGGTTCATGGTAAAAAGTATGGCGACCAGCGCGGCAATGTTGCACGACAAGCCTAATCGGCATAAAAGCGAATAATAGGCCGCTACCAAAACAAAGGAAAGGATGACGGCCGCCCAATAAAAAGCGTGAATATCGTTTAGGGGCATAAGCCCGATCAGGTACGGGCCCAAAATGCGGTAGGTATAAGGAGGACAAACCGAGAGGTCGATGCCTGGGGCGGACTGTGCCATGTTGCGATAGTTCAGAAGGTCCCAATGCGAAAAGGGAAGTGTGGTGTAGGGGATGGTCCCGCTTAGAAAGATCATAAGCGCCGTGCCGAGCAAAACCAGCCAAAACGGGTTGTTTTTCATCGTATAATGCATGCAAATTTCCCCTTTGAGCCTAAAGACCTTTCATGGCGCACTCTATCAGGTTTTTGCTATTCAATTGACTTGCCGTACCGATAAATTTAGTTTATACATCGATGGACAGGCGTAAAAGTCGAAAAATTTTTAGAGGGTCCACATGTCTTTGACCGGAATATTCGAAACGCTGTCTCGCTACAAACGCGGTAGGGCGCTGCAATGGTTCCTGATCGTCGTGGCCCTCGTCGGTTGTCATCGATTGCGGCATTTACAATCGCACGACGTTGAGGCTTTTGATTTCGCGAACGTATTTTTAGGCCAGCGTATGCTTGCCCGCGGAATTAATCCGTATGATGATTCGGCGATCAAATCGCAATGGAAAGATATTGTCAAGGCCTATGGCCTGCATTCGAAATATGAGCCCGGTTCGCCCGATATGCCGCTTCTGTATCCGCCTTGGGCATTGTCGATGCTCCTGTGGTTAAACGGCGTTCCCTATCCCCGCGCATGCACATTGTGGTATTTCCTGAGCGCGCTTTTTTTTGCGGGAGGAGTTTACCTTATTTGTAAAGGAAAAGACCCGCCGACGAATTTTCGGGATATTATTGTCGTGGCGGCGTTCCTTGTGGCCGTCAACTTCACGATCAATGTTTATCTCATCGGACAACCCGCCTTTTGCGCGTTTCTGGGACTCTGCGGGGCTTTTTATTTTTCAACCGGGAAAAAACCGGTTGTCGCGGGGCTATTTCTGTTCGTCGCCTCGATGAAAATTACCCTTGCGTTGCCGCTCATCGTGTTTTTCTTGATAAAAAGAAACTACAAGACGCTTTTGACCCTTGCGGTATGCCTCACTATGGCAATGGGGGTTTTTATGTTTCTTGAGGCGCAGGCCGTTGCATGCGTGCGGGATTATATAAGCTCTTTGCAAAAGCTGCGCGCGGACTTGTTTTTGGTAAGCCCCTCAGGGCCTTATCTCGGCGTGCTTCATTCCATGACCGAACCCAGGTCGTTTCTTGCGCTTTACCTTAAAGGCGGCGTTTTAAAAGCCGCGGCCCTTTTATTTCCGGTGGCAACGGCATGCACGCTTGTCGCGGGCGCCGTGAAAAAAAGATTCGCCGACGTTGAAATTCTGCTGTTGCTTTGCTTGGTCCTTTTTACCTCGACCTATGTCCGGTGCGGCGATCTTGCATTTTTTCTGGCGCTGTCCTTTATGTATTGTTGCCGTCGATCGGAAAAAACGCTCCTTGCGTTTTGCGCGATTATCTCCCCGTTTTTCTTTCCCGTAAATAGCCTCCTGCTTTCACTACACGTCGGTTCGCTCAATCCGCTATATTTCTCCCAGCCTATGGTCATGGCGGTTTTGACCTTTTTTTTCAATTGGGTCCTTATAAAGAAATCGTTTGGACCGCCTGCCCGCGTGTAGATGCATTATCCGCGCTGTTCCCAAAAGATTTCGGGGATTTTTTTAACGTTGATTCTGAAATAGTATCCCGCGTTGTACGACCCATTGGGCTGCCAATTGAATTGCATGTCCCAACATTCCAGATCGCAAGTAAAATGGAAGTTATGTCCCACCATTTGGTTGGTGACGAAATTGTAGTAGCTGCTCCACGACATGGACCAGATGCGAGAAAAATTGAGCGACGCCGAAGTGCTGAGCGTATAATTCTTGGTGGTGACAAACGCGTCTTGGAGCGTTGCCCTGGATTGCGAATAGGAATACGCGGGGCTTAAGCTTATTTGCCAGGTTTGGGGGCCGGCATTACGATAATGCAAGTCGTTTTTTGAATACATGCCGGTCTCGGCGATTTTATCGCCTTCCCACAACGTGCCTTTTGCCGCGAGCGCGGTCGTGGGCGACAAACCAAGGTCCCAGGAGTGCAGTTGCGGGCGGGTCAATTGGTCGTTCATGTCGTAGAGCCAGTAATCGGAATCATAGGTGATGTGAAAAAGGCTATAAGACGTCGATCCGTTAAGCGCCAAATCCGACCACTTCCTGGTTTTTGCCTCAAAATCATAGGCCGTGGAAACCCCGAGTGAAAAAAGCTGAAATTTGTCTTCCTTGGGCTTTTCGCCCTGGGTCGTTGACGGCGTGACGGTTTTCCCCTGAAACTGGTTATCGATTGACAAGTTGATTTTCTGGCTTTCGTCATGCGGCCCGTCGTAGGAGGCGATGGGAAAGAATTTTATCGGTAAATCGTGTTTGGGCGTAAACGTATAGCCTATATGGGGAGTCAGCGTATGGCGAATGCCCACGAAATTAAAAAGATTGACAGGATAAAGCCCATACAGGACCGTCGAGAGGTCCGTGCCCGCGTTCCAGGCATAATCGGTTTTCCATTCATTATGGGTTTTATATTGCGGGATGCTCTGCAAAGTTGCCGACTTAATGCGCCGGACCGTCGTGTCGTAGACGGTTTCCTGGACCGTATCGGCGATTTTAAACGTGTCCTTTATTGCATTGTGTAAACTCACGGTGTCGTAGGTGTAAACGTTAACGTGAAGAGAATCGCCGACCATGGCTGAAGTGTCTTGGTAGCTGTCGAAAGTGGCCGTGCTTGCCGAAAAATTGGGGTTCATGGTGAAATATTTAAATAGCTTAAAAGGCGCGGAAAGGCTCAGGCCCTGGTTAATGGCCTTTCGCTGGTAATTGCTCGTGTCTCCGGGCTGGGTTTGGATTTTTTGAAGGCCGTTTATATTATAAGAATAGGTAATGGTGCTGTACCATGGGGCAACGCTGTCCTTTTTCGTGGCGCCGGGTCCGTCTTCAGGCGGGGTATAGGGAAAAATGGGCCGCGAAGGAAGGGAAAACGAAACGCTCGGAAGGTCCTGGCTGATGAGGTTCGTTTCGAGGTTTTGGCTGCGGTTCCAATTGATGCTTCCGCTGGCGTTGATGCTTTCAAAGCGTTTTGTCAACGACAGGTTGGAGGTAATGTTCTGGTTAAGCAGTTCGGAGGAGTCTTCGGAAAAATACCGGTAAAAGGTCTGGTTGCTCACCATGCTTCCCCTGCCCGAAAGCGTCAGGTTGCCGTCGGGGGTCAGGTTTTGCTGGTGCGAATAGTCAAGCGACCATTGCTGGCTTTGCTGCGCGAAGGTCCCGTCGTAGGTGTAACGGCCTGAAACGTTTCCATTGAGCGTGTATTTGACGTTATAATTGGCGTTGCCGTTGAAAACGAGCTGCTGAAAGTCCTGGACGCGCATGGAGGCGAGAAAATCCGCGTAATCGTTGGGGACCCAATAGTAGCCGAGGTTGTCGATATAACCGCCGGATTCCGGGTGCCCGCCGTAGCTTGGGGTGAGGATGCCGCTTTTGCGGTCTTTATTTATGGGAAACATGAAAAAAGGCAGGTAGGCCACGGGCGCGTCCCCGATGGACAAAACCACGGGCCTGCCGATAATTTCCTTTTCGGGTATGAGCTTGATGTTTTTGCCCGTGAAATAATAGTGCGGGGTATCGGGGTAGGCGCAGGTGGTATAGTCGCCCTGGTCCACGTACAATTCGTTTTTGTCGGATTTGATGATCGACCGACCGTTAAAGAACGCGTCGTCCATGTGCGTGCTCGCAAAGCGGACGCGGCCGCGCTTTGTTTTCATGTTGTAGAGCATGGTTTCGCCCACGGTCGTGTCGGCGCCTTCAACAAGCTGCGGCTTTCCCGTGGCGCTCAGCAGAGCGTCGTCGATGGTATAGTTGATGGTGTCGGCAAACAAAGTCACGTTTTGGTATTTGACCATGGCGTTACCGACCAGGTTCATCACCTTTTTATCTACGTCATAATCGATATAGCCGCCTTCGGCGCTGTAATATACCGTATCCGTGAGCTTGTCCTTGGCTTTACCGGTATCGGCTTTGGCTGCTTTACTTGATTTGCCCGAGTCTGCCGAAGGGATTTTCTTGGACACCGAATCGGCCGAAGGCGTTTTTTTTGCCGCAGTATCGGAGGCCGGGTTTTTTTGTAATTGCTTAAGCGCAGGAGGTTGGCTTCCGGTCGAATCGCGGGTCTGGGAAAGCGCGGTTAATAAAAATGAAAAGATTATAAGAACAAAATAGAGGGGATTTAAACGGAGTTTAAATAACTTCATGAGATATCTTTGTGGCGCCTTAATATTTTATCAACTTAAAATACTTGTATGCACATGAATTTCAACAACCATAATGAGCGGCATTGTATTTTTATTTTGAAAAAGAGGCCCTTGTTCGTAAGGAAAATCAGGCAAACTCCGTGATTAGGAGAATCCTGGCAAGAAAAAGGAATGCAGATGAAAATACGCTCTGAACGTTCAAGGCGGCATTGGCTTGTTTTGGTCTTTGCGGCAAGCGCAATCGCGCCGAATGCCGCTCCATTAACTTCTCCCCTCGCTTCAGCCGACAGCTCGAAGACCGCACTCAAAAAAGATTCGCCTACCTCCGATACGGCAAAGGCGGGGTGGGGGAATTTGCATGTGGTGTCCCAGCCCGAGAGCGCCTTGGTCGTCGTGGACACCTCCTTCCAGGGACTGTCGCCTTTTTCCCTCGATAGTCTCTCGCCGGGGCCGCACGTCATTTTGGTCAAGAAAAAAGGGTATTTTGTGAAGAAAATAAACATTTCGATCAGGCCCCGCGAAACCGAGGATTTGACAGTATCTCTTGTCAAGCCCGGAAGCGTGTACCTTAAAAGCAATCCCCCCGGCGCCCGCTGCTTTTTCGATTCCAAGGAATCGGGAAAGACCCCATGCGAAATCGCCAAGCTCAAACCGGGCGACTACGACGCGAGGCTTGAAATGCCCAACCGAACTACCCAGGCCAGGCGTGTTACGGTGCGGGAGGGCCTCTGCGATACGATTATGGTGCAAATGCCTTTTACCCCCCATTACCTCGATTCGACGGCAGCCGCGGCAAAGGCCGCGAAAGAAAAAAAGGCGTTGCAAACCAAAATCAGGAATTACGCGGTTGCCGGGGTTTTTGGGGCCTTTGCCATCGCCATTATTATTATAGAAGCCGTTGACCGGTAACGATGGAGCACGGCTTTTTGACCGCGCGCAATTTCCTGGCTTTTGTTTTCTGCGTCCAGGCCACGGTTTTCGGCCAAATGCAACCGATTTCGGCGGGGACATTTGACATGGGCGAAGATGGCGGGGCCGAGAACGCCGCTCCCCGGCACACGGTGGCGCTTTCCCCGTATTCAATTGACAAATATGAAGTCTCCAACGAACAGTACGACTCATGCGTGCGCGCGGGGGCGTGCACGCCCGCCCATTACGATGACGGGGCCTGCATGCTGTGGACGGGGCGGGAGTTTAAAAACGTGCGGGTCAGGGGCGTTTCGCGCGGGCCCCGATACCCGGTGGTCTGCGTGACCTGGTCCCAGGCGCGCGAGTATTGCCGCGGCAAAGGAAAAAACCTTCCCACCGAGGCGCAGTGGGAATACGCCGCGCTCGGCGGCCGCGACGCCATGTATTCATGGGGAAATCAACCGCCCGAAGCCAAGCGCTGCGCGCGTCCCGCCGACAATAAACCCCGGCCCGTGGGATCGTTTGCGCCGAACCCTTTTAATCTGTACGACATGACGGGCAATGTTTGGGAATGGACAAACGACCATTACCAGCCGGATTATTATTCAACAAGCGAATCCAAAGACCCCCAGGGCCCCGAAGTGGGGCAATACCGGGTCATTCGCGGCGGCGGATGGTATAGCGACGCCGGGCAGCTCAGGATAAAAAACCGGCATTGGTTCGATCCGAACTTCAGCGAGGTCAGCATCGGATTCCGGTGCGCGAAATAATCGGGACGGGGGAGCGGTTGAACATGAAATTTCTCATTATTTTTATCGCCCTTTTGGCCGCGGATGTTTTTGCCGTTGAAATCCACGCCATCGGGAAAACCGGCCGCATGATTCAATTGGACGGGTTTTTAGTGGAGTGGCGAAAAGACAGCGCAAAGGTTTGGGGCGCCGATTCACTATGGCAATGGGACGCGCTGGGTACCAGGGAAGGGCTTGCGGGATATTTCAAGGCCCACGGCAAACGTATTAAATGCGCGGATTGGACATTCAGGTTTTTGCCCCACGGGCTTTCGCCCTATGTAACCATGGATGTTCACATGGGAGCAAAGGCCGATCAGACTTTTTACCGTATCGCGCTTCCCGGCGCTACGCCGGACTCAATGATGGTCGCGGAATGGGTGCTTCCTTGGGACTCGATAACCGTCGATTCTTCGGGCGCCTATCAGATCGGGCTCATGGCTTTCGATAATTGCAAGGACACTTTGCAGCCGGTCATTTTCACGGGCCGCAAATTCATGCCGCATAAGGCCGCATGGGGTAAGGTTTACACAAAGGGTTTTTCCCTCGCCGTGCTGGTCGTGTTTCTGTTTTACTATCAACGGCGCGCAAAACGGACGATGAAGAAAAGAAAAAGGGCGGTTTAATTACCGCTTATTTGTCGAATTCCTCGTAAGCGATGGCCTCGTCGATAAGCATGATGGGGATATCTTCCCTGATGGGGTAGAGGTATTTGCGGTCTTCGCGCAGCAGTCCCGAATCGATTTTTTCCTTTACCGGTTCTCCCCCGCGGTTTTTAAGCGTCCCGGTCTGTATTTTTTTATTGATGGTCTCGATTTTTTCGCCCTCGATCAGGGTCAAATCCTGCTTGGTTTCCGGACAGCAGAGAATGTCTAAAAGGTCTTTTGCCACCATATAAGCGCCTCCTCTTTAAAGCGAAGTAAATTCTTACGTTTGAGATTTAAAATAGTATTTGTGCCGGATGCTTGGTCAGTAAGAACAACGAGGAAAATTTTATTTGGTTGGACCGCTCACTGCGCGGCGCTCGAACATTTCCAAAACATTTTTTTTGTCCCGATTTTGTTCCCGTCCATGAACCGTACAATGTAACATCCCGAAGGCAGGAACCTCCGGGAAATGGTCAATCGGTTCTGTCCCTTATAGAGGCGAATGTCCCTGACTTGCGTCCCGTTAACGGCAAGAAGCGTCAGCCGAGCCGACGCGTTCTTTACTTCAGGAAAAGATACGAAAAAGAGCGCATAAATGCTCAGCGGACTTTCCCTCGTTTGCAGCTCGACGGCGCTATTGATTGGGGTGGCCTTTTTGCTTGCCTGGCTATCGCTTGCGTTGCCGATATTTGGGGCGATACCCGATATGGAATCGCGGCAGCCGGGGTCCTTTTTTCCGCTTAGTAAATCAACCATGGCTTTTCCCAGCCCTTCGCCGACCCTGATAGCTCCTTCCGTATTAAAATGCGGGGGGCCAAATCCAAAGGGAGCGCCAGGAAGTCCGGGCGGCCAAACCGTGGCGATTAAGCCGGTATCGGAGCAACGTACGCAGGGAATTTCACCTTGGGCCAGTAGTTGCTGTTGCTGCACACAGTCGCCAAAGGGCCATTGCTCTACGAATGACGAATTATCGGACGGAGATAGGGGGATTTTTTGATTGTGTATGCGTCCATAGACAAACGGCACTACGCCATTGATCAGATGCGCGGGATACTGGCCCAGATCAGGCCTGAGCTTGGATTCCACGAAATTACGTAGGTTCTGGGAATATCTGGCCGCCATGCCGCTGTCGGTGGCATCGCCTTCTCCCTGCATCCAGATGACCCCCTGTATTTCATACCCTTGCGGAGATTGTGATAATCGATTGAGGGCCTCCTTCAATTTACCGATGAACCAGGAATAAGCGCTGGTGGTTTCGCCGGGTTTCGGTTGGTCATTTAACCAGTTTGTTTCCAAAATCGTTCCACCCCAGGGGATTTTTAAAAACGCCATGGAATCATTCGGAAATTTATTCGAGAGCATTTTAGCGATCCCAAGCTCCGGACCAAACGTATTATTTCCGGAAATTCCTCCTACATCCTGATATCCGCTTGCACCGGGTTTTAACGAATCGCAATAGGTAAGTTCATTGCCGCCGTCTGAAGCAAGAAAAAATTTGATCCTGGGATATATTTCCCTATACCCGGCAAAGGAATCGTTGCTGGCGATATCCATCATTCTTCCAAATCCGCTCATATTGGATTGGCCGGATAAAATAAACACTTTTATGGCAGAAGCAAATGCTTGCGTCATGCATAACAGTATTAAAATAAGTAGGTTATGGAAGATTATTTTCATGATAGAGTTAGCTTTTTTATAGTAATTTATTCGATTAAACTAAAATGTGAAGCTATTATTCTTATCATTATACACTGAATTTTAAAAATATTCAAGCCTTAGTTATTTGAGTGTCTTTTCAAAAATCTTAAATCGAATGAAATTTCCTTTAAAACAGTTCTTTTTATATTGCTTTTGCTTGACCTCTCGACATTTATTAGATTACAATATCGATAAGAATGCTGTGCCAACCAATTGTCCGGGAAATTTCAAGTAAGGAAACGCGCTGTCGAAATGAAATTGCTCAGATTCCCAAAGTTGCGGATGGATTAATCAGCTTTTACGAAAAATAAGAGGAAAATATTGTTGATGATTAATGCGGAAAAGCGTTTAAAAAGTAGGGCCAATTCAAAAGATAAGGACGCGGGAAAATTCCATGGCGCAAAGGACGAAATCGAAATCATTTCGTTCGAATCGCGGAAGGCATTGGCGCGGTGGCTTGAGGCCAACCATGATACTCCTCAGGGAATATGGATGCGGTTTTTCAAGAAGGCCTCGGGCAAGAAAACCGTTTCCTACGATGAATCTCTTGACGAGGCGCTTTGCTACGGCTGGATTGACGGCCAGGTGAAAAAGTTCGATACCGAATCGTGGTTACAAAAATTCACGCCGCGCCGGGCTAAAAGCTTATGGTCCAAAAAGAACACCGGTCACATTAAGCGTTTGATGGAACTCGGCAGGATGAAACCTTCGGGACTCAAAGAAGTCGAAGCCGCGAAAGCCGATGGGCGGTGGAATAAGGCGTATGATCCGCAGGGCGAAATGACGGTTCCCAATGATTTTCTTGCAAAACTTTCTAAAAACGCTACTGCAAAATCTTTTTTTGAAACGCTCAACAAGGCGAACAGATTCGCTATTGTTTGGCGGTTACAAACCGCCAAACGTCCCGAAACAAGGGAAAAGCGCATGGCGATGATCCTTGAAATGCTCAAAAAGGGCGAGAAGTTTCACTGACCCCTTCGGGCATGACGGCTTCGCTTATTCCACGGCCAGCGGCTTTTTGCTCTTGAGCGACGAAAGCTTATAGGTCAATATTAAAGAGTTGCGTTTCATGTTGTACGAGGCCTGTTTTTCCTCGGGCAGATCGGAAAGCGAGGCCTTGACAAAACCAAGCTGAGAAAACCAGTCGGCGGTTTGCGTGGTCAGCACGAACGCCTGCCGAAGCTTGAGCTTTACCGCCTTTGCGATAAGAAATTCCACTAACTTTTTCCCAATACCAAGGCTCGCATACGTTTCGTCCACCGCTACCCCCGCGATTTCGGCCTGCTTGCCGCTGAATATATGCAGCGCGGCGCAGCCGTGGATGGTCCCGTCGACTTCATAGACGCTAAAATCACCGATATGGTCTTCGATGTCTTGTTCGGTCCTTTGGACGAGAATGCCTTCATCGACGGACGGTTGCATGAGCTGCAAAACTTCGGGAATATCGGAATATGCCATGGGCCGGATGTTTTCGAACTGATTGGCGTAAATCATGGTGCCGAACCCGCGATTACTGAAGATTTCCTTAAGGACCATGCCCTCGACCCGGCCGTCGATAATGTGCACGCGGCTGACGCCGTTTCTGCAGGCCCGATACGCGAACGAAATGAGCTCCAGCGCTCCCTTGTTTTTGGCTTTGGCGTTTGCGTCAAGGAACTTTTTCGCTTCGTCGACCGTGAGCTGCGAAATAAAACCCTCGCTCGATACGGAGGCGTTTTTCGGAACGGAAAAGTCCTTTGCGGCGATACCGCCGAAATCCGTGATGAAAAAAAGCTTTGCCGCTTTGAGTTCGTTACTCACGGTAAAGGCGAGCTCGTTGGAAGAAAGGTTATAGGGACGGCCCTGCGCATTCCATCCGATATTGGGGAAGATGGGCACCAGGCCTTCCTTGAGCGCATTGTTGATAATGTCCTTTTGCAATTTTTCGACGATGCCCGAACTTTGATAGTCTATACCGCCGCGCACGCCGATTCCCCGCGCACGGACCCAGTTGCCGATGACCGCATTGGTGTTGTTTTCGGAAAGCATGGTCATGATTTTATTTGAAACGTCGAACGCCGCCATTTTTATAAAAGGTATGGCTTCGGCGGGGGAAATGCGCACATTGTCGACGGTTTCGCAGACGATTTCTTCTTTTGACAACACTTCGTCGATCCGTACCTTTGCCCCGGGCACCAAGACGATTCTAATGCCTATATGATGCAAAAGAGCGATGTCTTTAATGAGAATGGGAAAAAACGGATGCGAAATCAGGGAGCTCTCGATTTTTATAACGAACGTTTCGTTTTTAAACCGGTTAATATACCCGAACGCTTGCCTGATCGTTTCGACTTGTTCTTTTAATTTTTGTTTGTCCATATATCAAGTAATGGGTAATGGGTGATTGGTACCGGGTGATTATAATATGGCTTTTGGCCGACGGATTATCAATAAAATCTATTTGACAAAAGAACTTGGCGCGGCCGCGCCGACAATGGTAAAATTGTATTCCGATGTTCCAGGTCAGTAAAATAGAGCGGGTTGAAAGGCAAACCCTCATGCGGTGGTTGAACGGCAACATAAGCATGCCGCGGTTTAAACGCCCTCGGTGGCCGCTTTTTGCCGTACTTTTTTGTTGTTTCGCGGGCGCCATTCTCGGCGATAATGCCGCCGAGTCGCTCTTGCTCGCCCACTGCGATACCCGGCTTATTCCCTACATGTTCCTGGTGAACGCCGTTTTCCTCTTCATGAGCTCCACGGTATTGATGTCGCTGATCGACAAGGTGGACCGAGGAGTATTGTTTATGGCCATGACCTTTGGCCACGGCGCCATGTTGCTCCTGATTAAAACGGCGCTTATGTTTCATGCGCCCGTTTTGTATCCGTTTTTATTTTCCTACGCATACGTATCAAAAATACTTCTGTTCCTCATATTTTGGACCCTCGCAGGCGACCTTGTCGACCCGCGAAGGGCAAGCGCCGAATTTCCCTTTATCGCGGCGGGCGGGACTTTGGGGGCGATTTGCGTTTCCTTTACCGTGCCCTGGCTCATGAAAGTGACCTCCGCCGACAATCTTCTGCTCGTGTGGGCATTCATAGCCTGTGTACTCGGCGCGCTGTTTTTTACGGTGCGCGCGTCCTTTGGAGCGTCGTTTAAGGCCACTTCCGACAAACTTAAGCATAGGCGCGGAAGTTTGAAGACCGCGGCGCAGGACATCAAACTTGTTAAAAGGGAGCCGCTCCTGTGGAACATGGCGGTTTTTTACTTTCTCCTGTTTTTCACGGTCCTCAATCAGCACTATCTTTTTTATGGGCAACTGAAAAGCCGCCTGACAAGCTCCGGGGAGCTTGCGACGTTTTTAGGCTATTTTAACGGCCTGAGCATGGTCGCCACCTTTGTTCTTCAGTTAACGGTGGCCGGACCGGTGCTCAAGAAAATCGGGTCGACGAGATCCATGCTTTTTCTGCCCGCGATTTTGTGCTGCGTATTTATCGTATTGGCCTATCTGGGGCTGCTTGAGGCCCGGCACGAGGCGGCCGGCGCGCTTTTTTGGGCCGTGACCATCGGTATGGGGCTGAGGATCGCGTTTTTCGATTCGTTTTTTTCGCCTAATTTTCAAATTTTTTTCTCGGGCCTTCCCCAGGCCGCGCGCGGAAGGGGAAAACTTTCGATCGAAGGGATCGTTAAGCCCTTTGCCATGGTCTGCGCGAGCGTATGGTTGATCGCCGTCGCGCCGCGGCTTCCGCTCGGCGTTTCCATGGCGGTCCTTTTCTATTGCTCGATCGGCATGCTCATCCAGACGTTCAGGATCAGGAAAAAGTATACGGAGAGCCTTGCCCGCGGGCTAACGGGCTATAAAAGCAAAAAACTGTCGGCATTGTTCAATTTTGTCGATTTGGCGAAGGAAGAGAATTTCCTGACGACCTTGGCGAAATTACTTGAGAAAGAAGAATATGAAATCAAGAAATACATCATTGAAATCCTCGTTGAAATGAATTCGAAGGAATCGCTCGCGATACTTCTTGACTATGTAGAAACCTGCGACGCGATGACGCGCTCGACCATCATTTCGTCGCTCGGCGCCCTTAAAAAAGAAGCGCTTCGGGAATTCTTCGCCCGGTTTCTCCACGATCCCGACAAGCGGGTGGCGGCCAACAGCGTTTGCGCGCTGGCCGCGCTTACGACCGCCGGGCCGCTGAGCGAGGTGGAGGTTTTTTTACACGACCCCGACAATCGCGTCAAGGCCAATGCCGTCGCGGCGCTGTGGCCGCGATGGACCCCGGAGGGTCGAAAGCGGTTGCTTTCCGTTTTGCTTGCAATGCTTGGGTCCGGAAAAAACGAAGATTGCGCAAGCGCGCTTTTTGCCATGGGCGAACTGAAAACGCGCGAATTCCTGCCGTACATCATAAAATTCGTGGACGACCATTTCGACGCCCTGAGCGCCGATGAGGCGATATGGAGGCAAACCATATCGGCCGCGGCCAAAATCGGCGGCGAAACCGCGCTTTCGATGCTGCTTGGGCTCTGTGCGAAGGTCAACCTGAGGAAAAAAGGCGATATCGTCAAGGCCGTCGGCGCGCTCCTTGCCGAAGGCTTTCCGCTCGACGCTTTTGTCAATCTATTGCCGGGCGTAAACTACCTCGGCCGCGGCGTCATGCTCGGCGCGATCTACGAAAGGCGACTTTCGGTCGATAAAGCGTTCGACGGACTGCTGCGGGACATAGCGATCGAGGAGGTCCGCGGCGTCTATTCCGAATGGATGTCGGCCCATACCTTGGATTCAAAAACCGAGCTCGACGGGGTCAAGCTGCTCAGGACCGCCCTTGTCGAGGAAAGCATCGAGGAGCGGCTCCAAAACGCGGTGTATGTAGCGGCGCTGCTTGACAAAAGCGGGCAAGTGCGGGCGGTCGTGCCCCGGTTGCGCCATCCCGACCGGCGTGTCCGCGCCCGGGCCTTGGAAATACTCGACAATGCGGGCGACGCAAAAATCAACAAGAGCATCCTTCGCCTGCTCGACACCGGCGACGCCGCCATCCACGGCAGGGAGGCGGCGCTTTGCCATAAGATCCGTTCGAAATCATTGATGGAAGTCGTTGCCGACCATATCGACAACCATCACGCGTGGCTGAGGCAGTGCGCGCTTTTTGCCGCATCGAGCTTGTTTGCCGCCACGAAAGATCCGCGTTGGGAGCGGATCATGGTCCAGGAACCTAACCTCGCGACAGGGCGTTAACGTATGGAAAACATCGGCCGTTCCTTTTCGGCGCTGGAAAACGTTATTTTCTTAAAGAAAACAACGCTCTTCGCCAATGTCCGGACAAGCGAACTCAGGGCGATCGCGGGGATCGCGGAAGAGGCGGTTTTTGAAACCGGAAGCGGGATCGTCAAGGAAAACGACGCGGGCGATTCCATGTATATCATAAAAGAAGGGCGCGTTTCGATAACGAAGAAAACCACCGATAACACGCCGGTCGATCTCGCGGAGCTCGGGGCGGGAGAATGTTTCGGCGAAATGTCGCTTTTTGACGACGAGGCTAGAAGCGCCAGCGTCTATGCGATCACCACCTGCGTCATGCTCAGGATATCGCGCGACGACTTGATCGACGCGCTTGTCGAACATCCGATTATCGCGCTGGAGTTGTTGAAAATCTTCGTTAAAAGGCTGCGCAAGGCAAACGCTCGAATAGAAAGCCAGGGGGCGCGAATCCATGCGAAATAGTTTGGGGCTTTGTGCCGTGTATGCGGTTTTGCTGGTGTTCTTTGCGGGGTGCGCCGCGCCCCGGCATTCCAAAATTTTGGTGCATATGATCAAGGCCCAGGAGGAGTATTTCGGCAAGGAAATACTACCGGGATTCGATAAGGAAAACGCCGCCGTGACCGAGGTGGCGCATTACGAAAATACCGCTGAGATAAAAAACGAACTCGATAAATATCCGGGCGGCGTGGCCCTGGTAAAAATCCCCTATGACAAAAGCCAGTCGCTGATCGCGGGCGGCCTCGTGCGTCCGCTGGATTCTTTTTTGTCGCCCGAGGAATTAAAGGAATTCAAGCAAACGTTTCTTTTGACCTCTTTGGGGGCGAGCGGCGGGAAGCAATACCTTATTCCCCGAAAGTTCGAAACCCGGATCATGGTTTATTGCAAGAGTAAGGTTGCCGACGCCTGCGCGGTGTGGCATATCTATCGCGATTCCATCAGCGCCGAACTGCGGAAAATAAACGGTTTCGGTTTGCCCGCCACCTACATTCTTAAAAGCGACCCCAATGCGTGGGATTTTTACGACGTATATGTCGTCGGATGGATTTGGGCGCACACCGCCTACGATGGGACATTAAAAGGCAGGATCGCCCACCGCGGCAAGCGCTATTCGGGCACGTCGCAGCGGATCATCGACCGGATATTCGAATGCAGGGGAGATGCGTCGCAAGTATTGTCCATGCGGGGCGCGCCCGTGGCGGATGCGTTTGCCTGGGAGGCCATCTACGCTGCCTCGGTTTATAACAAGCGGATGTGGGAGGAAGCGTGGAGCGGCGCCGATATCTGGAAGGGGTTTTTGGACGGCGAGGTGTTTTTGGCCTTCATGACCCAGCTCGATTGCTTTTTTATCCACGGCACTGGTCAGGACGGCCTTGACGGGTACCTGAAAGACCCCTCCGACATGGGTGTGGCCGTCATGCCGAAAGGCTGTTCGGCGACCCTTGACAAAAACGGCACAATCGAACGCGACGGGTGCAAGGCCGTCACCACCGGAGGCTGGTGGTGGGGGATTCCGCAAAGTTTTCCGGACCCGCGAATGGCCTATCAAATGGCGCGTTATATCACGGGTACGAAATCCCAGCTCAAGGATTGCAGCCGGTTCGGCATGATCCCCGTGCGAAAAGATATTTTAAGCGACATGTCGATGCTCTTCGGCGAAGGATGGATCACGGAGATTTACGAAACGTCCTTCAAGCAGCTCATGCAAAACGGCGATATAACGCTCCCGTCGAGCGAAAACATGGATAAAATTGAAAACCTGTACGTGGACGCATGGTACGATATCGTGGTCGGGAAAAACTGGTCGAACGACGGTTCGCCGCCGCGCTGGGACTATATTCAAAAGGTATTGGAAACCAAGTATGCGCCTCGCGCGGCCGCAATTTTAGGAAATTAGCAGCCATGCCTAAACCCATCGCCAAACCCGGGCCCGCCTCAGGCGACCAGCTTGAAAGCTTGCGTAGCGCCTATAAAAACGATCCCGGCAATGTGGGCGCCGCCTCAAAGCTCGCCCAGCTCTATGTTGACAAAGGGTGGCTCAACGAAGCAAAAGAAATTTATGACGCCGTCGTTAAAAAGGACGAAAACAATTATTCCTTGTTGCTTGAATTCGGTAATTTGTGCTTCACGATGCAAAACCACGACGAGGCCCTGCGAATCTTTAAAAAACTTTCGGTGATAAAGCCAGCGCGCGTCGAAGGATGGAACAACCTTGGAATAGTCCAGCAAAGCCTCCATGAAGACGAAGCGGCGTTGGAATCGTTTAAAAAGGTGCTGGAACTGGAGCCCGACAATCCGGGCGCGCTCCTTAATCTGGGTAATTGTTATGACAGGAAGGCAATGCCCGAAAAGGCCTGCGAACTTTTTTTAAAGGCCGTGGCGGTCAGGCCCGATTTCGCCGACGCATGGTTTAATTTAGGCAATGCTTATTGCGCGATGAAAAAACACACGCAGGCGATCGACGCTTTTGAAAAGGCCGTCAAGTACCAACGCGAGTTTCCCTCGGCGGAAAAAAACCTCGGTTTCGTGCATGAACTGCTTGGAAACCTGGACTCTGCTTTGGCCCATTACCTCAAGGCCCTTGAAATAAGCCGCGCCGACGCGCCGCTCTATGTAAACATCGCCAATACCTACGTTAAGCTGAAAAAGTTCGACGAGGCCCGGAAATACTATTTGCAATCGGTAAAGCTATCCCCCAAGGACCTTGCCCCGTGGATGGGACTTCGGCATTTATCGCTTTTGCGGGGCGACGTTAGCGGGTACGCGAAATCAACGCTTGCGGTCGTGACAAGGCTTAATCAGGAGTCCGTGGCCGAATCCCTCATGGTGCTCAGGGAACTCGGGCATTTCGACAAGGTCGACGAGATTTTATGCCGCGCCGATAACGCGGACGCCTCCGGAGATGAGCTTGACGCGGAGCGGCTTTTGGCCTATCAGCGCACCGACAGCTACCCGGGCAAGATCACCGCGCTTGCAAAACGGCTCAAGGAGCTCTCGAAGCCCTCGGACCATGTCCTTTTATGCTTGGCGCATTACCACTTCGACCTTAAAAATTATTCCGCGGCTGTCCGTTATGTGGAGTCAATGCGCGAAGAGCGGGTTTCTTCGCATAAACTGTTATGGAAAAGCTTGCTGGCGATGGGGGAAACCGAAAAAGCGGAAAAACTGATTACCGCGTACGTTAATAAAAACCAGGATTGTTTCGACGGCTGGTATTTCCTCGCCCAAATCAATGCGCAAGCCGGCAAGCCCGACGCGGCGCGCGGGTTTCTCATAAAGGCCCTTGAAACCGGATTTTCGGAATTGGAATTGATTGAGGCCGATCCGCAGTTAAAGAAGATTTTTGAGGGGATGCGGGGGAAGAAAAAATAGAAATATGGCGTTTAAAATGTCTGACCTAATGCTCTCATTCAACTTTTAACCGGCGCTCGTGCATCTGAATCGGTTTCTCGCGTGAATCCGGTGCTGACACTATAATCGCGGCGACTGCAATCTGTAATAATTCAATAATTGTTACGGATGATATAGTCTTTTCGCGAAAAAAAAATGTAAAAGTTTTAAATCTTCAACAATTTATATCTTAAAAATATTCATTGCAAAGAAAATTTCTGAGGGGATACGAGGAAGGGATATAGGAGTATTGTTTTTCGCTGCACAACGAGTGCTATTTAGTCAATTAGTTCACTAAAAATCCTGCCAAGTTCTGCTTTAAGCGCTGGAAGATCCTTGGTTGCAACTTGCCAAACGATTTTAAAATCCACACCCATATAGAAATGAATAACCTTATCACGCATACCGGCCATTTCCCGCCAGGGAATAGTGGGATTTTGATTACGAATATTTTCAGGGATATTTTTTACCGCCTCGCCGATAATTTCAATACAGCGGATAACGGCATAATTTTTCTCTTTATTGGCAATAAACGCTTTATAATCCAGCCCTTTAATAATCCCTTCCATGAGCATGATATTTTCCAAAATATCGCCGATATATAATTTGATTTTGCGTTTCATACCGGTATTGCCTCTGCGAAAATAATATCCTTCAATTCTTTTCTGACGCTACGGCGAAGAACAACATCCACTTTTACACCGATACTATCCGATAAAAACAATTCCAATCCAACGACGTCCAGCAAAGAGACTTCTTTGTCAAATTCCACCAGAACATCAACATCGCTATCTTCACGCTGTTCCCCGCGCACGTAGGAGCCGAAAAGCTCAATCGACGAAACACCGTAATTATTATGGATTTTTTCCTTTAGAGCCGAAAGCCGCATTTTAATTTCATCATATGTTTTCATGAGGTTTTCCTTCGCATTATAGACTACATGAAAATATAACTTATAAAATTGCCTGATACGCATTTCACGGAAATTCTTGGGTCTTTAAAAACGTCATGTAAAAAGAAGGACTTATTTTTGTGGTTTTTTCCTGCGCCATTATTTATATACCCGCATATTCCAATGAATATTAAATCGGGTGTGATTCCCTTTCAAGTTCGGAGATAGGTGAACAGTCAAAGGTCAGTAAAACTCCGGCGATTGTGGCGTGCAACCATTGAGAAGCCGCCTACGCCGACAAACACCCCTGCAATGATTGAGCGTCTACCACGGTTAGCACCGACTTTGGTTATCGCGTTGGTGACCGCGATCATGCTGGCGTTTACCTGGGGCCGTTGGCCCAACTTGCTTATCGATTTCTCACGCGACCTTTACACTGCGGCCCAACTGTCCCACGGTAAAGTCCTCTACCGCGACATCGCCTTTTTCACCGGGTCGCTCTCACCCTATGTGAATGCGGTGTGGTTAAGACTGTTTGGACCAACATTACATGCCCTGGCAGCATGTAATATGGTCCTATTCATCGGGTTTTTATGGCTGCTCTACCAAGTGCTACGCCAGGTAGGCAGCCGAACAGCAGCCACGGCGGCCTTGGTCGTGTTCGTGACCATGTTCGGATTGGCGGATCTCGTGCCTATGGGCAACTACAACTTCATTTGCCCCTATTCGCACGACATGGTCCATGGTCTGGCCTTGAGCCTCGGCGCAATCCTTTGCTTGGCCCGCCATAGCGAATCCCTATCGCCCCGTTTGGCCGTATTAGCCGGAGTGCAACTGGGGCTGGTGTTTCTGACCCGCGCCGAGCTTTCGTTTCCCGCCTGGGCAGCCTGCGGCGTGGGATTGGCAATGAACCTTTCCTATGACCCTCGGGCGCATGCAAAACGCCGGGCGATTCTTGCTCAAGTATTGATCCCGGCTTTGGCTGTTCCCCTAGCCGCTCTTGTGCTGCTGGCCGGACACATGCCGTGGGAAGATGCTCTGCGCGGCATTCTCGGCTCGTGGCTTTGGGTTTTCGATGCGAAGGTCAATGCCATGAACTTTTATCGCGAGAGCATCGGACTTGACCATGCGTGGACCAACCTTGTTAAAATATTTGCCTGGGGAGCGATTTATGCGCTCGCACTTGTTCCCTTCATGGTCTGGGCCTTGCGCATTCGTGCGGAACAAAGAGGCGGAAAGGCAGCTTGGTTCCTTGCCGCTGCCACTGTGGCTGTGCTCATGAGCGTCTTTTGGCGCCACATTTTTCCCTCGGAACTAGCGCGCCCCCTGCCGCTATTTATGACAATCTTTGCGTTGACGACCGTTGTTGCACTCGTAAAGAACCGAACCGATTCCTTTGCTACGAGGCAATTGATCACGCGATTGATGTTGATCGTGCTCGGATTTGGGCTGCTGGGAAAAATCCTTCTCAATGCGCGTTTCTACAATTACGGCTTCGTTTTAGCAGTGCCGGCAACCATGCTGGCGGTTTTGGCCTTGCTCGACTGGATCCCGGCGACCATCGCCCGGTATGGCGGATCAGCAAGCGGTTTTCGTCTCATGGGCATTGCCCTGCTCGCAGGTTTCGTAACCGTACATCTGGAAATTAGCGGGCTTTACCTTTCTCAAAATACCGTTACGGTTGGTGAGGGGGCAAATTCCTTCCTGTCCGATGGCCGCGCCAACCCGGTTAATGCTTTGCTGGCCTTTCTGGCGCACAATGTGCCGCAGGGCAAGACTCTATCCGTAGTGCCCGAAGGAGCGATGATCAACGTGCTGGCACAGCGGGTGAATCCCAATCCCTGTCTCAACCTGATGCCTCCTGAAGTTGCTTCCTTGGGCGAGACCCAAGTCTTGCGGCAACTTCAACAGACGCCCCCAGAGATTCTCGTGCTCAATTTGGACCGGATATCTTCCAAAGGTTTGTTGTTCCATAATGAACCCTATGCTTCGCAAATCGCATCTTGGATTGCGTCAAACTATGAATTGATGGAACGCTTCGAAACTTCTCCCGGAGAACCAAGGCGATTACGACTCGGCGTACTGCAATTTCGGCCGAAGGGAGAGACGGAGTCCGGGCGATAAAGATAACGAGCCGCTGCATTGCAGGCATAAAATTTTTGATAGGATCTCAAAGGTTCGCCTTGACTATCCCGGTTAAAAACATTATTTTGATGCAGGCAAAAATGGTCGTCATGATGCAAAGGCTCTCCCTGATGAAAAAAACAGTTTCTTTACATATATATGCGGATTTAAGCTCAGGCTTGAAAGTAAGCGGGCCTTTCCAATCCTTTTGGGGAACCAACCACAAAAAGTTGTTTATTATCGATTGAAAATGAATGAAATTTCATCACAAAAAAAAATCTACCGCCCATTGTCGGTAGATTTTTTTTTGCGCTCAAACATTAATACGATATGAGGTATAGCGTGAAGGGTTTTGTTGTTTTGGAAGACGGCACGGTTTTTAAAGGCGAGTCGTTCGGCGCAATCGGCGAACAGGTGGGCGAAGTGGTATTTAATACGAGCATGACCGGGTATCAGGAAGTGCTGACCGATCCTTCCTATTCCTCGCAAATCGTTACCATGACCTATCCGCTTATCGGCAATTACGGTGTTAACGATACCGATATCGAATCCGCTAAAGTTCAGGTGTCAGGGTTTGTGGTTAAAGAGGCTTGCGAATATCCATCTAACTTTACCTGCAAAAAGACCCTTTCGCAGTATTTAAAAGAAAACAATATCATCGGGGTTTCAGGGGTTGATACCCGAAGGATTACCCGGCATCTTAGGATAGCGGGGGCGCTCAAGGGAATAATCTGCGCCCAGGAAAAAGACGTATCGATTGATGATTTGGTTGATAAAGCGCGGGCATGGAAAGGCCTTAACGGGCTTGATATTGTAAAAAACGTCACGTGTAAAAAGCCCTATACTTGGGATGAACAGCTTCCGGATAAAAAAGCCGTAGAAAATAAATTCAAGGTTATTGCATATGATTACGGGGTTAAATACAATATTCTTAGAATATTACGTTCCATTGGGTGCTCCGTGACCGTTGTTCCCGCATCAACATCGGCAACGGAAGTTTTGGCACAAAAGCCCGACGGGGTCTTTTTATCGAACGGGCCCGGCGATCCGGCGGCAGTCACCTATGCCATCGATTCGGTCAAACAACTGATGGGTAAAGTCCCTATTTTTGGAATATGCCTGGGCCATCAAATTTTAGGTCTTGCCTTAGGCGCAAAAACGTATAAACTCAAATTCGGTCATCGTGGGGCCAACCACCCGGTGAAGTGCTTGAAAACCGGGAAAATCGCCATTACCTCCCAAAACCATGGGTTTTGCGTTGATATCGAAAGCCTAAAGGAAAAAGGCGTTACCATGACCCACTTGAACCTGAACGATAATACATGTGAAGGGTTGGAAGATCCTGCCCAAAAACTTTTTTGCGTGCAATATCACCCTGAGGCTTCACCCGGCCCCCATGATTCAGGGTATTTGTTTAAAAAATTCATAGAGTTGATGAGTTAATGGGTTAAAGGGTTAATGGGTTAAAAAGAATGGGGACGCATAAGGATTTAACTATTTGGCAAGAGGGAATTGGCCTCGTTGAAAAAGTTTATCATCTTGCAAATAATTTTCCTAAGGAAGAATTGTATGGTTTATCATCTCAAATTAAGCGATGTGCCGTCTCAATTCCCTCAAATATTGCTGAAGGAGCGGCAAGGAATTCTAAGAATGAATATGCCCGATTTCTTCATATTAGCTTGGGGTCGCTTTCAGAATTAGAAACGCAATGCGAAATTGCAATACGGTTAAAATTTATTATTGACCGAGAAATATTAAAAGATATTGAATTACTGAGAAAGAAAATGCTCAATTTTATTAAGTATATAAAGCAAACTGATGAGTAAGGAGGTTTGTTGATTTGTTTTTTTAACTCATCAACTCTTAAACTCATCAACCCATTAACCGACAGGTATTTTTTTCATGCCAAAACGAACCGACATCCACAAAATTCTTATCATCGGAAGCGGGCCGATCGTCATCGGTCAGGCCTGCGAATTCGACTATTCGGGGACCCAGGCCTGCAAGGCGCTCAGGGAAGAAGGCTTCGAAGTCGTTCTTGTCAACTCCAATCCCGCCACCATCATGACCGACCCGAACATGGCCGACAAAACCTATATCGAGCCGATCACCCCCGAAATCGTCGAAAAAATCATCGCGCGCGAACGGCCCGACGCCCTGCTTCCCACCATGGGCGGGCAGACCGGTCTCAATACCGCTATGGAACTCGCGGAAAACGGCGTGCTCCAGCGCTATAACGTCCAGCTCATCGGCGCCAATTACGAGGCCATCAAGCGGGCCGAAGACCGCAGTGAATTTAAAAAAGTCATGCAGCGCATCGGTCAAGATTTGCCTAAAAGCGCCTTTGCTTATAACATGGATGAAGCATGGGCCATTGCCAAGAACATCGGTTTCCCCATCATCATCCGTCCGAGCTTTACTTTAGGCGGCACGGGCGGCGGCATCGCCTACACGGAAGCGGAATTCGAGCGCATTGCCGAACATGGTTTGCATTGCAGCAGGATCAACGAGATTCTCATCGAAGAATCCGTCATCGGCTGGAAGGAATATGAACTCGAAATCATGCGCGACTGCGCCGATAATGTGGTAATCATTTGCTCCATCGAAAACCTCGACCCCATGGGCATCCATACGGGCGACAGCATTACCGTGGCCCCCGCGCAAACGCTTACCGACCGGCAGTATCAAATCATGCGCGACGCGTCAATCGACATTATCAGGGCAATCGGCGTTGAGACCGGCGGCTCCAACATCCAATTTGCGGTCAACCCGAAAAACGGCCGTATGGTTATCATTGAAATGAACCCGCGCGTCA
>Ga0182027_10000196_pt1 | contig 99926 bp, 89 predicted proteins | sample 712E1DmetaG_FD_121300 | JGI IMG/M metagenome (GOLD analysis project Ga0182027, IMG submission 121300) | Permafrost microbial communities from Stordalen Mire, Sweden - 712E1D metaG (Illumina Assembly) | ecosystem: Environmental > Terrestrial > Soil > Wetlands > Permafrost | place: Sweden...
TCATGGGCAAATTGTGGCCTTGGGCAGAGTTATTCACAGGTGGCTGCGGGGAGCCCATGGTTGCTCTCCTCGCCACCTGCTGAATAACTCTAGAACCACTATAAGGGACGCTTGCGCCACCAAACCAACCAAACTTCATTCGACCCCACTTCCAGGTACATCCATCGCGCCCGCCTGATTGCTTTGTGCGCCAAATTCTGTTAACGACGAAGAGTTGAGCTGCTGTTATGGACTGGCTAAAGACACTGTTACTGGCTTGGATTCCACTGTTCGTGGCGCTTGATCCCATCGGCATCGTCCCGATTTTCCTGGGGATGACGACGGGGATCGAGGAAAGCCGTCGCCGCCGCATCATGCTCCAGGCTGTCTGGACGGCAGCCATTGTGGCCGTCGGATTCATGTTCCTTGGCAAGATGATCTTTGCGGCGCTGGGGATCAGCGTCAACGATTTCAAGGTGGCCGGCGGCCTGATTCTGCTGGTACTGGCGTCGCGCGATTTGCTGCGCACGGGGCCGAATGCCGCGCCGTTGTCGGACGATTTTGGGGTCGTTCCCCTGGGTCTGCCCTTGATCGCCGGTCCGGCGACGCTGACCACGCTGCTGATCCTGATGGATTCGGTGAAAATCCCGTTCACGCTGGCAGCGCTGATCATCAATCTTTGTCTGGTAAGCCTGGCACTGCACTTCAGCGACCGGCTCGCGAAATGGATCGGCATGACCGGGCTGACCGCCATTTCCAAGATCATCTCCCTGTTGCTGGCCGCCATCGGCGTCAGCATGATCCGCCAGGGATGGCGGGTGATGTAGGGGAGCGCCAAGAGCCACCAGCATCACCTGGTACGGCTGCGCATGCTTGTAGCCGCACCGTTTATGGGTGCGTCCGCGAACGCAGGCATAAAGCCTGCGGCTACATTCCAAACCCTATAACCGCTGCGTTGCGCCCTGCGAGCGCGTCTCGCATACCCGGCTTACGGGTGCGTCCGCGAATGCCGGTTTGACAGAATAGCCGGCGTTTCTGAGAGAACTTGCGTCAAGCCGGGTTGACCCAGTAGGCTGGGAGTCATGCGCACGTTTCTGCTGCGTCGGATCGGGTCCTTGGTGTTGGCGTTGGTCGTGGCGAGCATCGCCATCTTTCTACTCGTGCGCGTCGTGCCCGGCGACCCTGCCCGGCTGCTCCTGAAAAACCCCACCCCGGAGAAGATCGCTGAGATTCGCGCGCGCCTGGCGCTCGACCGCCCGCTTCCCGTGCAGTACCTGATCTGGCTGAAAAACCTGTTCGGCGGCAGCCTGGGTGAATCGGTGGTGACGGATCGGAGCGTGAAAGAGGATCTCCTCCGGACCTGGCCGGCCACGATGGAACTGGCGTTTGCCGCGATGCTGATTGCCACGGCAGCAGGCGTGTGGCTCGGCGTGTTCTCCGCGAAAAATGCCGGAACGTGGAGAGACGTGCTCGGTACGACGGCCAGTCTTGTTGGGTTGAGCGTACCGGTGTTCTGGCTCGGGCTGCTGGCGATTCTGCTGTTCTCGCTCAAGCTGGATTGGTTTCCCGCCGGCGGCTGGGTGAGCGTGGTGCCGACGGATGCAGTGTGGCTCGATCACTTGCGTCATCTGGTATTACCGGCGCTGGTGCTGGCAACGATTCCCGCGGCGTTTGTGGCGCGCGTAACGCGGACGGCGATGCTGGAGATTCTCCACAAGGATTTCATCCGCACGGCGCGGGCGATGGGGGCGACGGAACGCACGCTCTTGTACCGGCACGCGTTGCGGGCGGCGTTGGTGCCGATCGTGACGATGATCGGCGTCGAGTTCGCCTACCTTCTCGGAGGTGCGGTACTGACGGAAACCGTGTTCGCCTGGCCGGGGATCGGCCGCTACATCGCGACCGCGGTGCTGGCGCGGGATTATCCGTCGATCCAGGGCGCTCTGCTGGTGTTGGTCGCGCTGGTGATGGCCGTGAATTTCGCGGTGGATATTGCCCATCATCTTCTTGATCCGAAGCTCCGAACATGAAACCAACGAGAAACAGAGAGCTGCCCTTACCCCGCAGGCAGGGAGAGAGTTCGGACAAAGGCTTGCGGACGGCCCGGCGGTCTGTCCCTACCTGGATGGGAATGATCATGCTGGGTGTCGTCGTGACAGCGGCGGTGTTGGCGCCGGTCTTGAGCAAACACGGGCCGCAGGAGCAGCCGTTTCGCGAGGAGATTTTCGCGGCGCCGTCCTGGCAACATCCGCTTGGTGTCGATGGCGCGGGCCGTGACGTGTCGACGCGAATGTTGTACGGCGCTCGCGCCACCCTCGGCATCGTGCTCGGGGCGACCGTCATCGCGGTCGGTTGCGGCGTTGCGCTGGGAGCGGCGGCGGGGACGTTGCGCGGGGTGTTCGATGCGGTGGTGGGTCGCGGGGTGGATTTCCTGCTGGCGTTTCCGTCGATTCTACTCGGGCTGGTGGCGATGACGGTGCTGCATCCGTCGCCGGCCAGCGTGGCCGTGGCGGTGGGGATTGCGTCTTTGCCGACGGTGGTGCGTCAGGTGCGCGCGGCGTTTGTGACGGAAGGCGCCCGGGATTACGTGTTGGCGGCACGAGCGATCGGCGCCGGGCGGTGGCGGATCGCGGTTCGAGAGGTCTTGCCGAATTGTGCGGGACTGATCTTGGTATTGACGACACTGACGCTGGGCGGCGCGGCATTGGAAGCGGCGGGCCTGGCATTTTTGGGATTGAGCGGCCAACCCGATGTGGCGGACTGGGGCATGATGTTGCGGGAAGGACAGGGCGCATTTCGCGTAGCGCCGTGGCTGTGCGTGGCGCCGGGCCTGGCGATTACGTGGTCGGTGCTGGCGTTCAACCTGCTCAGCGATGGCTTGCGTCAGCGGGGGCGCTGAGTTAGGCTTGCCCCGCATTCGATTCGGGGGTGGCCAACGTTTTCGGAAGGGTGCCAGAGCGGTTGAACGGGCCGGTCTCGAAAACCGGTATGGGCTTTGCGGCCCATCGAGGGTTCGAATCCCTCCCCTTCCGCCAGTCTGGCGAGACGAGTATTACGGGCACTTGCTAGAAGATACTGCGCGGGACGTAAACCGAGTCGCCGGGCTGGACGGGAATGTCTTTAACGGGGTGCTGGCGCAATTCTTCGCAATCAAAGGTCTTCTTCTTGTCGCCGCGCAATAGATCCACTTTGTTACGGTTTGCATACTCTGTGAACCCGCCCGCGGTGTTGATCGCCTTCAGCAAGGTCATGTCCTCGCTCCAGGTATATCGGCTGGGCGCGCGCACTTCGCCACCCACATAGAAAAAGCGGATGGTAGCCATCACCGTGGCGTTGCAGCGCACGTAATAGCGCGGGACGTAGTTGGCCTGGATGCGTTCAGCCAGCCCGCTCGTCGTGAGTCCCTCGGCTTTGATCCGCCCAATCAAGGGGAGCGAAACCTCCCCATTCTCATCCACCACGCTATCGTTGGCCTGCGGGGGCTGGTTGCCGCCAAAATCGACGCGAATCGTCAGTTGATCCCCGTTGCGCAACAGGGTTTCCGTTACGGCTGAATTGGCGAACGGTTTTCCCTGATTGGAATTGGTGGTGCCGCACCCGAACCAGAGCGAGCACGCCAAAGCGACCGCTGCGGTAAGCGCTACAGGCAGCCTGTGCTTGAGTCGATCATTGAGGTGCATAATCGCTTCGTGACCGGTCAGTACTTTCCCTGCAACTCAATCTGGTCATCTGGGTCTTTCTGCTTGCCCGTTGGCAGCGGGGGCTGGGTGTTGGATGGCGGGGGCGTGAACTGGTCGTAGTGATCGTGGTAATAGTAGTAATAGGTTTCATCCTGTCCGAGGTGGACATTGTTGACTACGACGCCCAGGAGTTTGCCGCCGCTGTTTTCGACGAGTTGTCGGGTACGCAACGGGAGCGCGCGCGGGAAGCGGCGATGTTGAATGACCAGGATGGAGGTTCCGACTTCGCGCGCCATGATCGCGGCGTCGCTGACTCCCAGGGCCGGAGGCGTGTCGTACAACACCACCTCGAATCGTTTGCCAAGTTCTTCGATCAATTCCCGCATTCGATTGGAAGTGAGCAGCGGCAGGGCGGACTTGGGTGTGCCACCGCCACCGGAGGTGATGATCGACACATTCGGGACGTTGGTTGGGAGAATGATTTCGTCGATCGTTTTGGTTCCCCCCAGATAATCGGCCAGGCCGATGTCGTTGGAGACTGCGAAATACTGGTGGATTCCCGGCCGCCGCAAATCACTGTCGACCACGAGCACGCGTGCGCCGTGCTGGGCGTAGACATAGGCCAGGTTGGCGGTGGTGAAAGATTTGCCTTCGCCTGCGCCTGCGCTGAGCACGCACAGAGCGCGGGTGGCGTTGTCGCCCTTGGCGAATTCGATGTTGGTGCGCAGCATCCGGTACGCTTCGAGATGCGCGGGAGACGAATCCCCGCTGCTCAGCAACCCGGTTTCCTGAGGGACAACCCCGAGCACGGGCAGACCGAGGTAACGTTCCACGTCCTCCATCTTCTTCACGCTGGTATCGAGGAACTCGATGAAGAAGCTCAAGCCGACGCCCAGCATCAGTCCCACAATGGCTCCCATCGTGACGTTGAGCCAGACGTTGGGTCGGGAGGGCCCCAGGGCGGGTTGGGCGGGATTGATCACTTCGATGGGGCTGCGAGGCATTTCCAACTCGGTCATGGTCTGCTGCAACCGGGTCTTGAGCGCTTCATAAAGCCTCGTCTCAGACTCGACTCCGCGCTCTGCATCGTGGAACTTCAGGTACTTGTCGCTCTGCAACTCCAGGCTCTCGGTCTTGAGGTCCTCCAGATCCTTCTGCAAGGCCGCTACCCGCGCCTCAGCCGTGTCCAGCTCGACCTTGTAACCTTTCATGACGCCGTCCAGACGGTCAGTCAGTTGCTGTTCGATTTTGTCGCGCGAGGCCATGACCTGGCGGATCGTGGGGTTATCCGGGCCGTAATCTTCCTTGAGCGCGGTGATTCTCTGCTCCGTGTCCGTGAGATTCTGCAGCAGGTTCTGGACGCTCGGATCGATGATGCTGGTGGCGATGGTGTTGCGCAACTCTTGCGGGGTGAGCTTCTGCAGCCCGTTGAACTTTGTTTCCTTCGTCACGGCGTCCATACGCGCACCCGCCAAATCCGTATCCAGTCGCTGAATCCTTTGGTCGATGAGCATCGCCGATCCGAAGACCGGGATACCGAGTTCTTTCCGCAGGTCCTCGACCCTCTTTTGGGCGAGGCTGAGTTTGTCCTGTTGCCGCTGCAATTCCTCGCGCAGCTTATCGATCCCTTTCGTGGTCTGATCGCGTTTGACCTCGAGCCGCTCGGTTTCAAACACCTCGGCGATGGTGTTGGCAATAGCAGCCGCCTGGATCCGATCCTCGTCCTGGACCATGATTTCAATCAGGCTGGTATCCGGATAACGACGCACCCCGATCTTGGACTTCAGACGCTGGAAGATGGCGTCCATTGACAGGGTTGCCCCGCCCCTCGACCAGAGCTCTTGAAGGTGCATTTTCTCGATGACAGGGTATAGAACCTTTTGCGACTGGATAATCTGGTATTGGGTCTGCAGGAAAAAGGGATCGTAGGAGGGCACGTACTGCGCCTCGAATACAGCCACGGACGGGCGTTCCTGTTCCACCTTCATGGTCACGGCGGACACGTAAATCTTGGGCTGAAAATAGGTTACAGTCGTTGCCACCAGCACGACCAGAAGGAACACAATGAAGACAATGGCCTTCCGTGTCCTTATGACACGCCAGTAATCGAGAAAGTGCAGCCGCGCTTCAGCGGGTAGTTGAGCTGGATCCATCTGTTGATTTGTCAAAGCCCGGTAGTAAACACCAAGTCCACCCTTGGCGCAAGCGCAAAGTCGGGCCGAAATCGAGGGAAAACCACTGCCCGGTGCGCATTAGGATGCCACCCTGTGCGACAGGAAAATGTGGCTCTGACGGCAGAAAAGTTCTTTGCTTCCCAGAGTCTGGACGTGAGAGAATCCGACCCGATGACACTGACAGAAGTCCGCCAGTTGCTCGCCGAGCTCGAGATCCGTCCCAGCAAGGCGCTCGGGCAGAATTTTCTGATCGACGGCAACATTCTGGCGATCATTTTGCGTGAAGCAGATGTTCGGGCTGATGAAACGGTGTTGGAGATCGGTCCGGGGTTGGGCGTGCTCACCAAGGCATTGGCTGCGCTTGCTCGCCGCGTGATCGCCGTGGAAAAGGATCGCAGGTTGGCCGGACACATCCGATCCAGGTTTCCGGAGGTTGAATTGGTCGCCGGAGACGCCATGGAAGTGCCGCTGCCGACGTGCGACAAAGTGGTTGCCAACCTGCCCTACAGCATTTCGACGCCGATTCTGGAGCGTCTGGTCGACGGCGAATGGAAACCGCGACGGATCGTGGTGACGTTGCAGCGGGAAGTGGCACAGCGTCTCGCTGCCGGTCCTCGACGGAAAGAGTACGGCGCGCTGACGTTGTTCACCCAGTTGCGGTATCACGTTACGATCGCGCACGTTGTCTCGGGCCGATGTTTCTATCCGTCGCCACAGGTCGAGAGCGCCGTTGTCGTGCTGGATCGACGCGATCCACGCGTCAAGCTGCATCCCGGCGCGCCCTTTCACGAGATCGTGCGGCTCGGTTTTGGACAACGCCGCAAAATGATCCGGCACCTGCTGGTGGCCCACGGTGCCGGGGAGAAAACGTTCTCGCAGGTGGGAATTTCTTCGGCGGCGCGCGCCGAAGAACTCAGCCTCGACCAGTGGATCGAACTCGCCAATGCGCTCTGCTGAACGCGTCCAACGGCATTCGGCCTACTTCTGTTTCGGTTCCGGCTTCGAGGATTCGGCTACCGGCTTTTTCGATTCGAGGGCCTGTTTGGCGTCTTCGAGGAGATCGGCTGCCGGCACGATGATCGGCATGATCCCCAGGCCTCCTCCTCCGGAAAACATCGAGGCCACATTCGCCTCGCCATCGGTCGGCGTGTTGCGCACGAGGATGATGCCGATCGGTGTGCCCGACTGGGTGAACACGGGCGACCCGACGCCTGACGAGCCGCCGGCGGCAAGCACGTAGAATGGCCTCGGATGTTGCACGAGCGCATCGATACGCTCGATCGAGACAGCCACCATGCGGTCGGCGACCTTGCCCAGACGATTCAGACAGATGACCTCGTCCAAAACCTGTGGTTTGGCGCTCTGCGAGAGATCGACGGCGGTCATGGGTTTGGCAGGCTTGTCGAGCGGCTGCACGTAGGCGACGTCCAGGTCCTTGTCGCGCAACACGACTTGAGCGGGAAGCTCGGTGCCGTCGGCCAGGGTCAGCTTCGCATCTTTGACTTCGCTGTCGATCTTCAATTCCTGCTGACCGCGCATGCGCGATCGGAGCATCGCGCTGGGATCGATCGCACTCAGGGAGATGACGGTGAGTCCGGACGGGTCGATGACGGTGCCCACGGCCTCCGTTTTGCTCTCGGATTGCTGGTCGCGGGTGCCCATGGTCATGGTGTAACTGAGGACGAGTTTGACGGTGACCACCGCGTCCTGATAGCGGCTCAGCACCCGTCGGCCCGCGTCGGCAGCCTCGTCGGCGAACGCGAGTGGAGCACCGAGAAAAGCGGTCACGGCCAGCATACGGATCAATCGGGTCATCATGGTTGTCCTCCAGGGGTGCGGAATTCGCTCTGTGGGTCTTCGGAAGGAATCACTTGCCATTGTTCCAGTTGGGTTCGAGCTCCAGGTAACGCGTATGAATGCCGCGCAGCACGCGCAGCACGACAAACTTGGGCTTGTCCTGGGCGACGGCGGTCATCGTTGCCTCCAACGCCCCGATATCGGCAACAGGTTTCTCATTGACCGCCTGAATGATGTCATTGGCCGACATTTCGCCAAGCGCAGCCCAGCCGCCGTCCTTCACTTCCGTGACGAGCACGCCCGCCAGATTCTCCGGGAGATCGTCCTCCACTCGGTCGAAAAAGCTCAGATCGCGGGCCGTGAATTCAAAATTGTTGTCCAGGAACTTCCGCATCTCGCGTTCCAGCTTCGGCGACCGCGCGAGTTCGACGGAGGCCGTCATCGACTGGCCGTCGCGCAGCAGACTCAACGTGGGTTTGTCGCCCACCCGATACTGGCGGATCCGACTGGTGAACACCTCTTCGTCGCCGGGCTGCGAGGCGGGGATTGTCTCTCCATCGAGTCCGACGATCAGATCGCCCACCATCAACCCGGCAGCGGCAGCGGTGCCGTGGGGATAGACCTGGGTAATCCGCACGCCGGTGAGGGTGTTGCTGCCCAGTTGTTCGGCAATGTCGCGCGTGACCACTTGAAGAGCCACGGGCAACCACGCCTTGCGCGCCTCCAGACCGGGGTCTTCCAGGTCCTTGATGCCCACCTTGACGACGGTCAGGAATCTTTCCGTCTTGCGGTCGAAGTGGACCGTCGTCGGGACCGGCGATTTCTTGTCCCGGGTCAGTTCCGCCGTCACCGCGATGAGGTCGGCCACGTTGTTGACCGGTTTGCCATCGACGAGTTTGAGGATGTCCTCCGACTGGATGGCGGGCTTGGCCTCCCCACACGGACCACCGGCCCGGACGGAAGTGACGAGCACGCCGTTGCGGTTGTCGAGCTTCAGTTCCTTTGCTGCGAAGAAAGAAATGTTGCGGACGGTCATGCCCCATTGTTTCAGTTCATTCTGTTTCAGGTCCGCCGGCTCGCGCTCGGCGGTGCGCACTTTCAACGGCGTCATTTTGCCATCGCGCAGCACCGTGGCTTCGATCTCCTTGCCGACGGGCAGCGCGGCCACCATCAGGTTCAGCAGGGGAAGCTCCTCATCAAATCGTACATTGACCTCTTTCCCGTCCAGGCGCAGCAAGACATCCTCGGTCTTGAATCCAGCCTGCTGCGCCGGCGAATCCTCCATGACTCCGCTGACGAGCACCCCGTTGGTTTGCCCGGAAACTTTCAACAGGGGCTGGATCTCGATGCCGAGCCAACTCCGCTGGATGTGGCCGCTGGCGATCAGTTGATCGGCGATGGCGTGCGCCAGGTTGCTGGGAATTGCGCCGCCGAGGCCGAGGCTGATCTCGTTGACGCCGATCACTTCGCCATCCAGGTTCACGAGCGGGCCGCCGGAATTACCGGGATAGATCGGCGCGTCGTGCGCCAACCATCGGACCAACGAACCCACATCTTCGCCATCCAGGGAGAACCCGCCGTACCGTCGGAACATGCTCGGCATGGTCATTTTTGCATTGCTGACGATGCCCCGCGTGACTGACTGGGAAAGCGCCAGCGGACTGCCCATGGCCAGCACCGTATCTCCCACGCGGGCGAGGCTTGAGTCTCCCCAGTCCACGGTGGGGAACTCCTTGTGACGGCTGTTGTCCAACTTCAGCACGGCAATGTCCGTCATCGGATCGGTGCCGACGAGCGTGGCCTCGATCTCTTCGTTGTTGGAGAAGACGCAGAGGGCCCGGGTGGCGTGGCCGGCGACATGGTGATTGGTAACGACGTACCCTTGTTTGCGAATGATGAATCCGCTGCCACTGGCTTGATGTTTGATCTCGCGGCCCTGGCCGTAGTCCACCCAGACGACTTCAACGCGCACCAGGGACGGCTTGACGCGTGCCACGGCCCGCTCCATCGCGGGCCGCAACGGATCGAGCGAAGCTTGTCCGAAACTCCCCGGCGCAAGTGCGAGCAGGAACGACAGCGCACCCGCCATTGTCAGAAAACGAAACAAACGAACCCGGTTGGTCATGCCGCTATTTCAACCACAACTGCGTACGGCTGGAAAGCCAATTCTCCGTGCCGTTCAGGTTTTGGGTGGGTGCTGGACAACCGGCGTAGGAACGACAGCCTGCGCCTGCGGCGCCAGGGTCAACTTGCTGCGCGCGGCTTTGCCTTCCTTGGTCTTGGGCCAGCGTTTCGCGATGTCCTCGAGAAGTTTCTGGCCGAACCTGCGTTCGCCGCCCATCCCCTCGCTGAAGTGGAATCCGACATAATACAGGTCGGCCGCATCGAGCGCCTTTTCCTTCTTCAGGCGGTCGGGCAGCTTGAAGGATTTATCCACCAGCAACGCCTGGAACCCGCGCAGGGCCTGGTCTTCGGCCCGCAAGTGAGGCGCCAGATCCTTTTGTGATTGTTTCAGGTTGCAGACGCTGAGTTCGTAGCGCAGTTCGCGGTCGAAACTTTCCGACCGCAGAAGCTGCCGCAGACATTCGACCGCCTTGGACCATTTCTTTGCCTTCTTGAATTTCAGTCCGACATCCCGCAGCACGCCGTCCACGATTTTCGGGTCGATGTTGCGCAGGAAGTAAAACAGCGCCTCGTAACGCGGATGGCCCGATTCGATGTCGCGGGCGGCCAGCGCGGCAAATTTCCTGAGTGTCTTCCTGTCGATCGATTCGCCGTGAGGCTTGAGAATCTTGGCCAGACGCCAGGCCGCCTCGGCTTTGCGTTCCCGCGCCAGGGCGGCCAGGAGGAACTGGGTGGCGTGCTTGTGCCGGGCAAGCGCGCCCGCGGCAATTTCGCTGACCTGGGCATCTTCGTGGTCCAGCAACGTCATCATCAACCGGTTGGTGGCGGCGTTGTCGGTGGCAGCGAGTTTGCGGGCAGAAAACGAACGAACAATCGCATGCTTGTTCTTCAGGAGCTTGCGCCACTGCGCGTCATGGGAACCGGATAACGGGATCTTTTCGAGGATGTCGAGCGCGTGCTGGGCGATCGTGGCGTCGGTATCCGCCAGATACTTCAGCACCTGGCGCGCGGTCGCTTGGGCGGCCGCGCCGGCCGGTTCCAGGCTTTTCAGGCCGATCAAGGCGTTTCGACGGATGTACCCAAGATTCCTGGGAGTCGTGAAATTCAGGAGGAGTTGGCGGGCATCGGGAGCGCCAATGTTGCCGACCAGCAGCAAACAGGAAGTCAGCACCCGGTCGTTCCGTTTGACACGGGACGAATTCATGAACTTCGCCACCTGTTTGTGGAGCAGGGCGCGCTGTTTGGGGGTGGCATCGCCGATGTGACGTCGGACCGCCTGGCAGGCCTCCTTCACCAACTCGAAGTCGGGATCGAACAAGACGTCGAGAATGATCTGCATGGCCTCCCGGCTGTGAATGCGGGCCAGGATATCCACGAGCACTCGCTTTTGCTGCGTGCTCGATTTCTCAAATTGTTGTTTGAGCTTGGGCAAGATGTCGCCCCCGGCGCGTGCCACGATGGCCGCGGCTCGGAGTTTCGTTTCGATGTCCTCCGCATCCAGCAGGGGCAGTACGTACGGGACAACCGAACGGGTGCCGATGGCATCAAAGGCTTCCAGAACATAGCGGGTGAGAAGTTGATTCGAGCCTTTGAGCGAATCGCCGAGAGCTTTGATGACTCGGGAGTCCTTCGGAGCCAATTCGGTGAGCACCATGGCAGCGGCACAACGTCGCATACTATCGGGACTTTGAAGCAAATCGCAGATTATCTGGGTGATCCGTTCCATGGAAATGATTCTTCACACTACCAAACCGGTCATTGGCTTGCAATGAAACAGGTCTTCCTGTAACATTTTCTGTCGGAAATGGAGGGGACACGAAATCTGGCCGAATCAAGCGATATGCAAAGTATTACTGAACAGCATGTTGCATCTCTGGATTCTCTCCATGGAGTCTATTCCCAGCCGCTATTCGATCTGATCCAGCAGGCACGAGATGTTTACTTAAAACACTGGAAAAACAACGAAATCCAGCTTTGCACCCTGCTCAGCATCAAGACCGGAGGGTGCAGCGAAGACTGTTCTTACTGTGCGCAAAGCGCGCGTTATTCAACCGGCGTGCAGGCGGAGAACCTGATGTCGACGAGCGACGTGCTGCAGGTGGCGCGACGGGCCAAGGAGAATGGGTCAACCCGTTTCTGCATGGGGGCGGCGTGGAAAGGTGTTCGCGAGAACTCGCCGCAGTTTGGGTCGGTCCTGGAGACGGTTCGCGAGGTGAGCAAGCTGGGAATGGAAGTCTGCGTGACGCTCGGTCAGTTGAGCGAAACGGCCGCGGGCGAACTGAAACGCGCGGGCGTGACTGCTTACAACCACAACCTCGACACGAGCCCGGAGTTTTATTCCAACATTGTCACCACGCACACGTTCGAGGATCGACTCCAAACCATTCGTGCCGTGCAACAAGCCGGTATCTCGCTGTGTTGCGGAGGCATCATCGGGATGGGAGAGAGCGTACGGGACCGTCTGAAAATGTTGGCCGTACTCGTGGGATTCGATCCGCCGCCGGAGAGCGTTCCCATCAACTGCCTGATGGCGATGGAAGGGACGCCGCTGGGCGATCAGCCGCCGGTGGACTCCTTTGAATTGGTCCGGCTGGTGGCGACGACGCGCATTGCCCTGCCTCGTTCCAAGGTGCGGCTCTCGGCGGGGCGGACACGGCTTTCGCGAGAGACACAGGCCTTGTGCTTCTTCGCGGGCGCGAATTCGGTTTTCTTCGGCAACCGGCTTCTCACGGCGGACAATCCCGAATGCGAAGCCGATCTGGCCCTGCTCGCCGAGCTCGGTTTCTCCCCGCAGCCGGCCCGCCCGCAAAACCACGGCGTCGTCTGACAACTTCGGCTCGATCGGCTTCACCCGGGTCAACGTCATCGCCCTGACGGAAGGACCGCCGGAATTGATGAGGAACGCCTGGACCGCAACCACCCCGTTTCGGATGGGGAGACGTTTGCGGAAACGGGCGGGCGCCCCCCGCAGATCAGTGGTCGGTGCGGGCGGCGCGGAGCCTGTCTGCCAACTCCCGTCCGCCCATCTGAGGCATCACCACGTCGGTAATCAGGAGGTCGATGCGCTGATGGCTGTCCGCCTGGACGCGGCGGAAGGCCTTGTTCACGCCGCCCCCGGCCTTCAGGAATTTGCAGCCGTGCCCCCATTCGCTGAAACAACGCGGGGCTACGGCGATCCTGACGGGGCGGCAACGACCGGCTCCTGCTTGCGCCGGACCTCCTCGAGTTGGGCGAGAATGTCTTTGAGCATGGCGTTGCCGGGCTGGACGGCCAGCGCGGCACGAAGGGTGGAAATTGCGCCCTCGATCCGCCCGATCCTCTCCAGCAGCGCGGCGCAATTGTAGTAGGCGGCCATGTTCCGCGGTTCGAGTTCGATCACGCGCTGGTACTTTTGGATCGCTCCCGCGACGTCCCCTTCGGCCGACAAAACGATGGCCCAGTTGAAAAAGATCGAGGGATTCTTCGGATCAATCGCCGAGGCCCGCTCCAGTTCGCGCGCCGCCTCCTTGTTACGCTGCAAGTTCGTGAAGGCAGCCGCCAGATCGATGTGAACGAGCGCATTGCCGGGTCCGAGGTCGCCGGCTTTTTGCAGCGGTTCCAGAGCTTCCTCATACTTTTTGAGATTGAGCAGGGAGTTTCCCCAGTTCAAATAGATCAGAGCATTTCCCGGATCCAGTTGACGGGCGCGCTGAAGTTCCGCAATGGCTTGTTCATAGCGGCGCAGTTTATCGAGGCAATAGGCCATGTTGATCAACATCGTCGAGTTGTCGGGGTCGAGCGCGGCGGCGCGCCGGAATTGGTCCAGCGCCTCCTCGCATTTGCCTTCTGCCACCAGGCCTACCCCGCGACCCTGCAACACGGCGGCGCGAGCCGGATCTCGCGCGTGCAGTGTCGGAAGCTGTTTCAGGTCCGAAGGGCCGCCCGAAGACAGCGACGCGATCGAGGCGAAACCAGCCGGTGCCAGCCAAACGACGAACATTCCGGCGGCAAGTCCCCAGGCACCGAAACGAAAGATTCTTCCTTGGCTGTTCATTTGCACTGGCAAATGTATCAGACCGGCGCTATTTTGCGAGCCTGTTGGCAGCGCGCGACCGGGGTCACGCGCCGCGCGAGCACCAAGCGAGATGAACCTGAGTTTCGGCTACAATACAAGCGGGTTTGTCCACCACAAACTCGAAGAAGCGCTGGAGATCATCGCCGATTGCGGCTATCGAGGCGTCGGGCTGACGCTGGACAATCATCACTGCAATCCGTTCACCAGCGAACCAGCCGATTTGTTGCGGCTGCGGCAATTGTTGGAAAAACTTAAGTTGCGGGTGGTGGTGGAGACGGGGGCGCTCTATGTGTTGAACCCGCATCGGAAACAGTACCCGACGCTGGTCGGCGCTGAAGGACGGCAAATCCGTCTCGAGTTTTTGCGCCGCGCTGTCGATATCGCCCGTGAGTTGAACGCCGAATGCGTCAACTTCAACTCGGGCGAGCCAGAACCGAAGATACCAGAGCATCAGGCCTGGGACTGGTTGGTCACCGGTTGTCTTCAACTGGCCGAACACGCCAAGCGCCGCGGCGTGCAACTGGCCTTCGAGCCGGAGCCGGGAATGTTGGTAGACGACATGGCGAAGTTCGAGGTGCTGAAAAAACACATTTCCAGCGCCCGCTTCGGCCTGACACTCGACATCGGCCATGTGTTCTGCACCGAAACGTCGCCCTTCCGCCAGATCTACGGGAAATTCGCCAACCTGATCCGCAATGTCCACATTGGTGACGTCCGCGGCCGCAAGCCCGGGCATGTGCTGCTCGGCGAAGGCGAACTGGACTTCGTGGCGGTCCTGCGCGTGCTCTCGGACAACAAGTACAACGGCCTGATCCAGGTCGAACTCCCGCTGGAGGGCCATCGCGCGCCGGAAACCGCCCGCCGCTCCCTCGAATTCCTCAACGGCATCTGCCAGAAACTCCCGCAATCAGCCGCCACGCCGGCGCTCTGAATCTCCCTTGCGCGTCATTTCCTGCAATTCCGCGCGGGCCACCCCAGGAGCCGCTGGGCGCAAACGGGACAGCGCTTCGTAGAATTTCCTTGTCTGGTCGGGAGGTTTGCGTATAGTTAGTTGTAATTTCGGAGGCGATCCATGAAGACGACACGTTGGTTTTTGATTCTGGCTGGTATGGTTGGTTTGTCCCTCTCGACATGGGCGGCACCCATTGAATCCGTCGAATCCTCCCGCGCCTCAACCGCCCGGCAGAAAGTGGACGCGTTTCTCAGCGAGAAAGTTGTGGCGAAACAATTGACCGCCTTGGGCATCAGCCGGGAACAGGTCAATGTCCGTCTGGCCCGTCTGAGTGACTCGCGCTTGCAGCAACTGGCTGCCCAGGCCGATCTGATGCGCACGGGCGGCATGATTCAGGGTGCCGGGTTGAAATCAACCGGGCCGTTGGTTTTTGTGGCCGATCAATTGGGCACCTTCTTTTATAATCTTTACCAGTTGATCTTCAGTTGGGGCGACCTGAAATAAACCGTCCAGACTCCTCTCAGGACCGGCTGTGCGACGCGTGAAGCCCGGCAGGTCTCGTCGTGCTGACGCATGTTGCTTCCCGCCCAGATTATTCAAAAGAAACGCGACGGCAAAGCCCTGACTGAGGAAGAGATTCGCTTCTTCGTTCTCGGCTTCACGCGCGGGGAATTGCCCGAATACCAAATGGCGGCCCTGGCCATGGCAATTTGCTTTCAGGGAATGACCTTCGACGAGACGCTGAGCCTGACCCGCGCCATGGTGGACAGTGGCCAGGTCATCCAATGGAAACGGAATGGCTCGTTCTACGCCGATAAACACAGTACCGGCGGCATCGGCGACAAGGTTTCCCTGATTCTCGTCCCACTCGTGGCGTCCTGCGGCGTAAAAGTCCCCATGATCTCAGGGCGCGGCCTCGGGCCAACCGGCGGGACACTGGATAAACTCGAAAGCATCCCCGGTTTCCGCACTGACCTCTCACCAAGAGAACTGATGCGGGTCACCGACTCGGTCGGTGGCGTCATCACGGGACAAACGGCCGAGCTGGCTCCGGCCGACAAGAAACTGTATGCGCTGCGGGACGTGACCGCCACGGTTTCGTGCCTGCCATTGATCGTCGCCAGCATTCTGAGCAAGAAGTTGGCGGAGAACGTGGATGCCCTGGTGCTCGATGTCAAATGGGGCAGCGGCGCGTTCCTGCGCACCCGGGAGGCTTCGCTGGAGTTGGGACGCGCCATGGTCGAGGTGGGGAAACGCTTCGGTAAAAAGGTTTGCGCGCTGCAGACGGATATGAACCAGCCACTCGGCCAATGCATCGGCAACGCGCTGGAAGTGCGCGAATGCATCGACATCATGAGCGGCCAGACGACGGCGGAGGACCTGTGGGAACTCACGGCCGCGCTTGCCGCAGAGATTCTGGTCATGGCGGGCACAGCGAAAAGTGTTGCAGAGGGGAAAGAAATCCTGCAAAAGAAACTGGCGCGCGGAGAGACACTGAAAAAGTTCGGAGAGATGATTGCCGCCCAGGGAGGCGACGCGCGGGTTTGCGAGCAGACGAACCGTTTGCCGGTGGCGAGACAGACCAGGCCTATTGCTGCCCCAGCCTCCGGTTTCATCCAGGCAATCAACTGCGGGCAAATCGGCTACGCAGTGATTGCGCTGGGTGGCGGTAGAAAAGTGGCGAGTGACCGGATCGATCCTGCGGTCGGCTTCGAACAGCCGAAGAAGATCGGCGACCGCATCGGGACGGGTGAACCATTGATGATCATGCATTACAACGAGGAGGCTGGCGCGGACGTTGTCGCGCGAATGGTGCAGGAAGCGTACACCATTGCGCCCGAGCCCGTTCCGGTCAGACCCAGACTGATCATGCAGAAAATCGAGTAAGGGATTCGTGCCATGATGGCGAGTGTCAAGGAAACGAAGGAATTTTTGGAGTCGAAGCTGTCGGGGTTCAAACCCGACATCGCGCTGATCGTGGGTTCCGGTTTGGGAGGGATTGCGAAAGACATCGCCAAGCCGACCGTCATTTCCTACACCGAGATTCCCCATTTTCCCAAGCCGACCGTGGCTGGCCACGCCGGGCAGATGATCTTCGGTGAGTTGGCGGGCAAACGACTGATGGTGCTGAGCGGCCGATTCCACTACTACGAGGGCCGCACCATGGCGGAAATCGTTTACCCCGTCCACGTCATCGATGCCCTCAATATCAAGGTGCTGATCGTCACCAACGCGGCGGGCGGCATCAATCCCCAGTATAATCCGGGCGACCTGATGGTCATCGAAGATCACATCAATTTCATGGGGGTCAATCCTCTGCTGGGCATGGCTGACAACGGCGCCGTGAAGTTCGTGGACATGAGCCAGGCGTACTCGACGCGGCTCCGTGAAAAAATGGACAATGCCGCCGAGAAACTGCAGATGATGGTGCGACGCGGCGTTTACCTCGCCACCACCGGGCCAAACTACGAAACACCGGCGGAAGTCAAAGCATTCGCCTGGACCGGCGCCGACGCGGTCGGGATGAGCACGGTCCCCGAAGTGATCATAGCCCGCTATCACAACATTGAAGTGGCGGGGATTTCCTGCATCACCAATCTCGCCGCCGGGATCTCCAGCAAGAAACTCTCGCATGAAGAAGTGTTGGCGACCGGCATCGCCTCGCAAGACAGGCTCGGCAAATGGCTGACCGCCTTCATCGAAATACTGTGACGCATACGCCGCAGAAATTCCGAAAGGTGATCGCCGCCGCCCTGATCGCCCGACGCCACGCTCACGCTCCCTACTCCGGAGTGCGCGTCGGCGCCGCCCTGCTCACCCGGAACGGAAAAATCTACAGCGGCGCGAACGTGGAAAATGCCAGCTACGGGCTGACGATCTGCGCGGAGCGCGTGGCCGTCGGAAAAGCGGTGAGCGACGGACACCGCCGGTTTCAGGCGATCGCCGTCGTCGCCCCCGTGTCCAATCCGACTCCCTGCGGCGCTTGCCGGCAGGTGCTGGCCGAATTTGGCGATTGCCTTGTCATCTGCGCCAACGCGCGCCACACGCGAAAGACCCGCATTTACCTGCTCTCGGAATTGCTTCCCAGCGCCTTTCGCCTGTGATAAACAACCGGCGCGACGAATCCAGGCGTTCGTTGCAGAATCGTCACACAACTGTCGCGTGTTTGTTTCGTCGCGGCACCGGAATATGCGCATGAGCGAAAGTGTATTGATCGTTGATGACGAGCAGGACGTCGTTGATCTGCTGGCGTACAATCTTCAAAAGGCCGGCTACAAAACCGCCACGGCGCGCGACGGGGCAACGGCGCTGCAGAAGGTGCGGGACTCCCTGCCGGCGCTGATCGTCCTCGATTTGATGCTGCCGCAGGTTGAAGGAACGGAAGTCTGCAAACAGTTGAAAGCCGACCCGAAGACCGCCGCCATCCCCATCATCATGCTGACCGCGAAGGCGGAAGAGGTGGATCGCATCGTGGGTCTCGAACTTGGCGCGGATGATTACGTGACCAAACCGTTCAGCCCCCGCGAAGTGGTGCTGCGGGTCAAGAAACTCCTCGGTCGAACCCGGGGCAAAGCCACGCCCTCTGAACTGCTGAAATGCGGCGAACTGGTCGTGGATATCGCCAAACACGAAGTCACCCTCAAGGGTAAAGTGGTGGAATTGACCGCCACCGAGTTCAAACTGCTGGCGATGTTGATGGAACGACGCGGCCGCGTCCAAACCCGTGACCGGTTGCTCACGGATGTGTGGGGCTACGAAGGGGACGTCGACACCCGAACGGTCGACACCCACATCCGCCGGCTGCGGGAGAAACTCGGCAAAGCGGCTGATGTTATCGAGACAGTACGGGGCGTCGGCTACCGGTTTATGGAAGCGTAAAGGCGTCCGTCCCTTACTGGACGAGCCTCAGCAGTCCGTATAACCCTGCCGCTACCGCCCCCGAACATGGGATCGTCAACACCCAGGCCCAAACCACCTGTCGTGCCACGCCCCAGCGCACCGCCGAAAGTCGATGCACGGAACCGACACCAACAATCGCACCGGTGATCGTGTGAGTGGTGCTGACGGGTATACCGAGTTTCGCCGAAGTAAACAGCGAAACCGACGCCGCCAGTTCGGCACAGGCGCCATCGAAGGGACGCAACTTGGTGATTTTCATGCCCATCGTCTTCACGATCCGCCAGCCGCCGGCCATGGTGCCGAGTCCGATGGCCAGATGACAGGCCAACACAATCCAAAATGGAAACTCGATCTTGCCCGTGGCGAACGCGGTTTGTTGAGATTTCCAGATGCTGGCATAGAGCAGAGCGGCGATGATGCCCATCGTCTTTTGGGCGTCGTTGGTTCCGTGGCCCAGACTGTAAGCGGCTGCCGAGCCAAGTTGCGCCACGCGAAACCAGCGGTCCACCTTGACCGGCGATGCCCTGCGAAACACCCACATCAGGATCACGACGAATATCATTCCCAACATCAAACCCAACATCGGGGCAAGAACGATCCACTCCACCGTGGCCACCACCTTGGCGGTGTACAGCACGTCGCCCCAATGACCCGCGTGCGCGATCGCCGCTCCGCCAAACCCACCCAGCAGGGCGTGGGACGAACTGGACGGCAACCCGATGTACCAGGTGATCATGTTCCAGACAATCGCCCCGAGCAGCCCGGCGAAAATCACCTCGACTGTCACGTAGTCCGCGCGCACCCATTTGGCGACGGCGTCAGCGACATGCACTCCAAAAAGCCATGCCGCGGCAAAATTCCACCAGGCCGCCCAAACCACCGCCTGGAACGGGCGCAGCACGCGCGTGCCAACGATGGTGGCGATCGAATTGGCGGCGTCGTGAAAGCCATTGCTGAAATCAAAGGCTAGTGCGGTCAGGAAGATCAGTGCGATGAACGGATGCCGAAAAATCTCGATCAGATCTCGGAGGAATGCTTCCAGAACTCGGAGGAATGTTTCCATGCAACGCTTCCCGCGGCGTCCTCGATCAACTCATCTTGACGATGATGCCCTGCATGACGTTGGCCACGTCTTCCTGACGGTCGGTCACGTCTTCCATCGTCTCGTAAATGTCCTTCCACTTGATGATCTGGACCGGGTCCTTCTCCTTGGCGAAGAGCTCGGCCAGGGCGTCATGCAGAATATCGTCCGCCGCATTTTCAACCTCGTGGATGGCAATACAATCCCGCATCACCTGATCGTATTGCTTGTGGGCGCGCAAACCGCGGACGGCCTCAGCCAGTTTCTCGCTGCCGCGCACGATCTGTTTGGCCAGGTTCACCGCATACGGGGTCGGCTTGACAATCCCGAAGAAGGCCATGCTGCTGGCGGCGGCGTTGGTCGTGTCCACCACGTCGTCAATCTGCAGAATCATCGCGTGAATGTCCTCGCGATCCAGGGGCGTGATAAACGTCTTGTTCAACCGGTCCATCGTGGTGTGCGCCACCTCGTCGCAGGCGTGCTCCACCGCGTTCATCTCACGCGCGATCAGATCGGCGTCGCCATAATTCTCCGTCAGCCGGAGCAACAACTTGGCGGCCGCGACAGCGTGGTCGGCGGCCTTGTCAAAATAGTCAAAAAAATCATACTCCTGCGGAATCAGTCGTCTGAGCATCTCGAACCTCCTCGCCGTTCCTTGTGTAACGGATTTGTGACGGATTGGCAACAACTTGCTCCAGTAACCATTTTACCGCGGCCAACGCTGCGTACCGGCGCCGTCTCTGGCAATTACGTCAGTTTCTGATATTTTACTCCACCATGCCGGAACCCGGAACCATCGATCTCGAAGTGACGAGGACGAAAGAGGACCTCAATGTCCCCTGGAACGTGATCGTGTACAACGATCCGATCAACCTGATGAGTTACGTGGCGATGGCGTTCCAGCGCGTGTTCGGGTATCCACGCGAGAAGGCCGAGCGGTTGATGCTGGAGGTGCATCACCAGGGACGATCCCTGGTTTGGTCGGGCGGGCGCGAGCAGGCCGAATTCTACGTGCATCAACTCCAGAGTTACCAGTTGCTCACCCAGATGGAGAAATCCTCGACATGATCGATCTTCGCGTGCAGCCCGACGGCGCCAAACGCATCCGCATCAGCGGCATCGAGCCGTACATGGTCAATTGCCTGCTCAGCCTCCTCGAGACTCTCGAACAAGCCGATTCTTCCCCGGCCCGCGAGCGGCTGTATCCCAATCCGACCCGCCACGACGACAATGCCAATGCCGAATGGCAACAGCTGGTCGCCCCCGAGTTGCGGCACCTGTTCGTCACGGCGAGCGAGACCGTCGCCCGCGACCTGACGGGGTTGCAGCCCGATACGCACAATCCCGCTCTCTCGGAAGTGGCCTTTCCCACCGAACACGTCAACGCCTGGATGAGCGCGCTGAATCAGGCGCGCCTGGTGCTCGCCGAGACGGTCGGCATCACGGAAGAAGACATGAATGTGTCCAACTTCAAGGTGCTCGACAAGAAAGCGTTCGCCGTGGTGAAAATCCATCTCCTCGGCCATCTCCTCCAGCTCTTCGTCGAACTGGTGTCGGGCGAATCCGAGAAATTCACTGATGAGCCTGAAGCTTCTCTTTGAGGGGCAGGCGACCAGGTCGGAGATGGTCGTCCTCATCCTGGAAAAGTGGGGCCTGCACCCGCAGATGGAAGAGGTCCAGCCTCATCCCGACCTCGACGATCTGGCCCGCGATACGCGGGTGCTGATTCCCGAAGAGGAATACGAGCGCGGACACGAGATCCTCTGGAGCGAAAGCGAAAGCGAGCGCGCGGGGTTTTGACACCTGGCGGCCTCCCCGGAAATGGCGGAGCAGGTCCGCGCGTAATTCTCACCCACCCTCGTTGGCCACCCAATGGCCTTTACGCACTTCTCGCCACTCGAACGACTGCCCTTGCAGCTTCGCGCGGACATCCTCGGGCGAGAAATTCTCCGGTGGCCAGACGATGCGTCGCCGTCTCTGCGCGGGATCGATCGTCGGCACCGCCGATAGCAACGCCTGGGTGTAACGATGCATCGGGTTGGCGTAAATCTCCTCGGCGCCGGCTTCCTCGACGATCCTGCCAAAATACATCACCAGCACCCGGTCGCTGATGTGCTCGACCACCGCCAGATCGTGTGCGATAAACAGGTAGGTGAGTTGGAGCTTCTCCTGCAGTTCCTGAAGCAAATTGATGATCTGCGCCTGCACGCTGACATCCAGCGCGCTCACCGGTTCGTCGCAGACGATGAATCTCGGTTGCACCGCCAGCGCGCGCGCGATCCCGATTCGCTGGCGTTGGCCGCCGCTGAATTCATGCGGGTAACGGCAAGCGTGATCGGGCTCCAGTCCGACGGAGCGCAACAGGTCTGCGATCCGCTCGCGCTCTTCGTTGCGGTTGGCGCAGAGTTTGTGAATCCGCAACGGTTCCCCAATGATGCTGCCGACCGTCATCCGCGGGTTGAGCGAACCATACGGATCCTGAAAAATCATCTGGGCCTGACGACGGAACGGTTTCAAGTCGTCCCCACCGAGCCTGGTGATGTTCTTCCCCTCGAACCGGATTTCACCCTCCACCGGCTCGATCAGGCGCAACAGGGTGCGGCCCAACGCCGTCTTGCCGCAGCCCGATTCGCCGACCAGTCCGACCGTCTCGCCCTCGTTGATCGAAAAGGTCACGCCGTCCACCGCCCGCACCCAGCCGATCGTCTTCTGCAACACTCCTGCGCGGACCGGAAAGTGCGTCTTGAGATTGTTGATTTCTAGTAGGGCCATAAGGAACCACAGAGACACAGAGATCTCAGAGCCTCGGTGGTCTCTGTGTCTCTGTGGTTAGTCAATTGTTCTTCTTTTGTTTGGCTCATCATAATATGGGCAGCGCACGCGACGCGCACTTCGCTCCACCTCAACCAACTCCGGCTCCGGATCGCGCGCGCAATCGGCGTGGGCCCGGTCGCAGCGGGGATGAAACTTGCAGCCGGGAGGCAGGTGCGCCGGGTTGGGCACGGCGCCGGCAATCGATTGCAGCCGTTCCTGACGCGTCCCCAATTTCGGAATCGATTGCATCAACGCCGACGTGTATGGATGCAGCGGTTTCTTCAACAACTCGGCAGCAGGCGATTGCTCGAGGATGCGCCCGCCGTACATCACCGCGACGTTGTCAGCCAGATCGCCGACGATGCCGAGGTTGTGGGTAATCAACAAGATGCTCATCTGCAGTTTCTGCTTCAGTTCTTTGAGCAGGTCGAGGATTTGCGCCTGAATCGTCACGTCCAGCGCCGTGGTCGGTTCGTCCGCCACCAGCAAGGACGGATTACACGCCAGCGCCATGGCAATCATCACCCGCTGCTGCATCCCCCCGCTGAGCTGATGTGGATAATTCCGCATCCGGCGTTCGGGTTCAGCGATGTGGACGAGCTTCAACAGCCGCGCCACTTCTTCGGCGGTCGCCGCCTCGGGCCGGTGCAACTGCAACGCCTCCTTAATCTGGGAGCCGATGCGAAAGACCGGATTCAACGAGGCCGCCGGTTCCTGAAACACATACGAAAACTTCGCGCCGCGAATCTGTCGGAGCCGGTTCTTGTCCATCTTCAACACGTCTTCGCCGTCGAGCAGGATCTCGCCGCTCTTGTAAACGCCTGGCGGCGTGGCCACCAATTTGGCCAGCGACAGCGCCGTCACGCTCTTGCCGCTGCCCGATTCGCCCACCAACGCCAGCGTTTCCCCTGGCATTATGGAAAATGAAACCCCATCCACCGCGCGCACCTCACCCTCATCAGTGAAGAAACTGATACGGAGGTCTCGAACATCCAACAGGGTGCCTGAGCGCATGAGTGACGCTCCGTTTATGCTGGATTGATCTCCCGCAGCCGGATGCAGGAGGCCTGTTGGCCGGCGTCGAAGTTCTCCAGTTGTGGCACAATGCGGGAGCAATCGGCGACGGCGAACGAACATCGCGGATGGAACGGACAGCCGCTGGGCGGGTTGATCGGCGACGGCGGGTCTCCGGCCAGAATCGTTCGTTGCCGCTGCTTCTCGCGCGCCGGGTCGGGAATCGGCACGGCGCTGACGAGCGCCTTGGTGTACGGATGTAACGGCCGCTCGAATACCTGCGTCGCCGGACCCAGTTCCACAATCTTGCCGAGATACATGACCGCGATCCGGTCGGCAATGTGCCGCACGACGGAGAGATCGTGGGAAATGAAGATCATCGTCAGATGCATTTCGCGCGAAAGCCCGGCCAGCAGGTTGATGATCTGCGCCTGGATCGAGACGTCGAGCGCCGAAACGGGTTCGTCGGCGATCATCAGTTTCGGCTCGACTGCCAGCGCGCGGGCGACGGCGATGCGCTGTCGCTGGCCGCCGGAAAACTCGTGCGGGTACTTTTTCAGGAACCGGGGCGACAGCCCGACCTTGTTCATCAATTCGCTGACGCGCGCGGGCAATTCGCTTCTTGGCACCGGCTTGTGCGACCGAATCGCCTCGGCCAGGGCATCAAAGATCGTCATGCGTGGATTGAGCGAGGCGTACGGGTCCTGGAAGATCATCTGGAAATCGGCACGCGCCGCGCGCAGGTCTTCTCCCTTCAATTCCGCCAGGTTTCTGCCCGCCAGAATCACCGCGCCTTCTGTCGGCGGAATCAACTGCAGGATGGTGCGGCCCAAGGTGGACTTGCCGCAGCCGGATTCCCCCACCAATCCCAGGGTTTCTCCCTGTTTGATCGACAGGGTGACGCCGTCCACCGCCCGGACGGTACCGATGCGACGGCGGAAGACAATGCCCCGTTCCACGGGAAAGTGGGTTTTCAGGTCTTGGATTTCGAGAAACGCTTCGGGCATGGCTAGAGAGAGATTTCCTTCGATTGTACGCGCACGCAGGCCGTCGCATGACCGGGTTCCACCGCTTTCAATTCGATCGGCGGTATCTTGCATTTGTCCTGCGCGAATTCGCAGCGCGGCACGAACGCGCAACCGTCGATCCGCCGGGACAGATCCGGCGGCGCGCCGGCAATCGTGTACAATTCCGCGCCCTTGGGCTGAAGCGCCGGAATGGATCTTTGAAGCGCTCGCGTGTACGGATGCTTCGTACGATAGAAAAGTTGCTCGGTTGGCGCGCTCTCGACAATCCGCCCGGCATACATGACCAGCACGCGCCGGCAAAAACCGGCCACGACGCCCAAGTCGTGTGTCACCCAGATCACCGCCATGCCCAGTTCATTCTGCATCTTCTTGATGAGTTCCAAGATTTGCGCCTGCACCGTCACATCGAGCGCCGTGGTCGGCTCGTCGGCGATGAGCAACTCTGGCCTGGTAATCAGCGCCATCGCGATCATCACCCGCTGTCGCATGCCGCCGGAGAACTCATGGGGGTAACTGCGGATCCTGGCGGCAGCATCCGGCACGCCGACCTCTTCCAGGGCGCGGATCCCCTGCCGGACCGCCTCGGCGCGGTCATGGAGTCCGTGAATCAACAGCGGCTCGATCAACTGGTCTTCAATCCGCATGTACGGATTCAGCGAGGTCATCGGATCCTGAAAAATCATCGCCATATGCCGGCCACGAATCCGGTTTAGGTCCTTCGCGGAACAGCGGAGCAAATCCGTCTGGCCGTTAAAAACCGCCGTGCCGCTCTCGATTTTGCCCGGCGGCTGCGGAATCAGACCCATCAGCGAGTAACAGGTGACGGATTTACCGGAGCCGGATTCGCCGACGATTCCAAGCGTTTCGCCCTTTTCGATTTCGAACGAGACATTGTCCGCGGCGCGCACCACGCCGTTGCGGGTGTGAAACCAGGTGCGAAGGTTGTTCACGGTGAGCAAGGGCATGTGCATCAATCCTTGGAAGCGCGCACGTCCAGCGCATCGCGCAAACCGTCGCCGAGGAAGTTCAGGCAAAACAAGGTCATGGCCAGCGTCACCCCGGGCACGATCAGCAGCCAGGGACATTCCTCCATCCGGTCCGCGCCGTCCTTGACCATCAGTCCCCACGAACTCATCGGCGGCTGAACGCCAAGCCCGAGAAAACTCAGGAATGCCTCCAGCAACATGATGGCGGGCACCGTCAGCGTCGCATAGACGATGATAGGCCCCAGCACGTTCGGGATCATGTGCAGGAAAATGATCCGCCGCCGCCGCAGGCCGAGCGCGCGGGCCGCTTCGATGAATTCCTGTTTCTTGAGCGATTGCACCTGGCCGCGCACGATCCGCGCCATGGTCAGCCATTCGACCGCGCCAATCGCCACAAACAACAGCCGAATGTCGCGTCCGAAAAAGACCATCAGCAGAATCACGAAGATGGTGAACGGCAACGCATAGATGATGTCCACGATGCGCATCATAAGCACATCGACCTTGCCACCGAAGAAACCCGAGACCGCGCCGTACGTCACGCCGATGAGCAGCGCCACGCCGGTGGCCACGATGCCCACCATCAGCGACACCCGGCCGCCGTACAGCAGGCGCGTAAGCTGATCGCGTCCCAGCGCATCGGTGCCGAGCCAGTGGCCCCGCCGGGGCGGCACGGCGCGGATCGCGAGGTTCTGTTCCTCGTACGAATACGGTGCGATCCACGGCGCGAGCGCCGACGCCAGTGAGAGCAGCGCCAGGACGACGGCGCTGACCACGGCCAATCTGTTTTTCCGCAGCCGATGCCAGGCATCGCGCGACAACGAGGTCCCGACTTCTGTTTCCGCAGGTCGGATCGTACCGGGCGTCGAGGGTGGAAGTATTTCCGGCATGTTATTCAAACCGCAATTTCGGATTCAGCCAGACCTGGACGATGTCGACCACAAGGTTGAGTGAGATGATCAGCACCGCATAAAACAACACCGTGCCGAGCACCATTGTGTAATCACGGTTGAACGCCGCGGTCACAAAAAACCGGCCCAGGCCCGGCACCTGAAAAATCGTTTCCACAACGAACGAGCCGGTGATAATACCGGCAATGGCCGGACCGAGAAATGCCACGACCGGCAGCAAACCGCCTTTGAGCGCGTGCCGGAAGATGATGCGTTTCCCGGACGCCCCCTTGGCGCGCGCGGTGCGAATGAAATCCTGGTTCAACACCTCCAACATCCCGCCACGCGTCAGCCGGGCAATGTAGGCGGCGTAGAAAAACCCCAGCGTCAGCGATGGCAAAATCCGGTCGCGCGCCGATTCCCAGCCCGAAGCGTTCACCCAACCGAGCGTCAACCCGAAAACCAGAATCAGCAACGGCCCCATCACGAAGGTCGGCACGCAGATGCCGAGCATCGCCAGGGACATCGACACGTGATCGACCGCGGAATTCTGGCGCAACGACGCGAGGATTCCGGCCCCCAATCCGAGCACCAGCGCGATGGCCAGTCCGTAGCAACCGAGCTCCAGCGAAACCGGAAAGGCCGACCAGATCAGTTCGTTCACCGTCCAGGTGGCGTACTTGAACGACGGTCCCAGGTCCCCTTTGAGGAGGTTGCCCATGTAATCCAGATACTGCTGGAACAGCGGTTTGTTCAGGCCGTAGAACGCTTCGAGCTTTTTCTGGATCTCCGGTGGGATGCTCTTCTCCGTGGTGAACGGGCCGCCGGGCGCGAGCCGGACCATGAAGAACGTGACCGTGGCGATCACGAACAGGACCGGAATCGTCTCAAGAAATCTTCTGGCAATGAAACGAAACATGGTTGGCAAACTCAGTTCGCTGACGGTTCAAGATACAAATACTTGTACGGATGATTGTCGAGGATCGTCGGATACCATCCTTTGACCTCGGGACGTTGCGCGGCCACATGGGTGTAGAAATAAATCGGAAGGATCGGCAGTTCGTCGAGCAGGATCGCCTCGGCCTTCTGAAAGACTTCCAGCCGTTTCGGCGGATCGATGGTGCGCGCGGCCTCCGCGATGAGCCGGTCGTACTCGGGATTCGACCAGCCGGTTTCGTTGTTGCCGCCTCCCGTCACAAACATGTCGAGAAACGTGTTGGGATCGTTGTAATCGCCGATCCACGAGGCCCGGCAGATCTGAAAGTTCAGCGTCCGCTGCGAATCCAAATAGACCTTCCACTCCTCGTTCACCAGATGCACGTCGATGCCGAGGTTCTTTTTCCACATTTGCTGGATCGATTCGGCAATGATGCGGTGCGCTTCCAGCGTATTGTACAAGAGTTCGATGGACGGAAGGCCTTTTCCGTCGGGATAGCCGGCTTCGGCCAGCAGCCGTTTCGCTTCGGCGATATCTTCATGCAGTTGCGTGTGGCTGGTGTATCCCATCGTGCCGGGCGGTGTCAGACAAAACGCCGGTAGTTGGCCGCCGCGCAGCACATCGGCGCAAAGGCTTTCCCGATCAATCGTCAACGCCAGCGCGCGGCGGATGCGTTTGTCGTTGAGCGGAGGTTTCGTGACGTTGATGCGATAGAAGTACGTGCCGAGGTAGGGCTCGATCCGCAACAGTTGAGGATAATATTTCCTGTAGAAATCGACCTTCGTCAGCGGTAGCGACTCCGTCACGTGCAGTTGGCCCGCGCGAAACGCGCGTTCCTCCGTTTCACCGCTTTCGATCGGCAGGAAATGGATTTCGTTAAGCCGCACGCGGTCGCGGTCCCAGTAGGTCGGACTCTTCTTCACGACGATGACGTCGTTGACTCTCCACTTCGCCAGCACGAAGGGGCCATTGCCGACGAATCGACCGGCGCGCGTCCATTTGCTGCCGCGCTGGTACGGATCGCCATATTTGCGGATCGTCGGCAGATGCACCGGAAACCACGAGTGATGGAGCAGCAGGGACAGGAAATACGGCGTCGAGTTTTCCAGCGTGACCTGCAGCGTGGAATCATCCAGCGCCTTGTAGCCGACCTGATCGAAGTCGGTGATCTTGCCTTCATTGTAGGCCTGAGCGTTTTTCACGACGAAGTGCATGTAGGAGTACTCCGACGCGAGCGTGGGAGCGAGCATGCGCTTGTACGATTCCAGAAAATCGCGCGCGGTGACGGAGTCGCCATTCGACCATTTCGCATTGTTCCGGAGATGGAACGTGTACACTTTTCCATCGGGCGAGACGTCCCAGCGCTCGGCCACACCGGGCACGGGATGCAAATCGTGCGGGTCCTCGCTCACCAATCCCTCGAACAACGACATGAGGATGTGATATTCGGAAACGCCGGTAACGACGTACGGATCGAGTTCCTGCGGTTCTCCGCCGTTGCCCTTGTAGAGGATCTGCTCGCGGTCGCCGGCTTCCACCCGCGTCTCGCGCCGGCCGCAGCCAATCAGCGACAGGGCGAACACCAGCAAAAGCCACCACCCGCGCGCCTTTTGCCGATTCCGTCGCATCGGTCACTGGCTCTTGGTGGCGTCGGTGCTGATCCCGATCTTTTTCAGGAACGGCTCGAGGGAGCGCGGTCGGCCCAGGAATTTCTCAATGGAGACGTTCACGTCACGGGAATCGCCGGGTTCATAGATTTCTTTGCGCAACCGCATGCCCGCCTGCTTGTCGAAGTAGCCCTCGGGCGATTTCTCGAACACGGTGGCCATGTCCGCCGCAATCGCATCGGCCCACGCGTACCCGTAATAACCGGCGCCATATCCGATAATGTGGCTGAAGTAGGCGACGAACGCGGTGTCGTCCGGCACCGGCAGAAACACGTCGCTGAGCACCTGGTTGGACAAGGCCACGGTATTGCTGGCATTGTCGTCGTGGATTTGCGTGTGCAGCGTCAGGTCCAACAGCCCGAAGGAGAGTTGCCGCTCGTACCGGGTGCCCTCGGTTGCCAGACGCGCTTCCTTCAACTTGCCAAGAATCTCGGCCGGAATTTTCTTGGATGGATCGCGGTAGTCAGCCGCAAACGTGTCCAACACCGTTTTGTCCCATGGCCAGTTCTCCAGCATTTGCGACGGAGCTTCGACGAAATCGCGTGGAACGCTCGTCCCGGAGAACCGGGAGTACCTGGCGCGGGTCAGGATCGTATGCATCGCGTGGCCGAACTCGTGGAAGATTGTCTCCACGTCGTCGTGCGACATCAGCGACGGATGATCGCTGGTCGGCGCCGGGAAATTGCAGATCAGGGCGCAGGTCGGCCGCTGGTATTTCCCGTCGGGCAACCGTTTGCCGTCGACGATGCCGAACTGCGCGAAATGGTTGTACTTGCCTTCACGCGGGAACATGTCGAGGTAGAACAGGCCGAGCGGCTCGCCGGTCTGGGCGTCGGATACCGCATACAATTGCAGGTCGCCGATCCATTTGTACGGCGGCTCGACCCGCTCGAATTTCAGGCCGAAAATGTTCTGGTAGATGGCGAACATTCCGTCGAGCACGTGCTGATAGGGGAAATACACGCGCAATTGCTCGGCATCCACGTTGTATTTCTCCTTCTTCAACTGGTTGCTGAAGTAACGCCAGTCCCAAACATGAATCTGCGCCTTCGGATCCCCGGTCTCCTTGACCTTGAGCTGGCGGAACTCCTCCAGTTCGGCATGGTATTTGGGTTTCAATCCCGCCTTCAAGTCCTCAAGGAACCTGATGGCCGTGCCGGCGTTCTTCACCATTTTGACTTCGGTCTCGTAATCCGCCGCGGTCTTGTAACCCAGCTTCCTGGCAATGTCGTCGCGCAAGGGAAGGATCTTTTCCAGCAACGGCACGTTTTCAGTCCTGGCGAGGTTGTTTTGTTCGATGCAAACCCGCTTCCGTGTCTCTTCCTTCCGGGCGTTGTCCATCACGATGATGTAATGCCAGGTGACGTTCGCCTTGACGGTGTATTCGTCGTCGCCGGTCTTGATCTGTTTGAGAAAATCCTCCGGTACTCCGTCGAGGTCGGCCTTCGTAAATCGGATGGCCTTTTCCGCCTTGGTGACGTTGCTGTCAAAATCCGTGCACAAGCGGGTCAGTTCCTTGCGCATCCGCTCCACTTCGTCGCGTTCGGCCTTCGTCAGATCCAAACCCGCCCGGCGGTAATCGCGCATGGTTTCTGAAAGAAGCCTGCCATCTTCCCCTTCCAGCGCAGGCTTGGTATCGGCATAGGCTTTGAGGGCACGATAAACATCTTCGCGATAATCGATGCCGACCATCCATTCCTCCAGTTTCTTGAGCGAATCGGTGGCGGCATCACGGACGGCGGCATTGGTGCTGGTCTCTTTGATCAGCGACAGCCGATTGTCCGCGAGACCGAGTTGGAAGTTGAGGTCGTCGAGCGCGCCCACGGTGTTCTTGAATGTCACCTCGCGCGGCTGGAGCTTGCCGATGCGATCCAGGGCCGCGTTGCCGGAAGCAATAGTCTGCTTCACCGTGGCCTGGATTTCGTTCGTGCTCGTCTCAAATGACGGTACGGTGACGACGTTGTTGAACTTGGCGGCAAGCCTTTGAAATTTTTCCAGGGAATCCTCTTGAGTGGCGGGCTGGTGTTTCACGGTGAAACAGGCGGTCAAAAGGCACGCCAACAAAAACGCCGGAACAGTTCTGCGAGACATGCCGCACAAGCTACCGCCAAACCTTTGACAGTCAAGCCGATTTGAGTACATCTCGGGCGCAGGAGGATCGGAACTCCCGCGGACCTACTTCGCCGGTTCCGGCTGCGCTGCGGCCGGAGCGGTCGATCCTGACGAGGTGGCCGGGGCCGGTTGCGGCGTCGTGGATGAGTTCGCAGGCTGCAATGGTTGGGTCTCGGGAGCCGTGGAAGGCATCGGCATCGGAGAACCGACGGGCGCCGTCATCGGAACGGACGGAGCCGACTGGCTGACTTTCTGCAACAACGAGCTGCTGGTTGTTCCGTGATGGGAATGCAGGATCGCCAGCAACACCGTCGTCGCCAACAGAGCGCAAGCAAAGTAGATCGTCAGCCGCACCAACGCTGTCGTCGTGCCGCCACCGAATACCGTGTCCGTCATCCCGCCGCCAAAGGCCGCTCCGACGCCCTGGTCGTGTGACTTCTGCATCAACACCAACATAATCAGGAACACAGCGATCACCACGTGGATCGCTGTAAGAAATCCAATCAAAATATTCATGCCATTTTCTTTCCTGCTGTTGTAGGGCAAGCGCTTCGCTTGCCGCCGTTCTCTGCCGCCAACCGAAGCGGTCGGCCTACAAATTTTGTCGTCGTTTATTCTGCTGCTTTCACAATCCCAGCGAAATCTTCCGCTTTCAGGCTCGCGCCGCCAACCAGCGCGCCGTCGATGTCCGGTTGGCCCAACAGCTCCTTCGCATTTGCCGCTTTGACGCTGCCACCATACTGGATCCGCACTTTCGCCGCCGCCACCGCGTCAAACAGTTCGGCCAGCAACTTGCGGATGAACGCATGCACTTCCTGCGCTTGCGCAGGCGTGGCGGTTCGGCCCGTCCCGATGGCCCACACGGGCTCGTACGCCAAGACGGTCTCCATCATATCATCTCTGCTGAAACCTGCAAGACCGCCCGTCACATGATCGCGAACGACCGCCTCCATCTGTCCCGCCTCGCGCTGCGCCAGCGTCTCGCCGACGCAAACAATCGGCCGAATCCCATGCGCCAGAGAGGCTTTCGCCCGTTTGTTCACCCCCGCGTTCGTTTCGCCGAAATACTGCCGCCGCTCGCTGTGGCCGACAATGGCGTAGCGCACGAACAATTCCTTGAGCATCGGTGCGGAGATTTCGCCCGTGAACGCGCCTTCCTTCTCCCAATGCACGTTCTGTGCGCCGAGGTGAATGTTGGAGTTCTGCAGGAGCGGACTGACCGCCGGCAGTGAGGTGAACGGTGGGCATACAACGATCTCCACCGTCTTGACGGACGCGACCTCGCGTTTCAACGCATTGACAAGCGTCGCCGCCTCCGCCGCGCTCTTGTACATCTTCCAGTTACCCGCAATGATAGGTTTTCTGTTTGAATTCATTCTTGTTCTTCAGATTGCTTTTGGTGGCACAGGCCTCCGTGCCTGTCCAAATCCGACTGCACAGGTCCGAGCAGGACTCGCGATTCCAGTCGGAGCAGAGACGCCTGCGCCACCGATAACTTGTTTTTTACTTATCGCTTAGTGCCGCCACGCCGGGCAGTTCCCGGCCTTCGAGAAATTCCAGCGACGCGCCGCCGCCCGTGGACACGAACGTGACCTGCTTGTCCACGCCGGCTTTCTTGACCGCCTTGGCGCTGTCGCCGCCGCCGATGATCGAGGTCGCGGTCTTGTTCCCCGCGACGGCCTTGGCGACCTCGAACGTGCCCTTGGAATACTCGGGGATCTCGAAAATCCCCATCGGCCCGTTCCAGACAATCGTTTTGGCCGCGGCGATTTCCTTGTTGTAGGAAATAATCGTTTGCGGCCCGATGTCCACCCCGCACCAACCGTCCTCGATGCTCGGGCCGTCGGTGATCCGCGTCGTCGCGCCCGCCTCGGGTTTGGTCGCCTGCAGATGATCGACCGGCAACAGGAATTTCTTGCCCTTGGCCTTGGCCAGCAGACTCTTCGCCAAATCCAGCTTGTCGTTTTCCACGAGGGAGTTCCCCACCCCGTATCCTTGCGCCTTCAAAAACGTGTACGCCATCGCGCCGCCGATCAGGATCGCATCGGCCTGCTGGAGCAGGTTCTCGATGACCGCGATCTTGTCCGACACCTTCGCGCCGCCGAGAATGCAGATGAACGGCCGGGCCGGGTGCGCCAGCGCGCCGCCGAGGTATTTTAATTCTTTCTCCATCAGAAACCCGGCCGCGCATTTGCCACCGCGTTTCTTGATGATCTGCGCGACGCCTTCGGTGGACGCGTGCGCCCGATGCGCGGAACCGAACGCGTCGTTGACGTAAAAATCAATTTCCTGGGCCAGTTGCTCGGAGAATTTCGGGTCGTTCTTCTCTTCCTGCGCGTAAAAGCGGAGGTTTTCCAGCAACAGAATGTCGCCCGGCTGCAGGATGGCCTTCGTTTTTTCGACCTTGTCGCCGATGCAATCGTCGACGAACGCCACCGGCCGCGACAGGATCTGGGCCAGTCGCTCGGCGCAGGGCCGCAGGCTCTGTTTCGGGTCGCGTTTGCCTTTCGGCCGGCCGAGATGCGAACAGAGAACGACGCGAGCGCCGTTCTGCCAGAGATACTCCAGCGTCGGCAGGGTCGCCTTGATCCGTTTATCGTCGGTGATCGCGCCGTTCTCGTCGAGCGGCACGTTGTAATCCACGCGCACCAGCACCCGCTGGCCGCGAAAATCTTTCAAGTCGGTAATGGAAAGCTTGCTCATGTTTCCTCGCCTCAGTGACACTACGGGGTGCGGTCGAGAGTATCGAAAGCTGGCGGTGAGTCAAGAAGGGAAAGTCGTGAGTAATCAGTTGTCAGTGATCAGTCAAAAAGAATCCTGTTGGAGGGCGAGGCTCCCGCCGAGCCGCCACCTTTTGGCTCCTCCGAGGACTTCGTTCCCCTCTAACTTGGGGCACTACAAAATGCCGTTCCCGCTGGGCAGATTTGCTACGGGATGAAGATGACGCCGGCAACGCGGCCATTCGTCAGGAGCACCTGAACCCGTCTGTCGGACTTGCCGGTCACCGAGTCGTACGTGATTCCGTCGTAATCCCAATACTCCCTGGGTCCGTTCGTTGACGAGTCTAACGGTTTGCCCGCGTAATTGGCCAATTGCTCGGCGGTCATGCCCGTCACCTTGGCTTTGAATTCCTCGTGTGTGACAGGCGTCTTGACCGTGACCATGACCGTGGCATTTGTGGGTGGAGGTGTCAATGCGGCAAGCTTTGTCTCGGTTTCCTGGTTCTGGGCCTGCAATCGGGAGACTTCGTTGCGTTGCGCGACCCCTTGCACTTTTGCTTGTTCCAATTCCTGTTGGATCTGCACCTGTTTCTTCGATGTCTCGTCGAGGTGGTTGCGCAGAGTCTGATTCTCCGCGCGAAGCGACTGGTTCGCGTTCTCCAATTCTTCGATCTTCTTTTTGTCCGTGCATCCAGACTGGAGCAAACAGGACAAACAGACAGCAATCAATGCGAGCTTGTTGAATCTCATGATGCACCCTCAAACAGCCGTTATGCTTCTGACCTATTCCCTATCTTGTAGCACGGGTTTGGTAGGAGAGACAATGTTTTCAGCTCTGGCTCAACCGCTTCTTCGGCGCTTCGAAGAGGAGCTGGTGGGCTTCGCGGAGGATCGCAGGCAGGCGTGAGGCGAACGGATTGCGCGCGACGGCGGCGAGGAGCTTCGATTCGTCCATCCGGTCGGCCATCTCGCCGGGGAACCAGTGGCCGCCGTTTCCGCTGAGCAGGTTGTATCGCATCTTGCCCCAGTCGACCAGGTCGAGCGCCTTGGCAAACATCCACAACCGCAGAATCTCAACGACGTTCACCTGGCCCGGCATGTCGATATACTCCGGCAAACCTTCCCGCCAGCGGGCGCACCAGTCGGCACCCAAAACTCGTTCCATCTCGGCACGGAGCCGTTTCTCGATGGGTGCGATGGTGTCGGGGATCCGGTCATAAAACTCCAGCGCGCGGACATGCTCGTCGAAGTCGGAAGGCCTGGCCGCGCCGCAACTCAGCGTGTGGACTTCGGGCCGGGCGAGACAGTAGAGGTCATTGAATTGGATCGGGCTCAATGGACGGCACAGTTCGACCATCTTCTTTGGCGGCTCGTACAGTTTGCCGCCTTTGTCGCTGGGACTGATGATAAATACCCCCATGTCGCGGGTTGCGGCGGCTTCGACCGCCGGCCACGTCAGCGGATTGACGAAATACCAATGGAGGTTGACGTAGTCGAACTCGTCCGACTCGATCGCCTTGACGATCACGCCGGGAGTCGCGTGCGTCGAAAACCCGATGAATCGGGCTCGTCCTTCCTTCTGAATCTGACGGGCAACCTCGAGGCAGCCGCCGGGACGCAGACTGAAGTTGAGGATCTCCTCGTTGTTGATGCCGTGCAGGCTGAACAGGTCGACGTAATCCAACCGCAGGTAGCGCATGGATTTCTCGAACGTCTCGCGGAATTCCTTCGGATCGGCGGTCGGCGAAGCCTTGGTCTGTACGATGAGCCGTTCGCGCGGCAGTTTCGGTAACACCTCCCCAAGTTGCATTTCCGAGGTGCCGTATCCGCGGGCTGTTTCGATGTGATTGATGCCGAGTTCCAGCGCCCGGTGAATCGTGGCTTCGACGTTGGCCTGGCTATCCGGCGGGATCTCCTTCGGTTCGACGTCCTGCCATTTGTATTGGTACCGCATCCCACCGCAGGAGATGATGGGCATGTTCAAGCCGGTTCTGCCGAAACGCCGATATTTCATGAGACGAAGTGTAGCATCATCCAGAGAAGTTTGTGAAGCAGGGCGCAGTGGATTTTCCTCTGCCCAGCCTCTCCTCTGCCTTCTTGCATCGTTCGGGATTGGACAGCGAGAATGCATCGCCCTGTAGAATACGGCAGGGTCGAATTCCTCTTTTAATTGTTACAATTGTAACAAGAGAAGTGGGAATCCATGTAATGGCGAGTTGTCGGACGTGCAACCGGAGCGGTTGCCATCTACAATTCGTCGTAAAGATTCGGGTATACTCCATAGAACTGAATTCCCATGTTCTTTGTTACAATTGTAACAAAGAAGATGGGAACTTTTAATGCGGCGAGTTGAGCGCGGAGTGAAGGCGAAGTCATTTCGCAGGTGCGGATGCGGGTGCGTCGATCGATTCAACAAGCTCACTGAATGTCATGTTCGCAGGCGAAGTTCGCGCGGCCGCGTACAATTCGCCGAGCAGGTTTTCGACCGGTTCATCCCCCCGTTTTCGGTCATGCTCGTCGCAGGTTCCATCGCTGGTGCGCACCACGTACAGCACTTCGGCAATCGTGATCGACCCCGGTGGACGGGCGGGCAAAAGGCCCGGTTGTTCGTCCGCAACCTCGGAAAGCACCCCGCCTTCGGTCAGCCGATGGACGAGCCGGTTGAGCCATTGTGGCGAAGCGTTGACACGCCCGGCCAATTCCTCGATGTGCGGTGGTTTCAGTCCCCGTATGAACCGTTGGCAGGCAATGAGCACCACACGGCACGCAATGATCTCGCGTCCCCGTTGATCGATTCGTTCGCTGGCGCGTTGCTGGATGTAGGCGCGGAAGTTCTGCGCGGCATAGGAGACCTGGGCGCCGAACAGCACGATGAGCCAGGAGATATACAATCCAGCCAGGAAAACCGGGATCACGCCCAGCGTTCCGTAGATCTTGCTGAAGGTGGGAACACGCGAGATATACATCGTGTTGAGCAGGTTGTTCAACTGCCAGAGCGTTCCTCCGACAATGCCACCGACCAGGGCGGCATGCGGCCGCACGTACGTGTTCGGCATCAGCGCGTACATCAGGGAAAAGCCGATCCAAAGCACGACAAATGGCGTCAGATGGAGAAAGAACTTCTCGACCGCCGGCGCCAGCGCCAGCTTGTCGAACACGCTGAAGTACTCGGCTTTGCCCGTCATGTAAACCGCCAAAAAAAGCAGCAGCGGCCCCAGGGTGATCGTCGTCCAGTAATAGACCACCTTCCGCCAGATCGACCGGCCCTTCTGCACACCCCAGATGTCGTTGAACGTCTGCTCGATCGTCATCAGCAGCCGGATGGCGACAAGAATCAACAGCACGGTGCCGACCGTACCCAGCGCACCCGCGTCGATGTTGCCGATAAACGATTGAATGGCTTCGACCGCCTTCTTTTGACCCTCCGAGGAAACCACCACCTGACCCGCAGCAGGAGCGGCGCCTTCCGTCGGCATGAATTGCATTTGGGGCGCGACCTCGGTCACCAGTTTGTTGAGCACCTTCGGCACGATGTCGCCGCTGCGCTCGCGAAGAAAACTTTTCGAGACGCTGAACATCACCGCCAGCAGCGGGATCAATGCCAGCAGCGTTGTGTAGGATAATGCGGCGGCGTGCACGGGACAGCGATTGCCCGAGAACCCGCGCCAAACGAGTACGAGGAAGTGGGCGGTCCGTTGGAGTTTTGCGAGACCCGGCCGCGGGGAAGCGCCTTTCACGGGCGACTTATCCAACAACTGCCGCATTCGATCGAGCCATCCGCCCAGCGCCGTCTGCCTTGGCTTCGCCATGGCGACAGGTTAGAACGCCGCGCAAATCAAGTCAATGCAGTGGAGAAGGTATGATTGGGAGTGGTGGTCGCACGGTTTGAACGTCATCGGCGCGCTGGGGACAGCGCGCCCTACCCGCGGGCGCGAAAGCCGTTGGTAGGGCGGCCTGTCCCCAGGCCGCCGCTTGAAACCGCTCGGTCACCCGGCAAACAACTTCCACGCCAACAACGCCGCAAATCCGAGCAACACCACGCCGCAGCCGCGCACGAGCTGCGTCAGCGTTTCCAGTTTCACCTGACGGTGCGCGTGCGAGACAAAATACGCCATCAGCACAAACCAGATTGTCCCTCCGCAGAAAATCCCCACCGAACACGCCGCTCGGCTGATCGCCGACGGCAGGACCCATTCGCGGGCAAACAACACCGCCGCCAGCGTCGCCCACAATACCACCAACATCAGATTGGAGATGGTCATGATGAAGCCCAGCAGAAACGCCTGGGGATGATGCCATCGTTCGTCCACTTTCTCCGCGGTGGCTTCGCTGGCCCGGAATTTTTCCGGTCGAAACAGGAGGGACCGAATGCCCACGACAACCATCACCACGACCGCGGTGACATGCAGCACGACTCGCAGGCGCGAGTGCGGCTTGTCCATGATCGAGGAGTGGCCGGCCAGCAGCAACGACGCATAGAGTGTCTCGGCCGATACCGCGCCCACGCCGACGAGGAAGGCCCGCAAGAATCCGTTGCGCAGCGCCTGGTTGATGACCGTCAGGTTCACCGGCCCGACCGGCACGGCCACGACAAAACCACAAACAAGTCCGGCGATCAGCGCCCGCAACAACTCGTTTGCGTGCTCCACGTTGGCCTACCTCTCCTCCGTCTCTTCGTCCTCTTCATCCGATTCAATTTCCCGCCGCCACCGTTTGCTCACCCACGGCCGCGCCAGCCCGTAGAACAGGTACGCAATGAACAACAACGCCAGCGTGACCTGGAAATACAACGCCAACAGCATCCCCACGATTACCGCCACCGCAAACGTGGTCACCGACCGGTAGAGCGTCCAGTCCACGTTCTTGAACGTCGGGTAGCGCACACTGCTGACCATCAACACCGACAGCAACAACATCAGCGCCGGCAGCAGGTACCGCCAGTTGCCGAGCGTCTTGTCGTGGCCGACCATCCACATGATGAACATCGTCACACTGACCACCAGCGCCGCCGCTGACGGGATGGGAAAACCGACGAACTCCCGCCCGTTCCCTTCGGACGGCTGCATGCTCATCACGTTGAACCGCGCCAGACGGATCCCGCCACAGACCAGATAAATCGCCGCAATCACCCAGCCCGGCTCGAATTCCTGCAAGACGATCCGATAAATCAGAAACGCCGGCGCCACGCCGAAGCTGACAATGTCCGCCAACGAATCGAACTCGCGGCCGAATTGGGATTCCTTCTTGGCCAGACGCGCCAATCGCCCGTCAAACAGATCGAACAGGAACGCCGCCAGAATCAGACGGATTGCCCTATTGATGTCTTCGAAATCGCCGCCCTGCTGGTACTTGACGATCCACGTCAACGCGAAGAAACCGCACGCGAGATTGCCCGCGGTCAGCAGGTTCGGCAGCACATAGATGCGGACCTTCCCGGGCTCTTCCGCTGCTGTGTGGGAGCGCTCTTCCGGGCGCGAACGGGTGCTATCTTCTTCGGGCAACGACATGATCGCCTCCTGTAACGGTATCGCCCACCTTGACCAGGATTTCGCAGTCCATCGGCAGAAACAATTCCACCCGCGAACCGAATCGGATCATCCCGATCCGTTCGCCCTTAGCCAGCTTCGTACCCTGCCCGGCCCAACCCACGATGCGTCGCGCGATCAGTCCGGCGACCTGCCGCACCGTCACGCGGAATCCGTCCACGGATTCGATGCCGATGACGCGATTCTCGTTCACCACGGCGCATTGCGGATCACGCGCATCGAGAAACTTGCCTTCGGTGTACTGCACGTGCTTGATCTCGCCGGGAATCGGCGCCCGCTGCACGTGGACGTCGAACACCGACAGGAAAATCGCGATCATCCGCGCCTCGCCTTGGAGAAAGTGGGGCTCGTTGGCGGTCTTCACCTCGACCACCTTGCCGTCGGCGGGAGCCACGATCGCCTTGGGATCGGGCGGCACCCCCCGTTCCGGGTCGCGGAAAAACGAGATCGTAAACGCCAGCAGGGCGAACGGCAGGATCGGCGCCCAGCGCACCGGGCACCCCATCACCGTGGCGGCGCTGACCGCCACCAGGATCACGAGGGGCCATTTCCCTTCCAGCAATGTGCGCAAGGTGAACATAAGAAGCAGCCGACATCTTAGCGAATCTCGCCCGCTTGTGAAACGAATTCTTATGGGGGATCGGAGTGATGGAGCAGTGGAGTCTTGGAGAAATGGAAAGCCAATCTGCGCATGGCACCGACTTCTTGCGGGAGCGGTCTTCTAGCGTGACAGCAACCCCTCACCAACAAGCGGCGGGTCGCGGATGCAATCCGCTCCTACTGAGCACGGTAGGGCGCGGTGGCCCACCGCGCCGCAGTCCATCTTCCTGAGTAGGACAGGCGGTCTCGCCTGTCTCTTATCCGCTTGGCTGTCCCCGGCCCCAAGGGTTGCGGCAAGCGGGGCGGTTGCCCTACAATCGCCATGGGTATGGACACGATTGCACACGGGTTGACGGGGGCGGTGATCGGCTACTGTGGATTCCGACAGTACCGGCCAAAACTAACCGAGAATGCGCCGTCTGCGCCCGCGGCTCAGCAGGAGCTTCGCCCTCCAAAGCGTCCCCCCGACGTTGGCCGGGCCGTGTTATGGGCGGCCATCGCCGCGGCCGAGTTTCCCGACATCGACATTCTGCTCGCACCTTTGGGCAGCGAAACCTATTTCCGCTGGCACCGCAGTTTTACCCATTCGGCGCTGCTCCTGCCGTTCTGGGCGGCGCTGGTGGCGGTTGTTTTCTGGTCGATCTCAGAACGAAGGAACTTTCGAGTGCTGTTCGCGGCAGCCGCAGCCGGTATTGCGTCCCACCTGGCACTAGACTGGATCACCAATTACGGCACGATGTTGTTCTGGCCGCTGAGCGATGTGCGGCTGGCGCTGAGCTGGGTGTTTATCCTCGACCCTTACGTCTGGGCGGGGCTCGGGGTGACGTTGTGGGCTGTGAGCCGGACCCATGGTCCCGCCCAGACGCGAGTGGCGCGCGTCGGATTGGCCATGGTGTGCGGCTACATTTTGATGTGTGGTGAGTGTCACTGGCTGGCATTGCGCTCGGCCGCGAAACCGCCTGACACGCGGAAACTGGAAGCGTTCGCCCAGCCGTTGTCCCCGTTTCGTTGGACGATCCTCCGACAGACAGCCGACCAAATCGACTGGATCAACGGCCGCGAGAACCGCACCTTCGTCCAGTTCCACGATGACCGGTTGCTGCCGCAAGCGGAGGCGACGCCGGTGGTGAAACTGTTCCGCTGGTTTGCCGGGTTCCCGCTGGTCGAGATGCGGACCGAAAACGGTCGGACCGTGCTCCGTTACCGCGACCTGCGGTTTCGCACTCCGATGCCGTGGGGTCCTGTCAACGAAGGAACCTTTGTCGGGGCCGTCGTGGAGTTCGATCGGAACGGAGACCTGCTTGCGTCCAAATGGATGAGGGAATTACGGTAGCCGGCCGTCGGAGCGCTGCCCGTCCGGTACTACCGCGTCCGGCTGGTGCCGTGATTTGGAGTGCTGCGGCTAGCCGTAGCGAAGCGAAGACGCCATCAGCAGATGGCAAACGCAGCCCTGCCATCGGGGTGGCCTGACACCCCGCCGGACGAGCCATTCCGTGAGTCCAGCCTCCCGGCGAAGGCGGTGTCAAGCCACCGCACTCCATGGCAGAGCCGAGTGCACAAGCGCGGCGACGCAACAATTGCACGGAGCGCCTGGTTCGTGTATTCTATCGGGTCTCGGAGCTGAAGACATGACACTTACGGAAAAACTCATGGCCCGGGCGTCGGGCAAGAAATCGGTACAACCGGGCGACAACGTCTGGGTCAACGTGGACGTTTTGATGACGCATGATGTGTGCGGTCCGGGGACCATTGGCGTGTTCAAGCGCGAGTTCGGGAAAGACGCCAGGGTCTGGGACAGGGAAAAGATCGTTATCATCCCCGACCACTACATTTTCACCGCCGACTCCAAATCGAACCGCAACGTGGATATCCTCCGCGATTTCGTCCGCGAACAGAAACTGAAGTATTTCTACGACGTGATCGATGACCCGAATGGCCATTGGGCGTTCGACGCGAGCAAGGGCCAGCTCCAGCGGCAATACGGGGGCAGTTTTGCCGGCGTGTGCCACACCGCCTTGCCGGCGAAAGGGCATACCCGCCCCGGTGAAATCCTGCTCGGCACCGACTCTCATACGTGCATGGCCGGCGCGTTCGGCGAGTTCGCCACCGGTATCGGCAACACCGATGCGGGTTTTGTGTTCGGCACCGGCAAGTTGCTCTTGAAGGTTCCCGAAACCATGCGGTTCTGGCTCGAAGGCAGACTGCAGAGGGGCGTGATGGCCAAGGACGTGATTCTGCATTGCATCGGCGACATCGGATTCGACGGCGCAACCTACCGCGCCATGCAGTTCCAGGGACCCGGCGCGAAGGCCTTGTCGATGGACGACCGCATGACCATCGCCAACATGGCCATCGAAGCCGGCGGCAAGAACGGGATTTTCGAGCCGGACGACAAGACGTTTGCCTACGTGGACGAGCGGACGAAAGCCAACGGCACGAAGTCGAGTTACAATCCGTTATACTGCGGCGGCGACGATCATCAGAACTTTTTCTACGATAAGAAATTCGATCTTTCGAAGCTGGAGCCAACGGTGGCGTGTCATCCGAATCCCGGCAACCGAAAGCTGGCGAAGGAGCTTGGCAGCATCGCGCTCGATCGCGCCTATATCGGGTCGTGCACGGGCGGCAAGACCAGCGACTTCCTCGCGTTCGCCGAACTGATCCAGGGCCACAAGGTCAAGATCGACACGTTCGGCGTGCCGGCGACGCCGGATGTCGTTCACGAATTGCAGGCGGCGAAGATGGCTGGCAAAACCGTCTGGCAGGTGCTCGAAGACGCGGGCGTGCAGATGACAGAAAACGCCAGTTGCGCGGCCTGCCTCGGCGGGCCGACCGACACGTTCGGACGTCTCAACAAACCGATGAAATGCATCAGCGCGACGAACCGCAATTTCCCCGGTCGCATGGGTCATATCGAGTCCCAGGTGTTCCTTGGGTCGCCGTACACGGTCGCCGCCAGCGCCATCACCGGAAAGATCACGGATCCGAGGGAGTTCCTCAGTGCGTGAGACTACTCGGGCAGATCTCCACTCAGGCACCTAGAGCATCTAACAGAACTGTAGCCGCAGGCTTCAGCCTGCGCGGGAAAGGCGCACCCATGAAGGGTGCGGCTACAGGAGAATAGGTTTTGTTAGGCGTTCTCAGGTAGTAGGGCACTTTGTTATCATGAAACTTTACTTTTTGCGGCACGCATCGGCGTTGGATGTTGCGTCCAGCGATGCCGAGCGGAGGCTGACGAAGGAAGGCGAGGAGGAAGCGCGGATCGCCGGCGCCGCCCTCGCTGAACTGGGCGTCAAGCCGGCGCAGATCCTCTCGAGTCCGCTGGCGCGCGCGCAGCAGACGGCAAGAATCGCCGCGAAGCAGTTGGGGTTTTCCGGCGATATCCAGGTTCTCGATGAACTCCTGAACGAGGCTTCGACCCTCACGTTGCTCAAGGCGTTGCATTCTACTGGCGACGCGAAGGAACTGTTGCTGGTCGGCCACATGCCGAGTCTGGCCGAGCACATCGCGGGGTGCATCGGTGTGCGTGAATCGGGCGGGCTGGGGCTGGGCAAAGGCGCCATGGCCTGCGTTGAGTTGGTGGAACTGCGTATCGGAGCCGGGACGCTTCGCTGGCTGATGCGCCAGAAACAACTGGCCAAAATCTCGGATTGACCCAACCATGCCACGCACAACCAAGAAGTAGAAAAAGGTAACAGACGCCGGCGCGTCATTCGCCAATCCATCGCCGCCTACCAGCGATTCCGCGCAAAACTGGTTAGCCACTTGGACACTTCGGCACTCGTCCCCTCAGCCCCCTCACCACTCCTGCTCCACCCTCATCACCCACTGGGGTTCCATGTGGTGAGTGGCGAGAAACGCGACCACCGTCGCCTTGTCGGGCGCTTCGAATTCACAGAGCAGCTGGCCTTCGAGCGAGTCGGACACGAAGCGCACGCATTTCACCATCTCGTCGCGTTTGAGTTTCTCGATGAGCGCCTGAAGCGCCTGACGCGTCAAGCAGGCGACCGTGTGATGGCTGATGTATCGCGGCATGAGGAGTGTTATCGCCAGTGACGCTGCGCGGCGCAACGATTTCTTCCTCCACACGGTGGAGGTCGAACAAAGGCGCGGAGGAGGGAGCTTGAGGCGGTACGGGAGTCTGGAATGCCCGGCTCAGATCACTCCACTTCGTTCGAGAATGGATTGCAGCACTTTCGGCGCGGCGAACTTTTCTTCGGCGAGCCGGCGGGCCGCGGCACAGTGGGCGACATAATCGGCGTTGATCGAGTCGATCCCGCGCACGGCCTCCTCCAACGTGGTGAACGTCAGCAGACCTTGTCCGACGGGCAGGTATCGGCGGAAACCGGAGTCTTGCACCAACACGGGACGACCTGAGGCCAGGTAACAGACCGAGCGATCGCTAAACCAACCGCTCCGCGACTTGATGTAGCCGCCCTTGGCCACGCTGAACTCCGCGCGCGATTGCTGGATGTAGGAACGAAACCCGTCCAGCCCCGCCGCCGTCTCATGCGGGTTCGTCAGCGACCAGCCATTCCCGCGCAGCGCGGCGAGGTCTTCTTCCTCGGACTCGTGAATGAGGAGCCCCAGTTCGATTGGCTGGGGTGTCTTGCGGGGCAATTCGACAAACTTCAGAAACTCTTCCCGTTTCGGACCGTAGTATTCTTCTTGCCAGACGGCTTCCTGGCCACGCCACTGGCCAATCGTGGTGAACGGCCGCGCCGGCGCGTCGGTCTGTGCGGGCCAGTATTCCAGAGCGATCGGCGGCAGGAATGTCTGCCAGTCCAGTCCATCCCGCCGTGGCGGGACGAAATCAGGACCGTTGAGGTTGAGCCCGATCGTGAAGAACAGGTTGTGCTTCGACAGATCCATGTCCCATTCCTGCGCCCAGATCTGGGTAAAGCCGGGATCGAGATCGAAGTACGCGCGCCGTTTGATGCGACGGAGCAACTCCTCCGGTTTCAGCGCTCCGCAGAGATTGATCAGCAAATCGCAGTCGCTGCACAGGGCGACCAGAGATCGTTCGGTCATGCCGAACACTTCCTTGCCGTCGTACAGCACCGCCCAATGCTCGCCCAGGTCGAATCGTTCACACTGCGCGCGAAAACCGTTCACCATCTCTCCAACGGTCCGGGTCGCGCCGGGTTTCGGCGGATTGAGGATATCGAGCCAGAAGGCCTCGACACCGAGCGCCCGAAGCCCGGCCAGGTAGTGCAGGTTCAGCCACTGCATCCCGCCGCCTTCGGGATATCCCGCGCCCCACGCGCTGGTGACGATGACTTTTTTCATCTAATCATCCCGTTGCGTCCCGCAAGTCCGCTGTCGGTGTAGCGGCGGTTCTGTGAACCGCCGGTCGTTAGCTATGCTCAATCGCCACCACCTCTCCGTGAAAGGGCCAATCCTCCACTCGCGTTACCAGTCCAGCTCGCACCGGGTTCTGGTGCACGTATTCCCACTTCTCCGCGTAGCTCTCCTCGCTGCGTAACAAGTGGTCAAAGAAACCGCGTTGCCACAGCCTTGGTCCCAGTGCCAATGCGGCCTTCAACTGCCGCACCCACTGTGACAGGTTGAAATCTTGCCCGCCCGCCACAAAGACATGCACGTGATCCGGCATGATCACGTACCGGCCCACGGCGATTCCTCGTTCCCGCCATCCTCGCTCGGCAAACCCGCAAAACGCAGCATGAGACTCCGGGTTTGCGAGCATCTTCCGCCGCCCCTCCGTGCAGAACGTCACGAAGTATAACGGGCTATTGAACCGGTCAAACACTACCGGCAACCGTGGTGGAGTTCGCCGGTTGCTGTATTGGCGTTCGTGTGAAGCGCCGGTTTTGCTGTTTCCACTCATAACCCCCAACTGCCGGCGCTTCACAGAAGCGCCGCTACACCTTCTGTTGCTTGCCAAACTGCAACTCACACAAGCGCGCATACTGCCCGCCACGGGCGACCAATTCGTTGTGCGTTCCGCGCTCGACGATCTGGCCGTCGTGCATGACGAGCACCACGTCCGCCTGCCGCACCGTCGATAGCCGGTGCGCCACCACGAACACGGTTCGCCCCTTGCGCAACCGTTCCAGCGCCCGCAGCACCGCCGCCTCGGTTTCCGAGTCCAGCGCCGCTGTCGGTTCGTCCAGAATCAGAATCGGCGAACCCTTCACGAACGCCCGGGCCAGCGCGAGCCGCTGCCGTTGCCCGCCGGAAAGCAACACGCCCCGTTCGCCGATCGGCGTGTCGTAACCATGCGCCATCCCCTCGATAAAATCGTGCGCCTCGGCTTGTTTGGCGGCTTCAACAATCTCGTCGAGCGACGCCTCGGGCCGGCCATAGGCGATGTTCTCCCGCACCGTGGTCGAGAACAACACCGGTTCCTGCGGCACGATGCTGATCTGGCGGCGCAGCGACCGATACTGGAATTCGCGCGTGTCGTGGCCGTCCACCAACACGCAACCCTTTTGCGGTTCGTAGAAACGGAGCAGCAGACTCAACATCGTCGTCTTCCCCACGCCGCTCGGCCCGACCAGCGCGATCATCTGGCCGGGTCGACCCTCGAAATCCACGCCTTTCAGGACCGGCTTCTGCGGGTCGTAACCGAACCACACGTTGTCGAATCGCACCAGACCTTCGCATCGATCGAGAGACTTCGCATCCGGCAGATCGCGGATGGCGGGGCTCGTCTCCAGGATCTCGACAACCCGCTGGAACGGCGTCAGCGCGCCCTGCACCGCGGCGGCGATCCCGCTGAGCGTGCTCATCGGGCCATAGAGCATCCCGACGTACGCGATGAACACCAGCAGTTCGCCCACCGTCAGCGTACCCTGCAGTACACGCAGCCCACCGATCCAGATCATCGCCACCGTGCCCGCCGCGGTGATCAACCCGACCACGAACGACGACACCACCTGCACCTGAGTCATTCGCACATTGGCGTCCACACTCTGCGCCGCGCCGCGGTCGAACCGCCGAATCTCGTCTTCCTCGCGCGCGAACGCCTGGATGGTGCGGATGGCGGAGAGCGATTCCTGGATGAGCGCGCTCACTTTCATCTCGCGGTCGTGATATTCCATGGACACCGACGAAATGCGTTTGTTGTAAAACCGGATCGTCAACGCCAGCGCCGGGGCCACGAGCAGCGCCAGCAACGTCAGGATCACGTCGAACCGCATCATGATCACCATCATGGCCGCGAGCGTGACCACCGCATTGATCAGCGGCAGCAGCCCGCCGTTGAACAGCGTCTGGATCGAATAGGTGTCCCAGGTGACGCGGTAGATCGAATCACCGACCGCGCGCTGTTCGTGGAACACCAGCGATAGCTTCTGCAAATGCTCGTACAACCGGCACCGCAACTCGTGCGTCATCCGCAGTCCCGCCCGCACCAGCAACGTCGTGCTCCACGCGCTCAGCCCGCCCCGGAGGAAGTTCAACGCCAGCAACAACCCGCACACCGCCGCCAACGCCAGCGCCTTGTCGGCCGGCAGCCAGCCCGGCAGCGGCGCCTTGTCGGTGAGGATCGAGTCCACAATCACCTTCATCGGCCAGGGCAGATACAACCCGATGCCCACCACCACCAACGACACCACCAGCCCCGTCACGGCATCCCGCCGCTGGGCACGAATCAGCGGCCATGCCTGCGACCAGGTCGCGCGCATCGCACTCTGGACTTGGGGCTTGTCCACCGTGACGGATTGTGTGCTCTTCGTTATTCGATCCATCGGCCAATAACATGCCAAATCACCCCGAACTTGGCGATGGTATTGTGGTTTGGGTGAAGGTGTGAGCTGCATCGGGAGGAGAAACTGCACCCCGCCACCAAGAAACCGCCACCAAGAAACCTTTGATCTCTTCTGCCGCTTCCGCTATGATGCTTAGCACTACTAGGCATCAAGGATGAACCGAAATGAATTCGCGAGGAACCTGGCCGCTGGCACCTATGGTCTGGTCGTGCTGGATGTGCTGCGCGATGGGCCGGGCTACGGGTACGGCATCGTGAACGCATTTTCGAGCAATCCCGGCACACAATCCGCTGGCAACAGGGCACGCTCTACCCTGTCTTGCATCGCCTGGAGGAACAAGGTTTGGTGACCAGCGCGTGGAAAGGCCCGAAGGACGGCCGTCGCCGTCGCTACTACCAACTCACCAAACGCGGCCACCGTCTCTGGCGCGAACAGCGCGACCAATGGCGCACGTTCAGCCGCTCGATCAACGCGCTCCTGGGTCTGTGATCAGTTTCGATAACTGTCGAGTGTTCGGCGCATGCCGCCTGCCCGCCGACCTGTCCGCCGAAGCCTAGGCGAAGGCGGAAGCCTCTTGGCAAAGGCGGGTCAACGCGTGCCACGTTCCACGTCGCCGTGCTCTCTCTAAGATCCGGCCCGATGCCGCAGCCGCCACACGTTGATACCTAGTAGTACTAGGCATCTGCCAGTGGAACGACAAAGCTATTTCGGAGGGTTGCGCTTCTGCGCAGTTCCGTAAGAGTCGCACGAGCAGGCCACCGCCGAGGATGCCACAACAACGCGGCTACGATTCTGAGTGCGTCACTTCAATGGTGGGCCCAACCAAGTGCTTGATTTCCGTCGCAAGTTCCACCACCTCTCGGCGATTCTGTTCCTTCTCGAAATCATTCACCGCGCCTGGAAATTCATTACCATCACGGGCAGCCCAAAGGCTCCAGAACGATTCCAACCACACCTGAAAGCGGTTGCAGAGCTCTTCTGAGATGTTCGGCAGACAGTGAACCGACAGGCACCCGGTGTTCGTATACAATCCAGTTGGACAACGACCGGTCATGTGCAGCCAGATGCCAAGTCGACTGGCCCTAATCCGCCAGGCGCGTGTGGCTCCCGCATCAAGAAGGACTCGGCGAGCCTCGTGAAGTCGGGCAGCCCATTGCAGCGCCAACTCTCGGTCGTCGCCCGTACTTTCTCGCAGGCTCTTGTCCATCGCCTCCACGGAATCAATCACCGCTTCCCCAGGGCCAAGCAAGGTATTTGGATTCAGGCCCTTGCTGAGGAGGAACGCCACTACTTCCGGCCCACCACTCAGGCAGGCGGTGAAGAGCAGGCCTTCGTCTTCCGCCTCGACGCGGGCACCGTGTTCGACAAGCATTTCAATGGCATCCAGCCGGCCGCTGAATGCCGCGTACTTCAAAACTGTATCACCGTTGCTGTGAGTGGCATTGATGTCAGCCCCAACTTCGATCAGGCATCTGATGACCTCCCGCGACAAACGCTTGTCGGACACAGCTTGCATCAAAACGGAGTGACCTCGCCGGTTCACTGCGTTGACATCTGCTCCTCGCGCAACAAGCAGTTCGACAGTTTTTGTTTTCAAGTGTCTGTTCCACAAGGCAGACATCAGAACGGAATCGCCGTGACCGTCCACAGCCATCACGTTGGCGCCCTGTCCGACAAGGAATTCAACTATTTCCCCTGGCACACGCCGGTCCCGGACTGCATGTATCAGAATGGAGCTACCGTCTTTGTCGCAGGCATCAACGTCGGCCCCATCGGCCACCAACTGCTGGATGTGATCCAACGAGGGTTTGTCACAGTGGAGCGACCAAACCAGTTCCTCGTCAATATCTCGCGCCATGAAACGATGCCTATTTGCCGCCTTGGGCATGGTTTTCCTCAGGCACGCTTTGGTGTACAACAGCCATTACACTTCATCACGCTCGTTCCGCGACCGTCCTTTCGTCTCCGATAAGCTTCCCATCGTTTCTGATCACACTTCTCTAGACGCTTTTCCAAATCCTGGATGTTCCTGATGAATTTGCTCGTTTGATCTCTCTTATCTCGAAAGTGTTCCAGGATTTTTGTTAGCTGCTTCTGCGGCACTTTCACAATGCCATATCGCTTCCCAGGTAAACGACGCCCCCTCAATCGGAATGCGTATTTGAAGGGAACCATCTTCGACCTACTGGAACCAACGTATGGGAGATAAGCTTTCCAGCGGCTTGGATAACGCTTCTTTGCGGCCTCATACGCCTTCGGCGAAAACTCAACGATTCCTACTGCATAGCCAGCGCCCTTTATTGGATGGTTTGTGGTGAGCACCATGTAGTGACGACCGCCATTTTTGTGCAGTTTTAAGGCCCGACGAACATTCGCTGTGACAATGCGAGCCCGGCACGGACACCAATTCTCCATGCGCTTCTCCAAATTAGGCTCAGTTTTATCGCCATCATGCCAAGTACCGGTCACGTCGCGAGTTGGTATGTCAGGGTAAGGCAAATCACCCGCTTTGCTCGCATAGAAGAACTGAAAGCAGCCGCAGATCACCTTCATGGATTGTTGGTACTAAGTAATGTCACGTTCAGTTTTCTGAACCAACGGTAGAACCGAGCTGCGTTTTTGAATTTTGGCAGTCGCGCACTACGTTGGATATAGCCGTCATTCACTGACAGTCCGCCCCATGCGTTCAGAATGTCCTTTCGCACTCTGTAAGCTCGCTTCCGGTATCCACCTATCGGAATGCAACGAGCCAGCCGCCCCGAAAGTCTTGGTTCAGCGCAAACAACAATGTCGCTCTTGCCGATACTTCGCCGCCGCGTATGGGCATTTGTTTTCCAAAGCTCCTTGCTGACCCATGTGGCGGGTTGTATTTTCCTAATGACGTAAACTCCGATCAAAGCATAGACCAATTGGGTTTTCGGGTTCGCGAAATCGCGGAGACCAGCGTAGAAAACGAGAATATCACCCGGTTCCAATGCTCGAATCTGCTTGGCGCGTTGGCGAGAGTCGCCATAGGTAAGAAACTCGAAGTCGGGATCAAGGTGCATTGGTCGGCGCACAAGATGATCCGGGAGCCGTTGTCCCAATTCTTTGAGGCAACGCTGAAGTTCGTCGTAGAGCCTCGCCAACCCTCGCCGAACTGTTCTGCTTTCGACGATGGGAACATAGGCAAACGACCACGACCGTGTATCAACCGGAGCATTCCAATGACCTTCGTCACTACTGTCGATCCCCACACGAACCAGTAAACCTCTCATAGGCAACTCGCGCTCCTTTCGGTTATCTTGTGTTTGTTCAGCCCTCTGCTCAACGACCCTGTCTCCTCTGCTGGTCCTTCACGTTCAGTTCCTGCAACCGACGAAGAACCGCGGGGATAAAGCCGTTCTCAATTACGGCACCCAGATGACCTTCGCAAAAACGGTCTGCCCGAACGTGAGAGCAGAGAAGTTTTCGAATTGTTTGAAGACCAGCTTGACGGAGAAGCTTGGCGCCGGTGTGATGCCGCGTTCGCCAGTTGCTCCAGTTGAAAGGAAAGACAAATCCGTTTGCGTATAGCGCATCCGTGAATTGGTTCACAACCGCGGCATAATCAAAATACGGAAGGCAACCCGGCTTGGTCACAAACCGTCCCGCCTTGAAGCCGCGCTTTTCGAATTTTGGAAGAAATCGAAGAACCGCCTCGATCTGTTGTGGGCTTGGGCGGTACTTCCCATCGACTTTAGAATATAAACTCTCCCCTTGTTTCTTCATGCCGAATTCACCTCCTGCCCCCACGACCCATGGCAGTCGTCCGTTCCCCTCGATTCAACAATGCTGCCAAGCATCGAGCCCTCCGATATCTACACTGCGTTTCATGATCTATGGTTTCCCCGTATTATGATTCAACTTTGCGGCTTCGAGAATACAATCTTGTGCCTCGTTGGTTCGACCCAGCTTGTTCAAAATGTCACCGCGCAGATTCAGTGCTTCGGCCAAATCTTTCCGTTCTTTCGGGCCGTTCACGTGATTCACTATGGCGCGTTGAAGGGCGATGGAGCGGCCTGACGTGTCAAGTGCTTCATCGTAGCGCTCCAGACGCAATAGAACGTCGGCCTTGCTGAACAAGGTGTAGGCGTAATCGCCTTTGGAGGCGTCCGGCTCATAGGCGGTGGCGGCTTCCCACATAGCAAGCGATTCGTCAAATGCCGCCAGTGCCTCGTCGAGACGATCCTCTCGGGTGTACAAGTCTCCGCAGTTGGCCAACGCGCGGGCGATGTCTTCGCCGCTCTGGCAAGTGCGAAAGGCATCAAGAGCCTCCTCAAAACAGGCGAGTGCTTCCTCGTTGCGGCCGAGGCGCATGAGCGCCAGCCCCTTGTTCATCACGGAGATTGCCGTCTCTCGTACATCTTGCTCGGTTCCGTCGCCTCTCACAATTTCTTTGTGGACTTGGATCGCTTCGTCGAAACATGGGATCGCTTCCGCCAGCCTCTTCAAATCCATCAAGGCTCTGCCCTTGTTATCCAAAGCCTGCGCCAGGACCAGCGATACCGGATCGGACTTGTCACTGATGGCACGGCAAATCGTCACGGCTTTGTCGAAACTCGCTAACGCCTCTTTGTCGCAGCCAAGGCGTTGAAGCTCATGTCCCTTGTCAATTAGCGAGACCGCATGCCTCTCGACGCTCTGCCAATCTGGTTCCTCACTTGCATTCATCGCTGGGTTGTTCCGCTTACGAGTGCGCTTTTCCGATCAGTTTCCTCACCGTCGTATTACGCTCTGTCACGTATTTCACTAAACCTTTGTGCATTTCGACGAACACTTGCGGGTAGACGAACCACGCGGTGCCGATCCCCACGGCGGTTGCGCCGGCGAGGATGTATTCGACGACGTCTTCCCAGGTGGAAATGCCGCCCATGCCGATGATCGGGACCTTGCCGCTGCGGCATTCAGGGATTTTGTCAAAACAATCCCAGACCATGCACAAGCCAATCGGTTTGATCGCCGGGCCGGAGAGCCCGGCCGAGACATTGGCGAAATAAGGTTTCTGGGCTTTGATGTCGATCGCGACGCCGCGCAGCGTGTTGATCACCGACAATGCATCCGTGCCGCCGGCAATGGCGGCCTTCGCGGGCACCGTAACATCGGTGATGTTCGGCGTCATCTTGGTGATGATCGGGACCACTCGGCCGCGTGGGATCGCGGCTTTGACCACCGAGACAATCTTTTCCACCGAGCAGGGATCGATGCCAAACTGGACGCCACCTTCTTTGATGTTGGGACAGGAGACGTTGATTTCGACGCTGGCAATCTGGCCGCCGTCGTTTTCCAGGAGCCGGGCGGCGAGTTGGCCGTATTCATCGATCGTGTTGGCGGAGATGTTGACGATGACGGGCAATCCGTAATGCTTCAGCTTCGGCAGGTCCTCGCGCAGGAACCGGTCGGCGCCTTTGTTCTGGAGGCCGATGGAATTGAGCAGCCCGGCACGGGTTTCGATCACGCGCGGTTCGGGGTTTCCCTTGCGCGGCTCCAGCGTCACGCCTTTGGTGACAAAACCGCCGAGCGTCTGGAGGGTTGCCTTGCTTTCGCGCAAGCCGCCGAGTTCGTCCGCGCTGCCGGAGGTGCCGGAAGCGGTCAGCAGCGGGGTGCGCAGGAGGAGTTTGCCGATGTTGGTTTCGAGTCGTCGTTCTTCCATAAGATGTCTTTCGCGTCGAATAATGGGCCTTCGGTGCAGACCCGGGCGTAATCTTCCGTGCCGTCGGGGCGCCTGACTCTTTGCACGCACGAGAAGCAGACGCCGATGCCGCACGCCATGCGTTTTTCCAGCAACACCTGCAAGCGGACACTGGCCTGTTGGGCGATCTCCGCCACCAACTCCATCATCCGGTTCGGCCCGCAGGTGAAGGCGGCGACCGAGCCGTTGTTGGGCTTCCTTGTAGCCGCACCCTTCATGGGTGCGTCGCCGGTTCCCCGCAGGCTGAAGCCTGCGCCTACAAGGTATCGCCGGTACTGTTCCGGCACCAGGCCGTGAAACAGATTCTCCTTCGGAATGCCGCGCACGATCCTGGCCGGAACTTCGCTGTCGCAGGACACGTAAATGTCGGACGGCTTCACCCCCGCGGCGAGCACGTCATCAATGTACACATAGGCATCCTTCGGTTTCTCGCCAAAGGTCGCCCCCAGTTCGTCGCGGTAGCGGATCGATTCAAACCCGGCAATACCGAGGAACACCTTCACAGCAAACCCGTAATAGCAGAGCATCTCGACCAACAAAATCAAAGGCGCCATACCCACCCCGCCGCCGATTATGTGGACTTCTTCGACTCCATCCGCGTGCAACCGGCGCACGTCGAAGGGTCGCCCCAGAGGACCAACCATATCGATTTTGTGTCCCCGTTTCAGCGTGGCCATCAGCGGCGTGCCGATGCCGTTCGGCAGGACCTTGTACAACATGTCGAAATAACCGGCTGCGGGAGGATGCAGCGCCAGCGCGAGCGTGGGCGGCAGACGAAGACGCTTCGTGTAATCGAAAGCAAAATGCGGCAGGAAGGCGCGGCAAATCCCGAACGGTCGTTTGAGGAGTGGACGCGGCGCCAGGTCCACGGCTCCCCGCAGATTTCCTCGCCGAACGGCGCGGGCTCCCAGGGGAACACGTTTCGGGGTGGTATCCATCATGACGAACTGTGGTGGCAGGATATCCTGCATTTCGGGAGCTTTGAACACGAGCCGGTAAAGCGGGCTCTGCGATCCTCCGATCTGAATGTTGGCCATCACTTCGGCCTGGAACGAGATCATCCCGCCCGAACGTTCGGGGACCGACGGGGTGCCACCAGCGGCGACTTCGCGCATCTCTTCGACCGACGCGAAGAATGCCCGGGGGAACTTGCCGGCGTTGCTGGCGCTCCTGAGTTGGTGCATTTCGGCTGTCGTCGAAGCGACCAGGACACCGAGAAGTTTGAACTGACTGCGATCCCGGCGCTGGATGGCACGAAATGCCGCCGTGAGTTTGCGCGTTGGTTGATCGCTGAAATAGAAGCCGATCCGCAGCCCGTTCTTCTGCGCCAGAAAGACGGCATCGCGAACCTGGCGGGCGAGCCGCGGCTCGGCTGGAGCCTCGCCCTCCAACGATTTGTCAGGCGAAATCCGGCGCAGCGTCCAGCCGTCTTTGAGCAGAATGCCGCGCAGCAGGGTGCCGCAAAGTGAGGTATCGATTTTCTTTTCCACGGCCGTTTCGGTGTGTTTCCTATCACGAAATCGGCTGGAAAAAAAGTGGCAAGATAGCGAAGGCAGGCATTCCCTGCTATATTCTCGTCAGGATTGGTGGTTGGTCATGAATGTGGAAGCCCAGAAACATCTTGAGTACGCCGAGGGTTACCGTGATCTGAAAATGTTCGACGACGCGTTGCGCGAAGTCGACATCGTGCTCACGACCGCCCCGGATCAACCGGCAGCCACCGAGATCAAGTCCGACATTCTGTTGCGGATGAACCGGCTGAAAGAGGTCGAACCGTTCCTTGCGAAGATGGCGGAGTGGAATCCCGACGATCCCGGCGTCTGGATCAACCTCGCTTATATCCGAAGACGCACCCAATCCTTGGAAGCCGCCGCCGAAACGCTGCAACGCGCCTTTGTCGCCAACCCGCGCAATGCGCTGGCGCACTTCAACATGGCTTGTTACCGCGCCGTCCAGCATCGGACCAAGGAAGCGCTCGCCCTTCTCAAGAACGCCTTGCATCTCAACCCGAAGCTCAAGGAATTGGCGAAGGCCGAACCCGACTTCGCCACGGTCCGCGACCTGCCCGAGTTCCAGGAACTCGTCAGGCCAGGAAAATCAGCCAGATAACCCTTCCGGTCGGGAATGCCGGTAGGACGTTCGCTGACAAAACGACATCCACCCCCGTCTTCGTGGCGCGCCAGAGCGCCACTCTCGCCTCGGCAGAGCCTACGGCGGAGCTTAGGTCGACGCGGCGGCGGCTGGCCCCTCCAAGGGAGGGGAATCGGTCTGTCACTCAGTGAATTCGCTGGTGGTCAGACATTTCGAGAGACAATTCCAGGTCCGGTCGCAACCATGTGAATAATCCCGGTGCGGCAACGTCTATGGAGTTGTTGCGTTTCAAGGAGTTCCCAGAAACCGGCCCTGGATTGACGATGCGAGCGTTATTTGGTACAACCATCAGCACTGACTTGCCAAGCCGAGGAACCATTCTCGGGCGCGAGGAATTTGTGCCAGAACCCCAAATCATCGCCAGGCCTTCATCTCTTGTCAGCGGCACGACCGCCGACCAGGGTGGCGCCCGCATTGCCCTCCCTAAAACGGCGGTCCCGGCGGAACGCATTCGGACGGATGGAAAATTTTTCCGGCTCGGAGCACAAAAGTTTTATCCAAAAGGCGTCACCTACGGTCCGTTCCAGTCGGATGCTTCCGGATGCACGTTCCCCAAGCCCGAGCAGGTGGAACGCGATTTCGAACTGATCAAGCAGCTCAACGCAAACTGCGTCCGGGTTTACCACGTTCCCCCGCGTTGGTTCCTGGATCTCGCCCATGACAACGGCCTGAAAGTCCTCGTGGACTACTATTGGCCGAAGCACACCTGTTTCCTCGAAGATAGCCAGACCATGGAATTCGTGCGGCGGACGACCCGGGAAACCGCCGAGGCGGTGGCGGGTCATCCGGCGGTGTTCGCCATCACATTGGCCAATGAGATTCCCCCCGACATCGCCCGTTGGTACGGAGCGAAACGGATCGAAAATTTCCTCGACGAACTGGCGGCCATCGTGAAGCGAGTCGACCCGCAGCGACTGGTCACTTTTGTGAATTTTCCCCCCACCGAATTCCTTCGTCCCAACAGCCTGGACTTTGTCAGCTTCAACGTTTACCTGCACGAGCCCAGGCCGTTTGCCAACTACCTGGATCGGCTCCAGAGCATCGCGGGCGACAAGCCGCTGGTGCTGGCGGAGTTTGGCATGGATTCGGAGCGCGAAGGCGAAGACCGCAAGGCGCAGATTCTGAGCGGCCACATCGAGATCGCTTTGCGCGCCGGATTGGCCGGCATCTTCATCTTCGCATTTACCGACGACTGGCACACGGGCGGGCACCAGATCGAGAACTGGTTTTTCGGATTGACCGACCGCGAGCGACGACCGCGTCGGGCGTACCACGCCGTGGCGGAACAGTACGGTCGCGCCCCGTACTTTTCGTTGCCAGACCATCCCCAGGTGAGCGTCGTGGTCGCCAGCTACAATGGCGGGCGAACCCTGCCGGCATGCCTGAACTCTTTGACGCACCTGAATTATCCCAACTACGAGATCATCCTCGTGGACGACGGCTCGACCGATGACACGGCGAAGATCGCCTCCCATTTTCCTTCCGTGCGAACCATTCACCAACCGAACCTCGGCTTGAGCGCAGCCCGCAACACGGGCATCGCAGCCGCCAAGGGCGACCTGATCGCGTTCACCGACAGCGACTGCCGCACCGATGAAGATTGGCTTTACTATCTGGTCGGCGACCTGCTGAAGACCGATGCGGTGGCCATCGGCGGACACAATTTTCCTCCGCCCGAGGACAACTGGGTCGCAGGTGCCGTGTCGGTTTCGCCGGGCGGCCCTGCGCACGTCATGCTCGACGATCGCAACGCCGAGCACATTCCCGGCTGTAACATGATGTTCTGGAAATGGGCGCTCACCGAGATCGAAGGATTCGACGCGCAATACCACGCGGCGGGCGATGATGTAGATGTTTGCTGGCGGCTGCTGCAGCGCGGATACAAGATTGGATTCTCCCATGCGGGTTTCGTCTGGCATTACCGACGGAACACGATTCCCGCCTATTTGAAACAACAACGCGGGTACGGCGTGGCCGAGGCGCTGCTCCGCTACAAGCATCCCGAGTATTTCAACAGCCTGGGCGGGATGCGTTGGCGCGGTCGAATTTACAACCCGACGCGAACGGCCGGCGCGTTCGGGCACTTCGTGATTTATCACGGGATTTTCGGCAGCGGACTGTTCCAGACGCTCTACACGCCCGAGCCCGCCGGCCTGCTGCCGATTCTGACGAGTCTGGAATGGCACGTGTTGTTCACGCTCGGCGGGATCCTGTTGGCGATGATGTGGCCGGCTCTCTGGCCATTGCCGGTGTTGACACTGCTGGCGAGCCTGAGCGTGGTCTCGCTGGCAGCCGCCCGTGTCGATCTGCCTTTGTGGCAACGCCGCATCTGGTCGCGACCGCTGGTGGCGGGCTTGTATCTGTTGCAGCCAATCGTCCGCGGTTGGCCGCGATACGCCCATCGATTGCGCCGGTCAGAAACGCCGACCACCGCCCGCGCCGCCGTCCGGGCCCTGGCGGGCCAATACGATAGCGTTGCCAGCATCTACACGGTGAATTATTGGAACGAGCAGGGGATCGAACGCATCGCATTCCTTCAGAAACTCATGGAATTGTTGGAACGCGATCAGTGGCAGGCGAGCGCCGACAGCGGTTGGGACGAGCACGACCTGACCATTCACGGCGACCGGTTCACCAAGGCCGTCGTCAACACCGTGAGCGAGAATCATGGCGGCAACAAACGGCTGTTGCGGGGCCGGCTGTGTGCGCGCTGGACGTTGATGGCGAAAGTGCTGCTCTGGATGGTGGTCGGTCTCGTGGGCTTGTTCCTGGTCGTTACCTCCCACGCCTGGTGGGCGTTGTCCGCATGGCTGCTGGTGGCCGTCGTCGGCGCGTATCTTCATTTGCGCGCCCATCGGACGTTGCGGCTGGCCATCGCCCTCCTGGACGTGACCGCCCAGCAAATGGGGTTCACCAAGCTCGATGCCCCGCGCAAATTCGAAAAACCGGAGTGATAATTGATCACCCCGCTACTGTGGTGTCCCACGAGTTTCTTTACAATGCCTTCGTGATTTGTAGGGCTCCGAACGCTTTCGGAGCCATCCCCCATCTCCCCGCCAACCGGAGCGGTTGGCCTACAATGATCTGGTGCGTTTCCCGACCCCCTCAGCCACCGGCAGCCCGCACTCGCGCAGCAACGCGCCCAGCACCTTGTCCGAATCGAAATACTCTTCCGCAATTCTCCGCGCTGCCTGGCAGTGCCGGGCGTAATCCTTCCCGATGGATTCAACTGCCGCCACGACGTCCTCCACCTCTTTGAACGCGAAGAGACCTTCGCCACACGGGAGGATCTCACTGAAACCCGTGTCCTGAAAGATGACGGGCTTACCGGACGCGAGATAAGCCGCCGTGCGGTCGCCGATCCATCCGCTGCGGGATTTTACCTCCAGATTCACCGCGACAGTGAACTCCCCGCGAGATTGCCCGATGTAGTCGATGTAACTCCACGGCGTCGCCGTCACCTGCAACGGATCGGCGATTTGCCAGCCGGCCGCCGCCAGCCGCTCTCGCGGCGCGTTCGGGCCGGCCAGGGCGATTTCAAAGATCGGCCCGAGCCGCTTCGGCAAATCGATGAACCTGGCGAACTCCACGTCCTTCTGGCCGTACTCAACGCCGTTGTAAACGATCACCCTGCGGGCGCTCCAACTCATCACCGTCGTGAAGTATTTCCCATCGGGCGCGTAACGCGGCGGGAGCAACTCCAGCACCATAGGCCACCGGGTGGGGCGCCAGGTCAGCCCGTGCAGCGGGATCGGACAATCGGGTTTGCCGATCCGCTCGCCGATGGTGAAATGGAATTGGAAATCCCACGGTGAAGCGAAACCGGAACAGGATGGGGTCGGGGTCGGCGACATTCCGAACTGGGTGAACCCTGGGTCAATGTCGAGGAACACCCGTTTCCGGCATTCGGAGAACTCCTCCGTCCACGTGACAGATGCCAACGACAGCAGAAACGCCGACTCACGGCACAGTTGCCGGAGTCGATCGCGGGTCAGTCCGTGGGAATTGCCGTTGGCGTCGATGTAGCACCACTGCTTCAGGCCGAACCGCTCGTAGAGGGGTCGCACCTGCGAGATTCCGTACGACGGATCGTCGGTCATCACCCCGTTGCGCGGGTCGTAACAGGACTGCGACCAGCCGTAGTGCTCGACCACGACGACTTCGTATCCCAACCGCTGCAAGCCCAGCAGATAATGGAGCTGCGACAGCACGTGGCCACCCAACGGATAGCGCACCAGGTAGGTGGCAACGATGGCGACCGGTTTGCTCATGCGCCAATGCGCTCCAGCATCGCGCCCAACACCTTGCGTGCATCGAACATCTGCCGGGCCAGCGCGCGCGCTTCCGAGGAATGATGGGCGTAGTCGGCGTTGATTTCATCAATGCCCGCGATCGCTTCCTCGAGGGTATCGAATACGAACAGTCCGTCGCCCGTCGGATAATGCGCGCTCCAACCCGTGTCCTGCAACACGCAGGGGCGCCCGAGCGCCAGGTAACAGGCACTGCGACAACTGAACCAGCCGCTGCGCGACTTGACGTACCCTTCCTTGGCCACGCTCCATTCGCCCTTCGACCCGAGAAGATAATCCCGGTACGTCCACGGATCGGGCAGATGATCGCTCGGCTCGATGATCCGCCAGCCTTTCTGTTCGAGCAGTTCGGTCGGACGTTTCATCCCCGGCCCCATGCCCATCGCAATCTCGAACTTCTGGTCTGTCCGCTGTGGCAGATCGATGAACTTCATGAATTCGACGTCTTTCTGTCCCCAGGTTTCGCCGTCGTACTCGCATCCTTTGTATGAAACCCAGTTCATCACCGTGGTGAAAACATTCCGCACCTGCCCGGTTGTTGTAGGCCGACTCCCTGCCCCGAAAGCTTTCGGGGTGAATGAGTCGGCGGATTCCCCGGGCGCAACGGCCTTGCCGCCTGAGACGGCGGCCACTACACCAGCATGATTTTCGAGAATGGGCTCCCACCACTCCAACACAATTGGCTGGCGCGTTGGAATCCAGTTCAGACCCGTCGCCGGCACGCGGCAGTCCGCTGCGCCCATGTTCTCCGCAAACGTAAAATGGAAATCATGGGCGCGAATCCGGTCAATCACATCCTGTTTTCCCGAAGCGAGCGCTACCTGGGTGAACATCGGATCGGAATCGAGGAAGAGTTTCTTCGGGATTTTCAGATACTCGGGTCGGAGCCAGCCGCAGCCCGACACGTTCAGGTAAACATCGGCGCTGGCACAAAACCTCTTCGCTTCGTCTTCCGTGACACCGTGATAACTGGCATCGGCGGCGTTGCGGTAGATCCAGCGCCCGCCCAGCCCGAGCCGGTCCATTACTTCGCCGAGGTACCTGACGTTGTAACTGCAATCCTCGCTGATGGTGTTCTTGATCGGGTCGTACGGCCACATCTCGGTGTCTTCGAGATAAAACACCTCGTGCCCGAGTTGGCGGAACCCTTCGACGTACTGGAGGTAATCCCAGGCGACGCCCCCAAACGCGTATTGCCCCACCAAGCCTGTCACGATGATGCGCATATGCGCACCGGTTATAGCGATCTTCCACGCAAGATACAATCTCGACTGGAATTGTAGGGCAACCGCTCCGGTTGCCGATTCGACGACGACGGCTCCGAAAGCGTTCGGAGCCCTACAAATTTCACCAAGAAGGTGATCACCACAAGCGGGATCGTAAAGATTCGGGTGCAGTCAAGGGGAAGCTTTTGCGCTCGACACAACTTCGCGCAGATTCCAAAGTGCGCGGCATGCGGAACGAAAGATTTTTCGTCCCCTTTTCTCTGGCGCTCGGGGCACTGGCCTTTTCCGTCTTGCTGGCCTACCACCATGTCGTCGATGGCGATTTGTGGGCGCGGCTGGCCGTCGGCGCGCATGTCTGGAAAACCGGCACGGTGATGCGCCACGACTCGTTCGCGTTCACCGCGACTCTACCGGAATGGATCGACCACGAATGGGGAGCCGGTGCGGTGTTCTTCGCATTGCTGAACTGGTTCGGGCCTGCCTCGCTGATGGTTCTCAAAATTGGCGCGGCCCTCGGCGCATTGGCTGCGGGCATCGCCGCTGCGCGTGCCAATGGAACGAAATGGGCGAGCGCGCTCTTTCTGGCCGCGCCATGCGCGCTGGCCGTCCTGCCCGGCTACGTGCCGGTCGTGCGGAGCCACGTGCTGACCTATTTGTTCTTTGCCGTGACGCTGTGGTGGCTGGAATTGATGCGCGCTGGAAAGCGCTGGCCCGCTTTCGCGGTCACGCTCTTGATGCTGGCATGGGCAAACGTCCACGGCGGATTCGTCGTCGGCCTCGGTGCGATTGCCCTTTATGCGGCGTGGCTCAGGACGCGCCTGGCACTGGCCACGTTGTTGGCGGCGCTGGCGGTCACTTGCGTGAATCCTTACGGCTTGCACTTCTGGACCTATCTGGTACCCGCATGGCTTCATCCGCGCGCCGACATCGGGGAGTGGGGACCAATGCCGATTTGGGGAATCGACCCATACCTTGGGTTTCGGTTTCTGTTCGTGATCGTGCTCGGTGCGCTCGTGCTGGGATGGAAGCGGCACACCTGGGTCGGGTTGACGTTCCTGGCACTCACCGCGGTCGAGAGCTGGCTGCATCGGCGGCATGCGCCGTTCTTCGGACTGGCGGCGCTCGTGTACGCCGGACCGTACATCGACCGGTGGCGCGTGCGGACCGATGCGCTGGCGGCGGCGTACGTCCTGCTCGCCGCAGCAGTCGTGTGGTGGTTTCTGCCGAATGCGGCGATCGAGCCGGCGGTACCGGCGAGTTTTTATCCCGTGCGTGCCGTGGACGTTCTGGAAGCGGCGAACGCGGAGGGAAATCTGGCCGTGCCATTTCGCTGGGGCAGTTACGTCTCATGGCGATTGGCGCCGAAGATCAAGGTGTCGATGGACGGCCGTTACGAAGAAATCTATCCCGATGCAACCTTTGAAATGAACCGCGCATTTTTTTACAGGGACGGCGCGAACTGGGACGAACTTCTGAAGCGGTACCCTGTGGATTTCATCCTGATCGAATTGCGGACGATCCGGCTGCACCCTGATGATTTGCTGAGGCGTGGGTACGAACCGGTGTGGTCGGACAAGACCTCGGTGTTATTTGCGCGCGGCGAATTGGCGCCTGCCCTGCTCGCAGCGGCGGCGAATCTCCCGCCCACGACCCGCGAACCGCTCGATCCGCATCTCCCCGAGCGATGGTTGTCCGGCGGCTCTTCCAGTGGGTTGTAGGGCAACTGCTCCGGTTGCAGCCGTAGGCGTTAATGAAACCCAACGACGGCAAGCGACGCGCTTGCCCTACAAAACCAGGCAACCCTCAGGTTGCCGTCCTTCATCTTCTGTTCCGCTTCTGCTCCCGGATTGTAGGGCAAGCGCCCCGCTTGCCGTCGTTTCCGCTTCGTTGTACTTGCCCTACAAACCGGTCGCCGACTATCATTCGCCACATGGCTCATCCGCCGCGCATTCCGGTGTGGCTGCCGCCCGGCCAAGACGTTGTTTATTTCATTACATTCTGCGTACAAGATCGCCGTCCCGTGCTCGCTAACGCCGCGACGTTGCGCGCCCTCGAACACGCCCTTACACGGCTGACCGATTGGTGGGTCTACGCGGCCATCCTCATGCCAGACCATCTCCACCTCCTCGCTGCCCCGACGCGCGACCGGGAAACGCCGGTGGGCAATCTAACCGGTGCGTTAAAGCGCTGGATCCGGCAGGAATTGCGAACGTCGGCAACAACGACGGCAAGCGGAGCGCTTGCCCTACAACAGACCGGCGACGCGCAAAACCAAATTGTAGGCCAACCGCCCCGGTTGGCGTCGTTGAACTGGCAGTGGCAGACCGGTTCCTTCGACCGCCTCTTGCGTCGGGACGAATCCGCGCAAGCCAAATGGGAATACATTCGGGAGAATCCAGTCCGCAAGAAACTGGTGAAAGACTGGCGGGATTGGCCCTTCAAGATCGGGTTTGGTTGATGAGAAGGAAATTGTAGGGCAACCGCTCCGGTTGCCGTTGTTCGCTGCGGCAAGCGACGCGCTTGCCCTACAATTTGGAGAACTGGTGACGTCTTGCTACAGCGCCTGCAGGATCTCCGCCGGTGCTTTCTCGACCCGGTCGATGCGGAGTTTGATCGGGGCGGTATCGCTGGCGGCTTCAACGATGTCGCCGATCTTCTTATTCAGGAGCACCTGCGCCAGAGCGGCGGGATAACTGATGATGCCGCGGTTGGGGTCGCTGTCCCAGGCGCCGAGAATGTGGTAGGTGTGCGCCTGGTGCGTCGCGAGATCGGTGACGGTAACGCTGGTGCCGATGCTGACGATGTCGGTCTTGGCATCGGCGAAATCGGTGGCCTGTGCGCGGGAGAGGTGCATCTCCAACTCGGCGCGGTGGCGCATCAGCAATTTCTGCATATCTTTCGCCGCCTTGAACTCGGAGTTTTCCCGCAGATCGCCATAGCTGCGGGCATGGCCGATCTCCTTGCTGTTTTGCGGGATCTTCTTCTTGATGAGCTCTTCGAGTTCCCCCTGGCGTTTGTGGTAGCTGGCCCACGACACGACGAGCGGCTGTTCCTTGACGGTCTTGGTGGCGACCAGTTCCTGCACGAACGGAAATTCCTTGATCAACCGCGCCATCAACGAGCGGCGGTCGAGTTCTTCGAAGATCTGGCCGGTCATGATCTGGCGCGCGATGTTGCGGACGGTCTCGGTGTCGGCATTGGCGAGAAGGTCAACCAGGAGCGAAGGGTCATCGATCAGAAGGTCGTGGAGTCTCCTGGTCGATTTGCCCGACCCTGATTCCAGCGCGCTAAAAACGGCCTGCACGAGGGTCGGACCGAGAAGCGGCTGAAGCCAGTCCGTCGAGGTAATATTCTTGCAGATCCAGCAGAGCAATTCGGGATTGGCGCTCTGGTTTTGGACGAGCTGGGCGATCCGCGCCGAGGCCTGTGGGAGCAGGTCGGCCATTTCGTCGAGAGTTTTGACGGAGAAAAAATTGATGGTCTTCAGCAGCCGATCGGTGTGGGAGACCTTGAGGGCGGCCATGGCCCGTTTCTGGGCGCCGGCGCTCAGGCCGTCCAACACGTCGGGCAGGTTCTCGACCCGGCCCAGGATTTCGGCCACGAGCGGGGGCGTATCCCCGGGCGGCGTGCGCTGGTGGGCGCGGAGTTCTTCGAGCAGCAGCGCGGCTTCGAGCCGTTCGATCTGGTAACTGGCTTTGGTCTTGCCGATGGCGTCAATCAGGCCATCCTGAAATTCCTGGAGCAACAGTTCCGGATCGTTGATCTCATCCACAATCTTCAGGAACTGGCGCGCGGTATTGGTCTTCTGCTTCACGCTTGGCGCGGTCCGAAACGCTTCGAGAAGTTCATCCTGTTGCGTAACGGGCGCGGCACGGAGGACGATGGGATCGGTCTTCTTGGCCGGCCAGAGGAAATGCGGATTGCGTCTCGCCAGTTTCTTTACATTCTCCGACCATCGCTTCCAGTCGGCCGTCGGAACCACCGATCCGGAAAGGGTTGTTTCGAGCCGATCGGCCGTGATGCTGTGGTTGTGACCCAACAGTACGATGCGGAGAAGCCCCAGCGGATCGCTCGTTGCCAGTTGTTTCAGGCTGTCCATGTCGGTGGTCTTGCGGACCTCGATGTGGTCGGCGCTGACGGGCGTGAGACTTTCGGCTGCGTACGGAAGCTGCATGGCGTGTTCCGGATTGTGCGGAAACGCCAAGACAATCCGGTTCAACGTGGCATCGAATGTCTTGACGCGTCCGAACCCCCAGCTCTTGTGCTGGCAAAACGCGCCGACGTTGAGCGCCAGCAACGTATCGGCCTTGACGATCACGGCAGGCAGGGGGGCGTGTTCCAGTTCAGCGACAGCCAAAATCGCCCGGAGACGGGGGTCGGACTGGTAAATCTGTGGATACGCTTCGGCCAATTCTGCCCGGAGCGCCTTGTCATTGGGATGGGCGGCTGCCTGCAACTTCAGCGCGTAGAGCCATTCGTGGAGTTTGCCGGCTGATTTCAGATTCGGAGCCAGAAGTGACGCCAATTCAGCCGCGGCCTCGCCTTGTCCGGCATCGGCGAAGTCCTTGACCAGCAGCAACAGGAACTCCGGTTGCTCGGCTAATTTCTCCGCCAGCTCCAGCCACAAAGTCTGGGCGGTCTCCCACTCGCCGTGAGCGAGCAGTTCTTTCAGCTCTTGATGATGACCTTCCATAGGTGCCATGCGCAAAAGGTTTGATTGTAGTGCAGATGCCGCCATTGCCAACTAAAAACGCCCTAAAATCTGGCGTCGTGCCTCCCCCTACGCAACCATCAGGAGCACGACAATGCCGGCCACCGTCGAGAGAAGAGTGATCGGGATCCCATACTTGGCGTAGTCCCAGAACCCGACCTCGATGTGGCCGCGGGCGGATTCGACGACAATGATATTGGCCACCGAACCGAGGATGGTGAGATTGCCGGCAAACGTCGTTGCCATCGCCAACACCTTCCACATCAATTCCGGCCGCGCGAAATTGCCGATCCATTTGCCCGCTACCAGAACGAACGGCACATTGGAAAAGACGTTCGAGCCCGCCACAGAAAACCAGCTCAGATTCCACGCCTGCGCCGTCGCGCTGACACCGAACAAGCCGCGCAGGCCTTGATAAATCCGATCGGGAAGCCCCGTCTCGCTGAGTCCGTCCACGACCACAAATAGCGCCGCGAAGAATACCAGCAGATGCCAATCCACCAGCTTCAATACTTCGTGCGTGTCGCGCCGCGCCAGCACCATCACCAATGCCGCGCCCGCCAGTGCCGTCCACGCCAACGGCAGCCTCGTCCACCGCTCCAAACAGAAACCTACGAACACCAGCGCCAACACCACCGCCGTCTTTGCCACCAGCTTCCGATCCAAGGGTGGCGCCCCGACAACATTGTCGGGGCGATCCGCACCCATCTTCGCCTCGCGCAGCACCTTGCGAAATCCGAAGCTCAACACGGCATAATTGATTGCCAGACCGATCACCGCGACCGGCAGTAACGCCGCCGAGAACTGCAAAAAAGGGATGTGCGACAGGTTACCGATGATCATGTTCTGCGGATTGCCCACCAGCGTCGCCACGCTGCCGATGTTGGCGCTCGTGGCCAGGGCCAGCAGGTAGGGCAACAACGGCAGCCGTCCCCGCACGATGACCGCCACCACCAACGGCGTCAACATCAGACAGACGGTGTCGTTGACCAGCAGCGCCGACAACACGGCGGAGGTCAGGATCACATACAGCAACAACCGTTGCGGTGTGCGCGCAAGTTTCAGGATGCGGTCGGCCGCCCATTCAAAAAAGCCCGCCAGATACAGGTAGGCCGAGACTAACATCATCCCCAGCAGCAGCACGATCGTGTCGTAGTCCACCGCCCGGTAGGCGCGTTCCGGCGTTATGACTCCCGTGGCCACCATCAATACCGCGCCCAGCAGGGCCGCCGCCGGCCGATTCAACGGCAGAATCTTCAACCGGCGCCCGCCGATCAGCGCGTAGGTCAGCCCGAAAATCGCAATCGCCGCCGCCTCATGCCATCCATTCACGATGATTTGGATAGTCGAAGCATTGCGGTATTGCAACAGTGTTGCGCGGAGACAAGTCCAGTAGCGCGGGCTTCCCGCCCGTTTCTGTTGTGAGGATAGAAACCCCGAAATGTGTTTAACCGCGAATGGACGCAGATGACGCTTCGTGCGGACTGGCAACTCGACCATTTCGTTCCCAAGTCCCGTCATCCCCAAGGTGCGAGCGACTACGACAATCTGGTTTACGCGTGCAGCACCTGCAATCACTCCAAAGCGGCACATCTCGCGCCCGATCCATGTGGCGTAGCTTACGGCGTGTGTGTGCGTTGACAGCCATCAGCTATCAGCATTTAGCCGTCAGCCAGAGATGAAATGCATCGAAGGCGGACGCGACGAAGCGCGTCCCTCCGAGAACACATACCCGGGCATTCGTGTGAATTCGTGGCTACCAGCCCGTGTCGGAGCCGGCACAGCGCGACTCGCGGCGGAATGAATCAGGAACCGTCTCTCAGGCGCCGAACTTATCGAAGCGCCTGGCGTTGGCTTGCATCAGGCGGATCAGGTACTTCGCGTCGAATACGCCGAGCGAACCCTGGTTGGCCGCGCGCTCCGTGAACCGATCGAGGCCGTCCCAGCCTGCAATGTCTCCGTAAATCATCACCGGTTGCGGATGCCACGAATGGCCTTTGACGGGTGCCGGTGTCGAGTGATCGCCCGTGACCGCCAGCACCGTCGGCATCTGCTTCATCAAAATCGCCAGCGCTGCGTCCGCTTCTTCGATGGCCGCGACTTTCGCCTGGAAATTACCGTCTTCGCCCGCCATGTCGGTCCCTTTGACGTGAATGAAAACATAATCAAACGCTTTGAGCGCATCGACGGCAGCCTCGAATTCCTCTTTCACCGTGACCGGGCCTTCGATCTTTTTCATGCCGACGAGTTGGGCAAGCCCCTTGTACATCGGATAAATCGCAATGGCCGCAGCCTTGAGCCCGTAGCGTTCCTCGAACGTCGGGATTTTCGGCTGATGCGCGATGCCGCGGAGTAGAAACCCATTGGCCGGCTTGCAGGCCTTGAACACCGGAAGCGCCTGTTTGTAGAACTCAGCTACAATCCTGGCGGTCTTAACGGTCTTAACGGTTTTCTTCACAGGCTTTGCAGTGGCGATGGGATTCCCTTCGCGATGGGGATCGGTATCGGTCAGGGGTCCTTCCAATCCCTTGCCGCGAAAGACGACAACGAACCGGTGTCCTTTGCCCGCCTTGATGATCACTTCCACGTCGCCGATTTTCTTGATCTTCCGGGCGAGCATGGCGCATTGCTCCTGACAAACCTTGGTGTCGATCCGGCCCGCGCGGCGGTCGGTCACGATTCCTTTATCGTTCAGGGAACAGAAATTGGCGCGGGCAGCTACGTCCCCGTGTTTCAGGTCGATCCCCAGGCCCAGCGCTTCGATCACACCGCGCCCGACTTCGAACTCAAGGGGATCGTATCCAAACAGACCCAGGTGGCCCGGGCCGCTGCCGGGGGTGATGCCGGGGGCGACAGGGGTCATTCTTCCCTGGACGGAATGCTTGGCAAGCGCGTCGAGGTTTGGCGTCTTCGCGACTTCCAGCGGCGTGCGGAACCCGGTCTCTTCGGTGGCGATATCTCCCAGTCCGTCCAGGACGACGAGCGCCAGTTTCGAGTCGTTGGTGACAATAAGACTCTGATACAGTTGATCAAGATTCACGGTAGACTCCTTAATTTGGCTTGAAAAATCGTTTGTGGCGGGTCATCTTGGCACACGCGTCGCCCGGTTGTCAAAGGCGAAAAAACGCTTCCGTTCGAGACTGGTTACACCAAGCAAACTGACTTCATCAGCGGTGAAGAACACATTCCTGGATAAACTGATAGGCCGGATCGACCGGGTCGATCCTCAAAGCCTGCAGAGTTTTGTACTGAAGCTTTCCCGCGAGAAAGGCTTTCTGGAGACGCTGTTCAACACCATCCAGGAGGGGATCATCGTTACCAGCGCCGATGGCCGGATCAGTTATCTGAATGTGGCGGCGGGGGAATTGCTCGGCCTGGACGTCGAGCAGGCGGTTGGAGAGCCGCTGGCCCGATCCCTGAGGGACCTCGACTGGCAGAAGATCTGGTCGGCGGACAAGGAGGAGTGGAGCAAGGTGATGACGCACGAACTCGAGGTGTTTTACCCGCGTCATCGGTTTCTGAGTTTTTACATCGTGCCGTTGGTGGACGAAAACAACTCCGTCGTCACCGGCATGGCCGTGATCCTGCGCGACGTGACCGAGACCCGCAAACAAACAGAGAGCGCCATCGAATCGGAAAAGCTCTCCGCGCTGACGCTGCTGGCGGCGGGTGTGGCCCACGAGATCGGCAATCCGCTCAATTCGCTGAACATCCATTTGCAGCTCATGGAGCGGGAACTGGCGAGCCTGCCGTCCAAGAACGCCGAGCGTTTGAGGCAGGATCTGCGTGTGGCGCGGGATGAGATTGCCCGGCTCGACCGCATTATCAACCAGTTTCTGCGCGCCATTCGGCCGGCCAAACCCGATCTGCAGCGGGTCTCGATCAACGATGTGGTCACGGAAACGTTGAAGCTGCTCGAACGGGAAATCGCCGACCGGGACATCCTGGTCGAGCAGGAACTGGGGGCCGACATCCCGCGGAGCCTGGTCGATCGGGCGCAATTGAAGCAGGCATTTTACAATCTTATCCGGAACGCCCTGCAGGCGATGCGGGCGGGGGGCATCCTGAGGATTCGGACCGAAGCGACGGACAACCATCTCGTGATTTCGTTCCTGGACACCGGGCACGGCATTTCGGCGGAGCAAATGGGGCGCATTTTCGAGCCGTACTACACCACCAAGACCGACGGCAGCGGTTTGGGGTTGATGATCGTGCAGCGGATCGTGCGCGACCACGGCGGCACGATCGATGTCGAAAGCGATGCCGGTCGCGGCACGACCGTGCGCATCAAACTGCCGATTCACGAGCGGCGGACCCGTCTGCTGGAAGCCGCGGGTGCGAGGGGACAGAGTGGTGACTGATCCAAAAAAACTGGTCGTCCTGATTGTCGACGACGAGCGCGCCACCCGGGAAGGGTTGGAGCGCGCCCTGCAGAACCGTTATGAAGTCATGTTGGCGGAGGACGGTCAGAAGGCCGTCCAGGTGTTGGAATCGCGGCCGGTCGATGTCCTGGTCACCGACCTGAAGATGCCGGGAATTGACGGCATGGCCTTGCTGCGTCGGGCGCGGACGCTGACGTCGCCGCCCCTCTGCATTATGATGACCGCTTACGGCTCCATCGAGAACGCCGTCGAAGCGATGCAGGCCGGAGCCTATCATTACCTGACCAAACCCAACATCAACCTCGACGAACTGGAACTGGTCATCCAGCGCGGACTCGAAGGCCGGCGCCTCGAATCGGAAAACGTCAATCTGCGAACGCAGCTCGACAAGAAATTCGGCCTGGAAAACATCATCGGCAACTCGCCCGCGATGCAGCAGGTGTTCGAGATCGTCCAACAGGTGGCGCCGACCCGCGCCACCGTCCTGATCACTGGAGAAACGGGGACCGGCAAGGAACTCATCGCGCACGCCATCCATAATTTGAGCCCGCGCAAGAAGGGGCCGTTCGTCGCCGTCCACGCCGCGGCGCTGGCCAGCACCCTGTTGGAGAGCGAACTGTTCGGACACGAAAAAGGCTCGTTCACGGGCGCGGTCGAACGCCGGATTGGCCGGTTTGAACTGGCCGACGGCGGGACGCTGTTTCTGGATGAAGTCAGCGAAATTGAGCCGGTCATGCAGGTGAAACTTTTGCGGGTGTTGGAGGAGCGCGCGTTCGAGCGGGTGGGCGGCCAGAAAACGATCGACGTCGATGTCCGGCTCATCGCGGCGACGAACAGGGAATTGAAAAAGCTGGCCAGCGAGGGAAAATTTCGCGATGATTTGTTTTACCGTCTCAGTGTGGTGATCGTATCATTGCCACCCTTGCGAGAGCGCCGTGAGGATGTGTCGTTGCTGGTCAACGCCTTCCTTGAGCAGTGCAGTCGGGAAAACAACAAGCCGGCACGGGAGATCACGGCCGAAGCCCTGAACACCTTGATGGCGTACGACTGGCCGGGCAATGTCCGCGAGCTGCGGAACACGATCGAACAAATGGTCGTCCTGGGGCGCGGAGAACGGCTGACGCTTCGGGATGTGCCGGCGGCGATTCGCGGCGGGGCCGACCTGACGAAGATTTCGGTGGTCCGGCCGGGCACGACGATGACGGTTGAGGAGGCCGAGCGGCAACTGATCGTCCAGGCCCTCCGGGAGATGAACGGGAATCGAACGCGGGCGGCCAAGAAGATCGGCATCAGCCGGCGGACGCTGCATCGGAAGCTGAAACAGTACGGATTGGAAAATTTGTAATTCAAGCGGGAGCAAACAGCCTATGCCAATGGAAAGCACAGTTCAGACGGCGGTCTGGTCGATCGAATTGGGGCGCGGACGGAGGGTTCTCCGGTGGTTGATGATTGTTCTGGCGGCAGCCGCCTTGAGCTTGGTGTACACCGCGAGCCAGTTCCGCGGATTCGAGAAACGGGAGTCGATGGACGTGGCTCAACTGGCGCGGAATCTGGCGCGCGGACAGGGGTATAACACCTACGTGATCCGTCCGCTCAGCTTGTGGCAACTCAAGCAGTTCGGCCCCGGCCACGAGCAGCGGCTGATGAATCACCCCGATCTCTCCAATCCGCCGCTGTATCCCATGATCCTGGCGACCTTGTTCAAGGCACTGCCCGCCTCCGTGTTTGATTTCAAGGAGAACGACCGGATTTATGCCCCCGAACGCTGGGTGATTTTGCCTTTCGACCAAATCTGCCTGTTGCTGAGCGTGTTGCTCGTGTACCTCTGGGCCAAACAACTCCTGGATCATCGAGTGGCGATGACGGCGGGTTTGTTGCTGTTGTTTTCCGACACACTGTGGTCGTATGGCATCTCGGGGTTGCCGACGAACTTCTTGATGCTTCTGCTTCTGCTGACCCTGTACTGTTTGTACCGGGCGGATCGCGGGATGCATCCGACGGAGATTCCGAAGACCGATCAGCCGGCAAACGGACAACCGGTGGCGCCACCGCCTTCTACGACTCGAGCCGGGGTCCTGATTCTGGTCAGCGCCATCTTGATGGGGTTGTGTTTTCTGACGCGTTATCTGTGCGGCTTCCTGGTGTTGCCGTTGGCGATCTATGCGGGGGCGATCATGCGCGGCAAACGTTCCCGATTATGGGGGGCTCTGTATGTGGCCATTTTTTTGGCCGTGATCGCTCCCTGGTTGGTGCGCAACTACCACGTGTCCGGCAGCGTGCTCGGCATTGCCAAGTACCAGATCATCGGTGACGTAACCCTGACTCGCTCGTATCATCCGAAAATCGAAGGCGCCTTGTCGATGCGAGGCATTGCTTCTGCTTTCCTGACCCGGAGCAGAAGTCTTGTGAGCCTTTTGAAGGAGATCGGTTCGGATTATTTTATTTTCTTCTTTGGCGTGGGGTTGATGTACTCTTTTCGACGCCCTGAAGTGGCAAGATTACGGCGCGCCGTGGTGGGCGCCATGGCCTGCGCGATTTTCGGGATGGCACTGATTGGTTATCCGGGCGAACCGAACGGGCCAGACGTTTTTGGAGTCAATTTGCTGGTCTTGTTCCTTCCACTGGTCGCCGTGTATGGGGTGGCGTTTTTTTATCTCCTTCTGGATCGCATTCCCTTTCGAATCCGGCTCACACGGGCCGCAGCGATCGGGGCCTTCGCGCTGTTGAATCTCGCGCCGATGATTTTCACCCTGCTGCCCCCGCGCCGGGGGCCCTATCCCTATCCCCCGTACATCGCGCCGGTGACCCGGATGATCAGCACCTGGTTCGGCTCGAACGATGTCGCGGTGAGCGATTTGCCCTGGGCCATGGCCTGGGGAGGCAACCGTCGAACGATTTGGCTGCCAGCGACCGTGGACGATTTCTATGAAATACACGATTTTGTCCCGCCCAGGGGCGCCTTCGTGTCGTTCCTGATGTTCACGCCGAATCTGTTGAACCAGCCATTCCAGACCGAGGTGCTCCACGGTCCGTACGCGGCCTGGGCAGGCATCATGCGCGGGCAACTCCCAACGTTGTTTCCTTTCAAAGCCGGCACGCTCCTGCCGCCTGTGGGCGACCAGATTTTGCTGGCTGACAGAGTGCGCTGGCCGCAGCAGCAAAATCAGGGCCTCCAACCACCGGAACCGGCTCAAACCAACGCACTGGCGCCAGCCTCCACGAACGCCACGCTCTCCTTGCCTCAACCAGCGCCGGCATCCAAATGATCGCGTGCCGGCCATGGTCGCTCCGTCAGGCCCCGGCGGGCCGTGGTACTGGGAATTCACTTTCTCCCCGCTCCGCGCCGGGGTATCATGAAGGCTGGTGCGATTGATGAGCGCGAAGCCTGCGGCAGCCTTTGCGGCTGGATTATGGATCGGCGCGGTGGTCGGGGCGGCCATTGTTGCTTTCTATTTGCGTGTCTGGGAAACCACGCGCCGGGAGGAAGCGCCTCCAACCTCCGCGGAACGAGTCGCCAGGGACGAGGAGGTCCGGTCACTGCGGCGGGAACAAGCCCAATTGGCGGCCGAGGCACAAGCGTTGAAGCAGACGGTGGCCGAATTGAATAGCAGACTCGAAGGGGCTTCCGCAACAGATCCGCTGCAACAAATCCGCCGGGTGCCCTTCCGCACTCCGGCTCCGCCCTCCGTCGAATCATCCGATGCGTGGATTGCGCAGGCCCTGACGAATGGCGATTTGCAGTCGTTACCCCGTCTGGAAGAACTCGCCAGTCGGAATAACGAGGCCGCGTTGGAGGCGCTGGCGTTGATGTCCGACCGCGACAATGGCGCCGCGTTGACCCGGGTATGGAACGCATCGTCGCTCAGCTTCGCCAACAAGGTAAAGGCCACCCGATATCTGGCGGGCACGCTGGAATCCAATCCGCACGCGGTCGAGATCCTCCAGTCTCTATTCGGTTCGTCCGCGACCGATCTGCGCCTGCTCTACGCGGCGGCGGACGGCGCCGCCAAACCCGGAGTTGACGCGACTTTCAATCCGAACGCATCCCCTCCGTTGCCGGCGCCGCCGCAACCGAATTTCGACCTCCGCGTGCAACTGCTCGACGAATTCGCGGCATCGGCCACCGACCAGCACCTGCGCGATCATATCGACCAGGACCGCGACGCACTCCTGTCGCGCTGGGTCCAGGCCGAGCCGGCGGCCCAATAGCCGCGGGCCACCGCAGGCGCGTTGCTTTTGGGTGTTCTTTTTCCCACGGTGCCCTATAATGGCGGCTGACAAGGAGGCGCGTGCAGGAGAGTCCGGCCATACTATTCCGCGTTGCTCTGGCGTTTCTGCTGGCGGTGGCAGGCGGCGGCGTCAGCGCGTTGGTTGGCATTTCCCATCAAAGGCTCTGCGGGCTGATCAGCTTTGCTGCGGGTACGTTGATGGGCGTCACGCTCTTTTCCATTCTCCCCGAGAGCGCAAGCGACATGACCTGGTGGGAATTGGCCATCGCGTTTGGTTCGGGCTACGTCGTTTTTTCCCTGGTCAGCAAATACGTCTACCACGTCTGCCCGGCTTGCGCGGCGAGCCATTTTGACGAAGCCACCACGCATCGCTTCAGCGAGATCGCCACCGCGCTGATCGTGGCGCTGGCGATTCACAGCACGTTGGACGGCGTGGCGCTGGCGGCCGGTCACGAAGCCAGCCAGGCGACGATGCAAAACGGACACGAGCGGGTGGATATGTCGGTGCTGCTGGCCGTGTGCGTTCACAAGCTACCGGAGGGACTGGCCCTGGGGGCGTTGCTCCTCGGAGCCGGCTTCAAGCGCGCGAACGCAGTCGCGTGGGTGGCAGCCGTGGAATCCACAACGGTTCTCGGCGGGGTGCTCGGCCTGTTCGCCCTGCGCGCCGTTTCCATGTTCTGGTTGGGCGCCGTCCTGGCTCATGCGGGGGGTGGGTTTGTGTTTCTGGCCGTCCACGCCGTGTTCGGCGAGATGCTCAAGCACAGGAAGGCGGTGGTGTTGACGAATTTCATCATCGGGATGGCGCTGATCGGAGCCCTCAACCTGGTGTTGCGGACGATATGAGCAAGAAAGTCGTTCCGGTCTTCGCTCTGGCGCTCGTGGGCGCCGGTTTGTCACTGATATGGCTGCGGATGCGGGAGGCGCGGGAATTCTCGCGTCGTTGCGAGGTCCAGACCGACGCGGGCACCAACTACCTCACGCAACTGGTTGAGACTACGGTCGGTCGCGCCGACAATGGCTGTGTTCTGATCGTATACGCGCGGCTGCTGAACCCGAACCCGTTCGAATTGGAGTTGCAGCGCGACGCCTTCGTTCTCGACACGGACGACCACCATCATTGGCTGCCTTCGACGTCGGGCACGCAAACGAAATTGATCAAATTGGCGCCCGGTGGTGTCTCAGAGCACGAAGCGTTTAGCTTCAGTGTCCCCGAAGATTCGTTCCGGGGTGAGATCAACCTGCAGATCGGCAAAGATTACCGGGTCATGGTCAAGAACAACAGGCCGTACGAACTGCGGCTTCGGAACGGGCAGTTTTACACGTTTCGTCGCCGGGAATGGTAATGTTCTCATGTGGAAGCGCATCAAATTTTGGACCATATCGTCGATCCTCATCGCGCTCGGCGTGACGGCGTTGTACTACCGCCATCAGGCCACGCGGGGCGTCGGCGAAACGCGGCGGATTCTCGATGGACCGGCCGTGGTGCAGCAAATCCAACAACTCAAACAGCTCGTGACCATCGAGTACGTCCTGGAAAAAGCCATCGGCCTCGAAGAGGAGAAAATCCCGTTTGGCTCCGAAAAAGTCTCGTTGCTGGTGCAGGCGACCGTGCTGGGCGGGATCGATTTCTCCGAGCTCGAGCCCCGGGACGTGACGATCGGACCGGACAAGAGTCTGACGATCCAATTGCCGCGATCCAGGATCCTGCATGTCTACGTCAACGATAAGGAGACGCAAGTGTGGGATCGCAGCAAGACGTGGTGGACGCCGTGGGTGCCGTTGGATCCGGCCTTGGAACAGAAGGCCCGGCTGGCGGCACTGGAAGCAATGCAGGCCGCAGCCCTCGAGAAGGGGATCCTGAGCAACGCACAGGAAAATGCCGAGGCGACCCTTCGCCAATCCCTGGGTCTCCTGGGGTTTGATCCGGTTCGATTCCGACGGGGAGCCGGCTCGACGGCCTCAAAAACAACCGACAAGGCGCATTGACTTTGCCGCCGCTTCGGGCATCATCTTCAACCACTCTGCTATGAACAGTCCAATACGCCATTTGATTCTTCTCAACGCCCTCTGCCTCGTTTGCGCCGGCGTCATCGCCCACGCCGAGGACGCGTCGAATACGACGATGACTTCCACCAACGCGGCGGCCTCCACCACGAATGCAACGGAGACCGCCACAAACGCCGCAATGCCTGCCGCAACATCCGCAAGCAATGTCGCGGGAGCGGGAACGAACGCAACCTTCTCCATCAGCATCCGCGATTGCATCACACGCGCGCTGCAAAACAATTTCGAGATCCGCATCCAGCGGCTGAACCCCTCGATCCAATCCTGGGGAATCACTTTGGCGCAGGGCGCATTTGATCCGGTGTTATCGGCATCAGCCGAATATACAGACTCCGTGCTCCCCTCACAAAACGGATTCAATTCCATCTCAACAAATGGAACGGTGTTCACGACAAATCTCACCATGACCGGCAGTGCCGCCAGGACGTTGACGCTCTCGCCATCGGTGGGCGTCGGCGGCACTTTTGCCAGCGGAGCGCGTTACGATCTGTCAGCCTCTCCCGTCGGGCGCGCGCCCTCCTTGAGGGACAACTTTGTGTACAGCGGTGAGGCAGCATTTTCGGTGGCTCAACCGCTGCTGAAGAATTTCGGATTTGACGTGAACACGGCCCAGATCCGCATTGCCCGGAAGGGTCAGCAAATCGCCATTCACAATTTCATCAACCAGGTGATCACGAGCATCAGCACCGTCGAAAGCGCCTACTACGAACTGGTGTTTTCCATCGAGGATCAAAAGGCGAAATTGGACGACCTGACCCTCGCCAAGCAGTTGCTGGATGAGACGCGTCGCAAGGTGCAAATCGGAGTGTCCTCGCCGCTGGATGTCACGACGGCCGAGTCCGGCGTGGCCTCACGCGAAGAGGCGGTGATCCTCGCCGACCGCACGATCAAAGACAACGAGAACGCCTTGAAACTGCTGATCTCGCAGAACGTGATGGAATTCCGCAATGTCTCGTTCGTGCCGGTCGATTATCCCGTGGTGGAAACCGTGGTGACCGATGTGGATCGCAGCATTCGGGTCGCCATGCAAAAGCGGCCTGATTATCTGGCAGCAATCAACAATCTGGAGCGGCAGAACATCCAGGTCAAATTCAGCCGAAACCAGCTCTGGCCCGAGCTCGATGTGAACGGCAGTTACGGTCTGAACGGGGTGGGAGGCAGTTTTGATGACTGGAATGATAGTGTCGCCTCGCGCAACTATCCGGTTTGGGCGGCCGGTGTTTCCCTTACTTTTCCCCTGGGCAACCGGCAGGCTCGCGCCAATTACCAGTCCGCCCGCCTGACCGCCACGCAACTCCTGCTCCAACTGAAACAACTCGAGCAACAGATCGTCGTTGGCGTCGACAACGCCGCGGGACATGTGGAGACGAATCTGAAGAGCGTGGATGCAGCCGTCGTCGCCCGTCGTCTCGCGGAGGAATCGTATCAGGCTGAACGAACGAAACTGCAGGCCGGCACCTCCACGACGCTGAATGTGTTGACGCAGGAATCCGCGCTGGCCGACGCCCGTTCGCGGGAAATCCGCGCGCGGGCCAGCTATAGTGAATCCCTGGTGGCGCTGGCCCAGGCCGAAGGTACGACGCTGGAGAGACACAACATCGTGTTGAACGAACGCTTTTAGTCTGGATGCACCCGATCCTCATTCGTACCCCGTGGCTGGACATTCATACCTACGGCGTTCTCGTCGCGGCTGGGTTTCTGGTCGGTCTCGCCATTGCCGTCCGCAACGCCAAACGGGAGGGATTGCCACCTGAAGCTGTTGCCGACCTCGGGATCTGGCTGATTGTCGCCGGCATGGTGGGCGGCAAACTGTTCCATATCCTTTTCTTCTGGAATGATTTCATCTCGGGATGGCGAGCCGAAGGGGTCCGTTCGCTGCGCGAAGGATTCGTGTTTTACGGCGGTTTTATTGGGGCCAGCGTGACAGGAATCCTTTACATGCGAGCCAAACGCCTGCCGCTATGGAAGGTGGCTGATTGCTGCGCTCCCGGCGTTGCCATTGGACACGCCTTTGGCCGGATGGGCTGCTTCTTCAACGGCTGTTGCTATGGAAAAGCCTGTTCGTTGCCGTGGGCCGTCCGGTTTCCGCCCCCGCACCCCATGAGTAGTATTCCGGTCCATCCCACGGAGATTTATGAAGCGCTCGGCAACGTCGTGGTGTTTTTCGGGCTCACCATCTTCTACCGCCGGAAACGGTTCGACGGCCAGATCTGGTGGTGGTACGTCCTGAGCTACGGCGTTCTGCGGTTCGTCATCGAGTTTTTCCGGGGCGATTACGAACGCCATTACCTCGGCCCGTTTTCCATCGGCCAACTGATCGCGACGGCGATGATCGCCGTCGCGCTCATTGCGCTGACGCGGCAGGTTGGTACGTCCACGCGCACGAATCCGTAAACGATTGGCCGTTCTGGCGGCCGGTAGCTTCCAGGCGGTTTTCGCCGGGCTTGAGCGTGATCTCTTTCCATACGAAAGCGTGATCGTCCGATTGGACCGGATCGAGGGAGGCGCCATTGATTTTCAGAGTGACCGACTCGCAGTTGGAATAGACCTTGACCGGTGTCACTGCGCTCGTTCGGTTCGTGAATCGTCGGCTGGTGATGTAGACGAACGGCTCGGTCGTCCAGTTGGCCTTGTACCAATAGAAGGCGTCCTTCTTCGTTTTGCGGTCGTAGGTGACCATCCCCTTGTCGTTGCGGCCCGGATGATCGCCTTCGTGGCGCTGGTCGGCGGCAAAATCGAACATGTTCCACAGGAACGTTCCCCAGAGCCACCGCCGTTCGTTCATGGCCTTCCAGGCCGCCTCGTGGACGACGCACTGCCATTCTTCCGGGTGCCATGGACCGACCGGCTTTGGCTGCTGTGGCGGGATTTCGTGCTGCTGGACACTGGCGCCGGCGCCGTATTCGCTGATGCAAAGGGAACGCGTGGGGAGCGCCTCATGCAACCCGTCGAGCTTGCCGGGCCAGTCCTCCGGTTTTCCGTTGTACCAGCCGTAATACCAGTTGAAGCCGATGACATCCGTGAGGCTCGTGCTCGGGTGGGTGGGCGGCACGCAGCAACTGGCCGCGACCGTGAGCCGCGTTGGATCGAGCGTCTTGGTGAGTTGATTCAGTTCCTGGATGAATGCGCATTCCTGCGTTACGGACAGTTTGTCGTGGAACCGCAATTCGTTGAACAGACTCCAAAAGAGGATCGACGGATGATTGTAGTTCTGCTTGATCAGCTCGGTCAGTTGCTGGCGGGCATTTTCCGCAAAAGCGGGCGATTCACCCAATTGGTTCACCTGACACAATTCGGCCCAAACGACGAGACCGCCCTTGTCGCACAGATCGTAGAAGCGTTGCGCGTGCTCGTAGTGCGCAAGACGGACGCCCGTGCAGCCCATTTCCGTGATCAATTTGAAATCTTCTTCGTGTTCGGCCGGCCCGATCGCCCAGCCTTTATCCTGCCGGTCCTGGTGGCGATTGACGCCGTGCACTGCGTAATGTTTTCCGTTCAGGAACAATCCTTCATTGGGATCGACCCTGAAAAAACGCGCTCCCAATGGTTGTGCAACAGAGTCCACCACCTTCCTCCCGTCGAGGATTTCAACCGTTGCCTGGTACAGATACGGATCGGAGCGGCCATCCCAAAGATGTGGTTTGGTTATCGCCATGGTTTGCACGGCGTCGCTGATGCCGTTCGCGGGTATTCTCTGCTGCGAACGGAAGCTCGCCACGCTCCTGCCGGCGGCATCCGTGATCGTGGTGCGGACGCTCACCGTCTTCGATGCCCCGTTCTCGTTGCGGAGTTTGGTGGTGATCTCCAGTTCGGCTGAATCGGGTGTGACACGGGTTTGCTTGAGATAGACGCCGGGAGAGGCGTAATCCAGCGGGCTGATGGAAAGTTTGTTGAGGACGAGCAAATGCGCGTCGCGGTACAAGCCTCCGAAGACGGTAAAATCACCGTCCAATGGCGGGATATCCGGGTTGCGAGCATTGTTGACCTTCACCGCGATGACGTTGTCCCGGCCGACCCGCAAAAGGGAGGTCACATTGAAACAGAACGCCCCGAAATTCCCGCGGTGCGTGCCGGCCGGTTTGCCGTTGACGAAGACATCGGCCACCGTTGCGGCCCCGTCGAATTTCAGGAACAGACTTTTTCCCTGATCCTGCCGATCCACGTTGAGATGGCGGCGATACCAGCCGACGCCGCGGTAGTAATCGCTGCCGCCGTCCTGGCCATCCAAGTTGTTCCAGGTGTGCGGCAGGTTTACGCCCTGCCAGGTCGCGTCGTCAAAGCCGGGAGCTTCGGCACCGGGAACATCCTGGCGAAGAAACTTCCAGTGCTCATCGAGTCCGATTGCCGCGCGCGGTGTGTCCAGCGCGAAGCCGATGGGTGCTGCCAGAGGCAGCAGGATCACAACGAGAAATCGACGGAGTTTCATCGCACAGCGTCCTTCCTTTGGTTCGTTTGCGAGAGCCGCTTCAATGGAAACCGTTCGCATTCCTTCCACGGCCAGGCGCTCTCAGGTTGATACATGCCTCAGGTTCTCGTCGAGCGGAGTCATCTTCGGCATCAACAGATGCGCGACCCCGAGCAAGATGAGATAGCAGGAACCGGCGCCGAGAAAGGCGAAGAAATATCCGGACGGGCCACTGCTGGTGAGCAGGTTGCCCATCGTCTTGTCGGCCACCATGCCCGCCACTGCCCCGACCATGCCGCCGATGCCGGTAATGGACGCGACGGCCTTCTTGGGAAAGACATCGGAGACCAGAGTAAAAACGTTGGCCGACCACGCCTGGTGGCCGCCGGCTGCCAGGGCGATCAACAACACGGCGATCCAGTACAGGTTGTCGGAACGCGCGCTGCTGATGAGTGCCGTCTCCATGCGCTTGACTTGTTCCGGAGCAATCACATCGCCAAGGGCTTTCAGGAATTCCTTGGCCGAAGCGTAGCTCTTGCCGGAAAGCGCGTGTAACGCCGCCTGCGTTTCGGCCGGCACGCTCTCCTCTACGCGCTCCCGCTTCAGCCGGCCATTCACCCTCGTGTCGCGTTCGACGGGGGAGGTGGCCGTCTGGAGTTTTGTGAAAAAGCTTTCGTTGACCTTGAACCGGGTGCCCATCTGGGTGGTGAACACCACCGGCATGATGCAAATGGCACAAATCAGCAGGGTGGTCTTGCGCGCCCGGTTGACGGGCCAGCCTTTCTTGATGAAGAAGGAAGACAACCAGCCGCCTGCAATGCTCCCGCCGTCGGCGAGGACATAGATGGTGATCAGCGGGCCCGCGATGCCCTTGATGCTCAGGCCGAACTGGTCGTAGAGGAATTTTCCGCCCCAGAAAAGATAAAACCACCAGACGGCGTCGGTGATCTTGAGCGCTGCGAACGCCCACGTCTCGCGTAGCGGCAACACGCTCGACCACGGCACCTTCACGGTGGAAGTCTCGGCAACCGAGTCGCTGTCAATGTAAGCCAGCTCCTCTTTGGACAGACGCGGGTGCACTTCGGGGCGCGCATAAAGCTTGAGCCACAACATGACCCACAATGCGCTGAAGATGCCGGTTGTGAGAAAGGCGAACTGCCAGTTCGTGCCGTCCGGCCACACCACCATCGGAATCACCAGCGGCGCAAGGATGGCGCCGACGTTGGAGCCGGCGTTGAAAATGCCGGTCGCGAGCGCTCGTTCCTTCTTCGGAAACCATTCGCCCACCGTCTTGATCGCGGCCGGGAAATTTCCCGATTCGCCAAACCCGAGTCCGAACCGTGCAAGGCAGAATCCCACCAGACTGAACGCGGGGCGCACGGCGGCATGCAACATGCCGAAGATGCTCCAGATGCCAATGGACAGCGTGTACCCGATCTTGGTGCCGAACTTGTCGATGATCGCGCCCATGCTGAGCATGCCGATCGCATAAGCGAACTTGAAGGCGATGTTGATGTTGGCGTAGTCATTGTCCGTCCAGTTGAAGACCTTGTACTGCAACGTCGGGCCCAGCACGCCGAGGATGCTGCGGTCCATGTAGTTGATGGTCGTCGCCGCGAACAACATCGCGCAAATGGTCCAGCGATAGCGCCCCGCGGGCTTTTGGACGCTCAAATCGGAGGGCTTCTGTGTTGGTGAGACTGTCCAGTCTGCTTTGTTCAAGATGCTGTCCTCCCCCGGAAAACAAGGTTCGCGATTTGTCCAATCCCGCGGCTTTGCACCGACCCGTTCCAGCCGGGTCGTGGCGCACAGCATAGGGATTGCCCCCGGCACGGTCAAGATTGGATTCCCCAAACACCTAGCAGAATCTGCCCTCGCGCAATGTCGCCCGGTTTCATAGAATCCGGACATGACGATGCACGTCGCCACCAAAGATGCCCTTGGCCGGCGATTGGACCGGTTTCTCCAGTCAGAGTTGCCCGGGCATTCACGGGCCTTCCTGCAAAAGCTGATCGAGCAGGGCCATGTGCTCGTCAACGCAAGACCGGGCAAACCCAGCCACCGGATGCAGCCGGGAGACAAAGTTTCCGTCGAAATCCCGCCGCCGCGACCGTTGGAAGCCGCGCCCGAAGCAATTCCACTGGAGATTCTGTTTGAGGACGACGATCTGATTGTCGTGAACAAGCCCGCCGGTCTGGTGGTTCATCCCGCCGCGGGCAATGCCGAGCACACCCTGGTCAACGCGTTGCTCCATCACTGCCGCGGCCAACTTGCCGGCATCGGTGGCGTCCAGCGGCCGGGCATCGTGCACCGACTCGACAAGGGCACGAGTGGCTGCCTCGTCGTCGCCAAGACCGACGTGGCGCACCAATCCCTTGTCGCGCAGTTCAAAGCGCGCCGAGTGAAGAAAATCTATCGCGCCGTCTGCTGGGGGCAGTTCGATCGGCCCAGCGGGAGAATCGAGACCGTTATTGGACGCAGCGAGCGCGACCGCAAGAAAATGTCGGCGAGAGTCACGCACGGTCGGCCGTCGCTGACCGAGTATCGCATCCTGAAACAGTTCGCCCAATTTGCGCTCGTCGAACTCACGTTGCACACCGGCCGCACCCACCAGATTCGCGTTCACATGGCGCACATCGGTCACCCCGTGGTCGGCGACGCGGTCTATGGGCGTCCACGCTCGATGCTCGACGCTCAACGCTCCACGATTTCAATTGCCCGTCCGCTGTTGCACGCCTATAAACTCGGCTTCACGCACCCGCGCACGGGAGAATTCATGGAGTTTACTGCGCCGGTGCCGGAGGAGATGGCGAGACTGACGCAATGACCACCAACAGATGAACCACCTCACACAAATCATCGGCGACACGATCGAGGCCCTGGAGGAAATGAAACGCTCCGGCGTCACACACGTCGAGGTGTCGCGCCAGACACTGGACGAATTGGGTGGGTCTGTTGTAGGCCCGCTGCCCTCAGCGGGCGCCGGGCAACTCATGGAAACGCCGCGTCTGGAGGGCGAAGCTCCTGCTGAGCCGCCGATGGGTGCGGCTCGCCGGGAGGCTCGCCCTCCAAGAGAAACGTCCCAAGACAACATTCCCACACTTGCCAGCCTCGAAGCCCGCGCCAAGGCTTGCGTGCTCTGCAAGGAACTGGCCCGAAGCCGCACCCATGTCGTCTTCGGCGTCGGCAATCCTCAGGCGGAATTGATGTTCATCGGGGAAGCGCCCGGCGCCGACGAAGACGAGCAGGGCGAGCCGTTCGTCGGCCGGGCCGGGCAGTTGTTGACGAAAATTATTCAGGCGATGGGTTTTCAACGCGAAGAGGTGTACATCGCCAACGTGCTGAAATGTCGTCCGCCCGAGAACCGCCCGCCGGAGCCCGAGGAAGTGCGGAACTGCCTGCCGTACCTGCTGACACAGATCGACCTCATCCAACCAAAGGTCATCGTTGCGCTCGGCGCAACGGCAGTGCACGCGTTGCTCGACGTACAGCTTGGCATCACCAAGATGCGTGGCCATTGGTACACGTTCCGAGATGTCCCGATGATGCCGACGTTCCACCCGGCGTATCTCTTGCGGAATCCACCGGCCAAGAAGGAAGTGTGGGAAGACATGAAAGCCGTGCTGGAAAAGCTGGGGCGTAAAGTCCCGGCGAATAAAGAGCGCACCTAGCAGACCGTCGTCAATCCAGGTCCTCCAGACAAGTTCTCACGCGCCCTCAGAGCAATACCAATCCCTGCTTGAGAGACGGGTAGGCGAGTTGCGGGAGCAGTTCGCGTTTCATGCGCGAGGTGTCGGCGAGGAGTTGGCTGCCAAGACAGGTGCCGAGCACGGGGCGTTCGCGCCGGAGCGCCTCTTCGATCAGACGCATCTCGTTCCGTAGATAAGGAAACTTGTCGTCTTCATACATGCTTTGCGGACCGCCCATGAGGATGAGTCCGGCCGCATCGCCGAGTTCTTTCGGAACAGTCTCGCCGTCGTCGGATCGGATGGAACGCGGCGCGATCTGAGCGTGTTGCAGCGCTTCGGCGACGGTCCCGAGGGTTTCGCATCGGTGATGCTGCAGCACGAGGACATGTTTCTGTGGATTTTTCATCCTGGACTCGTTAGTGTAGCACACCGTGGAAAAGGTTCTCATCACGGGCGGCGCGGGGTTCATCGGGTCGCATCTGGCGGAAGCATTGTTGGCGCAGGGCAAGGAGGTCTGCGTCATCGACGATCTGAGCACCGGATCGGCAGCCAATATCGCGGCGTTGCGCGATCATCCCCATTTTCATTTCACCAAAGCCTCGATTCGGGACAACGAGGAATTTGAGAAACTGGTGGAGGAGTCGGACTTCGTCTATCACCTGGCGGCGGCGGTCGGCGTCGAGCTGGTGGTGAAAAGTCCCGTGTACACCATCGAGGACAACGTGCGAGGCACGGAGAACGTATTGGCGGCGGCGGCGAAACACGGGGTCGGCGTGTTGGTGACCTCGACCTCGGAAGTGTACGGGAAAAGCGAACGGGACTGTTTTCGCGAAAATGACGATCTCTTGATCGGTCCGCCGACATTTGGCCGGTGGAGTTACGCCTGCTCGAAGCTTTTGGACGAGTTTCTGGCGGTGGCCTACTGGCGGGAAAAGAATCTGCCGGTCTACGTCGTTCGGCTGTTCAACACTGTTGGACAACGCCAGACGGGACGGTACGGCATGGTTGTTCCCCGGTTCGTGCAGGCGGCGTTGCGGGATGAACCGATTCTGATTCACGGGGATGGCAGGCAGTCGCGTTGTTTTTGTCACGTGAGCGATGTCGTCCGGGCGCTGCTGGGGCTGCCGATGCAACCCCGGGCCGTCGGTCAGGTCTATAACATTGGCAGCACGGAAGAAGTATCGATTCTCGATTTGGCGCGACGGGTCAAGCAAGTGACCGAAAGCCGGTCGGAACTGCGCTTGATTCCCTACGAGCAGGCGTATGCCAAGGGATTCGAGGATATGCGGCGACGCGTGCCGAGCACCGACAAGATTTATCAATTGATGGGGTGGCACCCGACAAAATCGCTGGACGAGATCCTTCGGCTGACCGTTCACCACGAGCGGGCAGTCAGCCCGCAAACCTGAAAACACGTGCCTTTGATGTCGATTCCACGGCGAAACTAGACTATTGCAATCCAAAGCCGCCTATGCTAGCCTTGGGTTGTCGGTAATGAGGGTACAAGTGAGGGTAAAATTCTGAGCGATGAGAAGCGCGATATGAATGCCAACGAGATGGTAATGAACTCCGCGTTGTATCGGGAGTTTCTAGCCGAGAGAGAAGAGATTTTACGCCATAAATGGCTGGAAAGCGAAAAAGCCGGCTACGACATTGGATTTGAACGAGCGCTGTTGGACTGGATCGTGAAGCACCGCTCGACCTGGAGGAAGCACCGTCAGGAATCACGGTCGACTTAACGTAGAACCAATTAATTGACACCTTTAAGCTGGCCCAGAGAGGTCAGCAAGGAGCCAAAGTGAACACATCAAGCTTTCGGAGGCGGCTGTCTGCACAAAGTGCGCAGACGGCTTTTTTTGTGTCATGAGCGGGATTGTGCTCATGGACGCGGTAGCGATCGAGCGGTCAATTGCGCGAATGGCTCACGAGATCGCCGAGTGCAATCCTGAACCGGATGCACTCGCTCTAATTGGGATCCGCACCAATGGAGTCCCCTTGGCACATCGACTGGCGGCCAAGCTGCAAGCAATTCTACAGCGACAACTACCTTTGGGTGAACTGGATATATCCATGCACAGAGACGATTTGTCGCTACGTGACACCCCGCCACAAGTGGGTTCATCCAACATCGAATTCGACGTGAGCGGCAAGACGATCGTGCTCGTCGATGACGTGCTGTTCACAGGCCGGTCGATCCGTGCTGCTCTTGATGAAATCACAGATTTTGGTCGACCCCAACGAATTCAGCTCGCCGTGCTGGTAGATCGCGGCCATCGGGAGTTGCCAATTCGGGCGGACTTTGTCGGGAAAAATGTGCCGACCGCATTGAATGAGCGCGTCGGCGTTTACCTGGCCGAGATGGACGGCAGAGACGAGGTGGTTTTGGAGAAATGAAGACGACCTGGCAGCGTAAAGATCTTCTTGGCATTCAGGATCTCTCGGTCGACGAGATCAACACCGTCCTGGACACGGCGGGCGCATTCAAGCAGGTGGGTGAACGTAAGATCAAGAAGGTGCCATCCCTGCGCGGCAAAACGCTGGTCAACCTGTTCATCGAACCGTCGACGCGCACCCGATCGAGTTTCGAGCTGGCCGCAAAACGTCTTTCGGCTGACGTTATCAATATCAATACGACCTCCTCGAGCCTCGTCAAAGGCGAAACATTAAAAGATACCGCGCTGAATCTTCAGGCGCTCAACGCCGACATCATCGTTATCCGACATTCTGCGGCCGGCGCGCCGCATTTCCTTGCACGTCTGCTCAAGACCAGCGTGATCAATGCCGGTGACGGCGCGCACGAGCATCCAACGCAGGCCCTGCTCGACGCATTTACGATTCGGGAAAAGAAGGGCCGGATTCAAGGGCTCAACGTGACCATTCTCGGTGATATTCTTTACTCCCGCGTCGCACGATCGAATATCTGGCTTCTGACCAAACTGGGGGCGCATGTGACGCTGGCGGGTCCGTCCACGTTGGTGCCGCGCGTTTTCGAACAACTCGGCTGTCGCGTCACCTACGACATCGAGGAGGCCATTGGCAACGCCGATGTCATCAATCTGCTGCGGATTCAACACGAGCGCCAGCGAAAGACGATGTTTCCCGGCATCAGCGAGTACACCGCCATGTTCGGCCTCAACAAGGAGCGCTTTGCACGCACCAAATCCGATGCGCTCATCATGCATCCCGGCCCGATCAATCGCGGGGTCGAAATCGACAGCGAGATCGCCGATTGCAGCCGCTCGGTGATTTTGGAGCAGGTAACCAACGGCCTGGCCGTGCGAATGGGCGTTTTGTTCCTTTGCTCGGGAGGGCAAATCTCCGAGTCATGAAACCGCTTTATATCAAACAGGGCCGGGTCATCGATCCCGCCAACGGTGTTGACGAAGTCCGCGATGTTTTCATCGCGGACGGAAAAATCGTCGCGGGTCCGTCCCGCGACGGCGCCGAAGTGATCGATGCGAAAGGCAAGCTGGTCACGCCCGGATGGATCGACCTGCACGTGCATCTTCGCGAGCCGGGGCGCAGCGACAAGGAAAGCATTGAAACCGGGACCCGTTGCGCCGCGCGCGGCGGGTTCACCTCGGTAGTCTGCATGCCCAACACGTCGCCCGTAGCCGACAACACGGGCACGATCGCCTTCATCCGACAGCGGACTGCCGAGGCTGGCTGCGTGAACGTCTTCCCAACGGGCGCGATTTCAAAGGAACTCAAGGGCGAGGAACTCGCGCCGATCGGTTCCTTGAAAAGGGCGGGCGTGGTCGCCATTACCGACGACGGACACTGCATTCAAAACAATGAGTTGATGAGGCGGGCAGTCGAGTATGCAAAAATGTTTTCCCTGCCGATACTCGACCATTGTCAGGACTACAACCTCGTTGCCGACGGGGTGATGAACGAAGGCTACTGGAGCGCCGTGCTCGGCTTGCACGGCTGGCCCGCTGTCGGCGAAGACGTGATCGTGGCGCGCAACATCCTTCTCGCCGAACAGGCGGACTGGTGGATTCACTGCCAACACATTTCCTCGGCGCGTTCGGTCGAGTTGATCCGTCAGGCAAAAAAGCGGGGCATCAAAATTTCCGCCGAAGCCTGCCCGCACCATTTCACGCTGACCGATGAATCCGTCAAAACCTATGACACTAATTTCAAAATGAATCCGCCGTTGCGGACGGAACGCGATCGGGAAGCGATCCTGGAGGGACTTGCCGACGGCACGATTGAATGCATCGGCAGCGATCACGCTCCTCATTGCACCTATGAAAAAGAGGTCGAGTTTGATCTCGCGCCTTTTGGGATCATCGGCCTGGAAACCGAGTTGGCTCTGTCGCTCGCTCTCGTGCGGAGCAAGTTGCTGACCCTGACCCGGCTTGTCGAAAAGTTTACCACAAACCCGGCACGCTTGTTGTCCCTGGGAAAAGGTACGCTCTCGATCGGCGCGGACGGCGATGTGACGATCATTGACCCCGACCGGGAATGGACCTACGATGTCCATCAGTCCGCCAGCAAGAGCCGCAATTCGCCTTTTCACGATCGCAGCTTGACGGGCAAGGCGGTCGCTACCATTGTCGGCGGCAAAATCGTTTGGCGAGAAAACTAATCTTTGAAAACCATCCAGAGTTGCAAATGAACGGAGTTCTTGCGTTAGAAAATGGAGCGGTGTTCCGCGGTGACGGTTTCGGCGCTCAAGCCACCGCCTGTGGTGAAGCGGTCTTCAACACCTCGATGACCGGTTACCAGGAGATCCTTACCGATCCGTCGTACAAAGGGCAAATCGTTACCATGACCTATCCCGAGATCGGGAATTATGGGATCAACAGCGAGGACGTGGAAAGTTGGAGACCCCACGTTGCTGGATTCGTGGTGCGAGAACTATCTGCAGAACCATCAAATTGGCGCTCTCAATTATCGCTGCCGGACTATCTCATCCAATACGAGATTCCTGCGCTTTCTGGAATTGATACGAGGGCACTGACCAAAATCCTCCGCGTCAAGGGCGCAATGAAATCCTGCATCTCTACGGAGGACATAAGCGACACGGAAGCTGTTGGACGGGCAAAGGAATGGAAGGGGATCATTGGAGTCGACTATGTGAAAGAGGTCACGCATCGAGAGCCTTTCCTTTGGGATCCGGATGACAAATCGAGCAGTAACTGGAAAGCAGAGCGCGCGTCAGACGGTCAAATGCAATACTCCGAGAACCTCCCGCCGGCAACCCTGCCGATCGTCGCACTCGATTTCGGTATCAAGTACAATATCCTCCGTCGGTTGCGTCAACGAGGATTTCGAGTCCAGGTAGTACCGGCGACAGCAACGGCTGCTGAAATAATGAAGTACAAGCCTCGAGGCGTCTTTCTTTCCAACGGGCCGGGCGATCCCGAGGCCCTGGATTACGCCCACAAATCTGTTCGCGGACTCTTGGGGGAAGTGCCGATCTTCGGAATCTGCCTCGGTCACCAGATTCTTGGTTTCGCATTCGGAGGCCGGACGTTCAAGTTGAAGTTTGGGCACCGTGGCGCCAATCAGCCGGTAAAGGATCTGCCTTCGGGGAAAGTGGCAATCACTTCGCAGAATCACGGCTTCGCTGTCGACCCCGACAGTGTCGATTCCTCAAAAGTCGAGATCACCCAGATCAACCTGAACGATCAGACCGTTGAGGGGATGCGTCACAAGAAATTTCCCGTTTTCAGCGTCCAGTATCACCCGGAAGCTTCCCCGGGACCTCACGACGCCGGATTCCTTTTCGATGACTTTCGACGCCTGATTGTCTCGACAGAAAAGTCGTGAACTTATCAAAAGGTTACAACCAACGGCGATTCGTCGCTTGACCGGTACCCTGTGGAAGCTCTGGAGGCATTCCTAGAAATCTTGAAAGCACAAGGAGGCCAAGCCAAGGACAACCATCGCCTGGAATTGCAGACGGTTCATGATCGCCTTCGTTTTTGTTTTCAACTCGCGGCTAACCGGCTACAATCGGCGCTAATGAATACTACCCGGTAACAACCCATGTCCTTGGAGACACTACTCACCGACGTCATCGCTCGCCTGCGCCAAGGCCGGTTCCAGAACGAGCAGGCCGTCTCCCAAGGCATTGTCCTGCCCATCCTCCGCGAACTGGGCTGGGACATCTTCGACACCACCTTGGTCTGGCCCGAGTACCAGACCGGCGAAGGCCGCGCCGACTTTGCCCTCTGCCATCCGCCCTCCAAGCCCGCCGAATTCATCGAAGTCAAACCGCCCGGCAAGGCCGAGGACGGCGTCCGCCAAGCCCTCGAATACGCCTTCCACACCGGCGTCCCCTTCATCGTCCTGACCGATGGCCGCACCTGGAGCTTCTACCTGCCGGCCGAACAAGGCAGCTACGAAGACCGCCGCGTCTACAAGCTCGACCTATTCGAACGCCCACCGGCCGAGGCCGCCGAAATCCTGCGCCGGTATCTGGCGTATGACCGCGTCGTCTCCGGTGAAGCCCTCGAAGCTGCCCGCAAAGAATACCGCAGCCGCAACCGCCGCTCCCAAGCGTGCACTGCCATCCCCGAAGCGTGGCGCGAACTCGTCGGGAAAGGCAACGAAGACTTGGTGAACATGCTCGCCAGCGCCGTCGAAACCAAAGCCGGCGTCCGTCCCGACGACAACGATGTCGCCGAGTTCCTTGCCGGCCTCGGCAAGTTTGGTTCGGCACCGGTCTCCGACCGTGCCGGTAGTCAGACCGACAGGACTCCCGGTAAGCCGTTGAGACCTTCGGTCGAAATAGGTGCGCGGCCAGGAGACCTGCGCACAACAGGGGAATCATCCCGTGCCGGTAAACTCATCCTTCGCGGCAAAGCCTACCCGTACCACAACGCCAAGGACGCCATGGTCATCGTCCTCCGCGAACTCGCCAAAGGCGACCCCACGTTCCTCGAACGCTGCTCCCAACACCCCGACGCCCAAGGCCGCAAACGCCGGTACATCGCCCGCACACCCGAAGAGCTTTATCCCGACCGCGAAGACCTCCGCGAAATGCGCGAAGCCCTACCGGGCGGTTGGCTCGTCGCGACCAACCTGAACAACATCCTCAAAAAGACGATCATCAAACTCGCCACCGAAGTTGACGGGCTGTCCTTCGGCAAGGATGTAATCGTGGAATTTTGAGCAATTACGAGCGAGGAATTGCAACTCTCGATAAAGGACACAGATGAACTCAACCATTAGCGATAAAGAGAAACGAGAACAACTTGCCAGGCTCGACAATGAAGTGAAAGACTTTCACCCGGTTCTCGCCGCACTTCTGCCCAAACTTCCGAGAGTACTGAAAGTTGATTACACACACGGTCAAGATGAAAAGGGAGCGGACTTTGTACTGACTCGGACCGATGACACTCTGGGCACTCCTGAATACGTAGGCATTTTGGCAAAAGTGGGAAAGATTACACAATCGCTGACCACCTTGTACGATCAGATCAGCGATTGTAACAGCCGCCGGTATACTTCAGGCGGCAAGAAAGAGATTCAGCTAGATGAAGTGTGGGTTGTAACAAACGAAAGCATTTCAACAAACGCTCAAGAAAAAATTCACGACAAGTTTGCCACGACCAAGATCAAGTTCCTTGAACACGATGACTTGATTCGACTGATTGACAAATACATGGGGCACTACTGGACGTTGCTCGATGTACCGGTTGGTGAGTACCTGAGCACCATTGACCACAGAATTCAAGAGGACGACATCGCACGATCCTTATTACCTCAAAGTTCAGAACAGTTTTATGTCGAGCTTACACTCTCTCCATGGAAGATCGAATTTGAGGAGCGCAAGAAATCAGATAACCGTTCTCACACGCTTATGGAGCTCATCCGTAGCCAGAAAGTGACAGTTGTGGAGGGTGAGTCTGGTTCGGGAAAATCTCAGCTTCTCCGGCACGTAGTTCGTGAGATGGCAACCCCTTCGAATTATGTCAAGTGGCATTTCCTTCCTGTATACGTTTCCTACGCTGATCTTTACCGGAACCACAACCTTGATATTGCACGGTTTCTCAGTGAATCGACGTTCTCGGCATTTCCTGAGCAGATTAAGGACGGCGCGGTGGTCGTCGTGATTGTCGATGGTTTTGATGAACTACTTATAGAAGACCGATGTGTTGAGGAGGAACTTAAACGCCTCGTCACAAGTGCTGAAGAACTCCCACATGTCAAGGTCGTCCTCGCGACGAGGCCCTTAAACATTCTTGACTACCGCAAACTGCTTCCCTCGAAATCACCGGCTTACGAAATTAATCCGTTGTCGCTAAAGCAGGTAATGGAGTTCTTTCAGCATATCTGTAAGAGTATATCGATATCGAATCGCCTGTTGGAGGACATCAAGAGTTCAGACCTTTTTAAGCAGCTGCCTAGGAGTCCGATATCGGCAATTCTGCTTGCTCAGATTGTAAATGATAACCAAGAGGACTTGCCGTCAAATCTAACGGATGTCTATACGCGGTATTCCCAATTGATGCTCGGTCTTTGGGACGTTCGTAAGGGTCTTCAGTCTCAGAAAGAGTTCGAGGCCGCAACCAACATCATCATGCGCATAGCCGCTTATTTCGTGGAGAATGACTTGCCGTATATCGGTGAAGGGGAGGCGCGCGAGTTTTTTCAGGAGTATCTTGATAAGCGCAATTTCACCATAGTTCCAGGAACGCTATTCACGCGAACAATAACTAGGTCTGGTATCATACAGATGGACAAGTCAAATCGCGTCTACTTTAAACATCGTTCTTTTGCAGAATATTATTACGCTTTAGGCAAATTCCGGCAGCCCGACGATAAGTTTGTAAATCATCGCGTCTACAGAGCCGCTTGGCGAACGATATACTTTTTCTATATTGGGCTTCATAAGGACTGTGAAAAGCTTTTACGTGACATACTCGCCCTCTCTCCGAAGGACACCAATGAACGCTTTTGGCGCTATGCAAACATGGGAGAGTATCTATTGGCCGGGTATGCCACACCTTACAACGTCGTGGAAGATGCACTACCAACTCTAATGTTAGAGGCGGTCGATCTCTACCTAGACATTGCGGAGAACAAGATAGACTCGCCCATCAGTGATATGCCTGAATTATTTGCATTGAAATTTTTCGAGGCTGTGACGAACGGTTGCTATTCGTATCGGTTCTTCTTGAAAGCAGCGGACTCAGCAGTGCTTTCAATTTGCGCCAATCAAGACTGTGACAACGTGAGGAAAGCTTACGCACTTTTCTTTCTGTCAGTCCTTTACCGGGCTTTTGGACGCGAGAATCCATTTGACGGCCTGTTGGAGTCATTTGAGAAAGATCTTCCGCTCTCCATCCGCGTTGGTCTGTTGTACGAAGAGAAGCATACCAAGCACGCATCGACGCTCTTGAAACGAAATGCGAAATGGGTGAAGCACGAGATGAAGAAGAATCCGAAGCTTCGGAGTTACACAAAACGCTTGCTGGAATTGCCTGTCGGCAAGAAGCCTAAAGAAGAGGCCACAAAGTAACCAAGTGCCCATCGGCTGGATGCCAGTCAGTTTTTCGTCGCGGGGGAGCTATGCCGCCGCGGCCTCGTCGCGGTGGTCACGCTGGGCAACTGTCCGAACACCGATATTCTCTCACTGCTGTCCAAGATAATCTGATTTTGGACAGGTGGCGGTCTTTTTCGGCCTGTTTTCACTGGCTTGTATCTCGTCTCAGGTTGAGGTTGTCGGTTGCAATGGCTGGATGCTGTCCAACATCAGCCAGGTTTGGGCCGCCACTTCGGAGCCCGCCGGCGTGTCGAACGGTGCGTCGATCCATCGCCACAGATCGCGGTAGGTGAAGAGATTCCAGCGCAGCAGCGCTACCAGGTTGCTCAACGCCCACGCGATCTTGGCGCGCAACTGTAGGTACTTAATCAACAGCATGGCGATCAATGCTGTCCAAATCTGGATCTGCACCGCATTGGCGCTACGGCCATGCAGAAAGTATGACCCCGAGAAGCATTTGCATTCATTCGCGTGGATTTGCGGTTGGCATTGCTTCGGCCGGTCGCGGCAGAGCCTGTCCTGAGCCTGCCGAAGGAAATGCCGCTCCTACAATAACATGGCAAACGGCGGCAAGCGGGACGCTCGCCCTACTATTTTAACCCCCCTGATCGGACCCCGTCTCTCCTGACTCCAAAAGCAATTTCCTGCCCGACCCATTCGGCGGATTGGACTGAACTTGCGGCGACGGTCGCCCCAGTCTCCACACCTTTCCCCCACCTGAACGCGCGGCAACGCACATAAACCGTCCTGGCCTCCACGCACTGGGACTCCGCTTGTTCCTTTCCGCCCGCGACAGCCACCTGCGCTTCACGCCGCTACTTCACGGTTTCCTCGCTCGCCTTCTTAAGCCAAACCAGCAGGATCGCTATGTCCGCAGGAGTCACCCCGGAAATGCGAGACGCCTGCCCAATGGAGTCGGGACGAAACTTGTTTAGCTTCTGCCTCGATTCAAATCGCAATGCCTGGATGCGGTCGTAATCAATCCAGCCGGGTAATCTCTTGCTCTCAAGTTTCGTGAACCGACCAATCTGCTCCAGGTCCCGAGCAATGTAACCTTCGTACTTGAGCTGGATTTCAACCTGTTGCTGAACGTCCTCGGGAAGATCAGGCCGTGCTATCGGAAGCGACCGGTACGTCACTTCCGGCCGTTTCAAAACCTCGGCAAATGATCCGTTGCCATTCCGAGTTTTTCGAAGACGGTCGATTTCCGATTCAATCTGCTGGCGTCGAATGCTGAAAAGCTCCCATTGTTCATCGGCGACAAGGCCAACCTGGCGCCCAATTGGCGTGAGCCTGATATCAGCATTATCTTGACGAAGCTGAAGTCGGTACTCCGCCCTCGAAGTGAACATTCTATAAGGCTCATCTGTGCTCTTTGTAATCAGATCGTCAATCAGAACTCCTATGTAACTATCTGCGCGCGTTAGTGTTACAGAAGATTTACCCTGAACTTTTAGCGCGGCATTTATACCGGCAACAATTCCTTGTGCTCCAGCCTCTTCGTAGCCTGATGTTCCATTGATCTGTCCGGCAAAGTAGAGATTCCCGACACGTTTTGTTTCCAAAGTAGAATGCAATTGATGCGGCAAGCTGTAATCGTATTCAACTGCATACGCCGGCCGCATCACTTCGGCATTCTCCAATCCAACAATTGACCGGATCATCTCCAGCTGAACTTCCTCGGGAAGACTCGTTGAAGCACCATTCACATAAAACTCATCCGTAGCACGCCCCTCAGGTTCCAAGAAAATTTGATGTCGTTCTTTTTCCGCAAACTTGACCATCTTATCTTCGATCGAAGGGCAATAACGCGGGCCAATCCCCTTGATCTGTCCGGAGTACATTGGAGACCGATGAAGATTGGCGCGAATGACCTCTTTGGTCTTTTCAGTCGTATAGGTGATGTGACAAGGGATTTGTTCCACGTGGAACGTTCGCGGCGTTCGATACGAGAATACAGGAATCGGGTCGTCACCAGGCTGCGGTTCCATCTTTGCGAAGTCGATAGAACGTCGATTGAGACGCGGTGGTGTGCCTGTTTTAAGTCTGCCCAATTCAAATCCAAGCCTACGCAGGCTGTCGGAAAGAGAATACGCCGCCGGCTCGCCCGCTCTGCCTGACTCAATTTTCGCCTCACCAATGTGGATCAATCCGCGAAGGAATGTGCCGGTTGTCACAATCACCGAGTTGCAGTTGTACTGGACGTCCATTTTGGTGGTTACACCCCGAACTTGGTCGCTCTCGACGATCAGAGCTTCGATCATGGCCTGTTTAACGTCCAAGTTGCATTGACGCTCGACGACCCATTTCAGCCGGAATTGATATGCCTTTTTGTCACACTGGGCGCGGGGCGCCCAAACTGATGGACCCTTTTTGGTGTTGAGCATCCTAAACTGAATCCCTGTCTGATCCGTGTTCACTCCCATCTCGCCGCCGAGTGCGTCGATCTCTCGTGCCAAGTGTCCTTTTGCAAGACCACCAATCGCCGGGTTGCATGACATCTGGCCGATCGTGTCCAAGTTGGCCGTCAGCAAAAGGGTTTGACATCCCATGCGAGCCGCTGCAAGCGCGGCCTCCGTACCCGCGTGGCCAGCTCCAATGACGATCACGTCGTAGTGTTTGTGATAGATAAACATATCGTACTACTTGCCGATGCAGAATGTGCTGAAGATCTTTTCGAGAATATCTTCTGTGGTGGTCTTGCCTACGATTTCACCAATCGCATCCAATGCCGCGCGTAACTGCTGGGAAATAAACTCGGCAGTTGACTCGCCCCTCATTTCTTCCATTGCGCTGGTCAGGGAAATCATTGCGCTCTGGATCGCTTCTGCATGGCGCTCGTTGATGACGACATCACTCTGAAATGCTCCAGCTCGTCCCGAGAAAACTGTATCCTCAATGACATCACGAAGTTCGTCAATACCGTCTCCGCGCAACGCCGAGACACGCACCGTCTTTGCCTTCGGGAATCTCCCAGGCAGTTTCAACTTCTGGGGTAGATCGATCTTATTATGTACCTGAATAGCCGGTTTGCCCTGATATAATTGAGTTAACTCAATTTCCATGTTTGAGAAAGACTTCGATACATCAAGAACATGAATTACTAACATGCTGCGCTGCAATGCTTTACGACTACGTGCTATGCCAATTCCCTCAAGCGTTCCACGCGGGATTCGTAGTCCAGCCGTGTCTGTGAACCGGATGGGTATGCCTCGAATGTTCGCCATTTCTTCAATCGTGTCACGCGTGGTACCCGGGATTGGAGTAACGATAGAACGATCTTCGCCAAGAAGCGCATTCATCAGACTGGATTTTCCAACGTTCGGCCGCCCAACAATTGCGACAGCGATGCCTTCGCGCAGAATCTTGCCCTCCCGCGCTGTGGCATGGAGACGGTCCAGCACCTTCAAAACCTGGTCGGTTCGTGCCAACCATTTTTCCCGGGTATCCGTAGCGATATCTTCTTCGGGAAAATCAATATGCGCCTCGATGTGAGCCAGAATGCTGATGAGATCCTCGCGGATTTCCTCGATTCGCCGTGCCAGATGTCCTTCGAGGGCCTGGGCGGCGGCAGCATGTGCGCGGTCCGTCTTGGCTGCGATCAGATCCATAACAGCTTCTGCCTGGCTGAGATCGATCCTTCCATTCAAAAAAGCGCGCTTCGTGAATTCGCCAGGCTCGGCGGCTCTGGCTCCGTTTCGGAGGCAGCGTGACAGGATGCTGCGTGCGTTGAGCGGTCCCCCGTGGCAATTGATCTCGACAACGTCTTCGGCTGTATAAGTCCTGGGGGCGCGCATCACCGTGAGCAGCACCTGGTCGAGGAAATCGCCGTTGCGTCCGATCGAGCCGAGATGGATGGTATGGCTTTGGAATTCCGAAGGCTTTCCGTGCTGCGAAACAAAAATCGCGTCCGCTATCTCAAGCGCGCGAGGCCCGGAGATTCGAATAATGGCAATACCGCCTTCTCCGATGGGCGTAGAGATGGCTGCAATGGTGTCTTCCATGATCAACTCGCCAAGAAACAACGGCGAAGTATATCAGAGCAAAGCGAACTTTCAACGACAGCGGCAACACCGGAGGCGGTTGCCCGAAACGGAGGGGATTACGCAGAGGAGAGGATTCTTCGAGATTCGTCAAGAAAGATGCCGCGGAAATTCATTCGCAATGCTTCGGGGTTGGTGGCCCGAGCGAGCGCGCTCTCTTCCGTAATCATCTTAGCCTTCACCAATTGATATAAAGACTGGTTGAAAGTCTGCATGCCGTCTTCGGTTCCGGTCTCCAGAGCGGCGAACAATTTGTCCAGGCGGTTTTCATCGATCAACTTCCGGACGGTCGGGGTACTGGCCATGATTTCGACCGCGGGCACAACGCCGCCGGACGTGGCCGGCACGAGGCGCTGGCAAATCACAGCCTGCAGGTTCGCCGCAAGCTGCCGGCGGATTTGGTCGCGCTCGTGCGCGGGGAAGAAATCCAGGATGCGGCCAATGGCGGAGTAGGCGGTGGTGGTATGCAGCGTGGTCATGACCAGGTGGCCGGTATCGGAGGCCGCGAGTGCCGCCATGAACGACTGGCTGTCACGCATTTCACCGACCATGATCACGTCGGGATCCTGGCGCATGACGTGGGTGAGCGCCCGTTCGAAACTCAGGGTATCGAGTCCCACTTCGCGTTGTTCGATCAGGGATTGTTTGTCGTCGAAAATGTACTCGATCGGATCCTCGAGAGTGATGATGTGACATTTCTCGTGCTGATTGATGTGCTCGATCATCGCGGCGAGCGTGCTGGACTTGCCGCAACCGGTGGAGCCGCTGACCAGGATGATGCCGCGCTCGGCACAGGCAATCTTGCCAAGCTGTTCGGGCAAATGCAGTTCCTCGAAGGACGGGATATGCGATTTCACATAGCGCATGGCGAGGCACAGGTCGCCGCGCTGATGAAACACGTTGACGCGATACCGGCCGAGCGATTCGTGAAGATAGGAGAAATCGACCTCCCTTTCGCGTTCGAGCCGCGCTTCCAAATGGCGGGGCAGCATGTGACGGACGATTTCCTCCACTTGCTCTTTGGTCGGCGGATCCACCTGGACGGGGAACAGTTCACCCGAGATCCGAATGGTGGCGTGATGGCCCGATTTCACATGGATATCCGACGCTCCCATGTTGACGGCGAACTTGAGAAGGCTGTGCAGGTATTCCATGAAAAGTCAGCGTGAGAGTGAGATGCTCAAGGGTTTTACAGACTGAGGAAGGTTCAGGCGTGATTGGGCCCGTTTGGGAAGGTCGAGAAAGATCAGCGCCACCTCGAACCCTTTTCCCCGCTCGCAACGGGCACATTGCACCACCACGCCACGACACATGATTTGTCGATCCTTCCGCGCCCCCTTGTCAGGCAAGCACATCTCCACACCAACTTCCGTCCACTCGGGCCAAAACGTGTCCGTGACAAACGTGATGCCTTTGTGGGTCAGATGAAAAGCTTGATCGAGCACGACCGCTCGCTGCGAGCTTCCGGCCCGCAGTTCCTTGTCGAAAATCCCGGAAATATCCCTCTTGGTCGTACCCATAGTCGATTGGAAAGCCTGCCCACACACTAACACCGCACCCTGTCGCTGTCAACGGACCGGCTTCCCGGACCCAGGGCGATTGCATTTAGAAGTTCAGCAATGAACGCAGGTAGTTGTGATCCCAACCGGCCACCTTTTGTTTACTGCGGATGCCGCATTTGACCTGACGATCCCGCCGCAACAGGTTCAGGCA